>CEVK01107780.1_pt1 | contig 9863 bp, 5 predicted proteins | sample 531501 | NCBI WGS metagenome assembly CEVK01 (sample SAMEA2623794, study PRJEB7988) | marine metagenome | biome: marine biome (ENVO:00000447); feature: mesopelagic zone (ENVO:00000213); material: "saline water (ENVO:00002010), including plankton (ENVO:xxxxxxxx)" | depth 740 m | reverse complement strand
CAAGTCTACTTTGATCATAAGCCTTTGTCCATTCCGTTATCTCTTCTGTTTTGAACTGACCCCACGCCTCATTGAAAGGAACCCAAACCACGATACTAGGTTGGGAATAGAGATAATCCATAATACCCTTCCATTCCTTACGATAGATTTCTTCAGATTCTGCAGATCTTTTTAATTCTGTACCTGTGAAATAGTTGTGATTTTGCCACTGCGGACTTTTATCTCCGCTCGGCATATCTTGCCAAACCAATATACCGAGTCTATCACAATGAGTATACCACCTAGCGGGCTCAACCTTAACGTGCTTTCTAATCATATTAAAGCCTAGTTCTTTGGTCTTGACAATATCATATTTCAGGGCTTCATCGGTAGGTGCCGTATACAAACCATCGGGCCACCAACCTTGATCCAAGGGGCCAAATTGAAAGTAATCTTTATTATTCAGCTGCATGCGCACAATACCGTAATCATCTTTTTTCATGGATATTTTTCGCATTCCGAAATAGCTTTTGACCTCGTCAACCTGATTATTTTGGCTATGCAATCTCACCTGTATATCATAGAGAAAAGGAGATTCCGGCGACCATAGTTTAGCATTTGGAATACTTAAAACAGTTTCTTGATCCACATTTGCCTTTGCGGTCGCAATTTCAGTTTCACCGTCAAAAGCTAAAATCTCAACTATATCGCCGTAAGAGGTACCTTCTGTTTCAACTTTTATGCTTACCGTATTATTATCAATATCAGGAACCGTCTTTAAACTAACAATGCTTTTGGTATTCACAGGCTCAATCCACACGGTTTGCCAAATACCTGTTACGGGAGTATACCAGATACCTTCTGGCTTTTTCACCTGTTTGCCGCGAGGTTGAGGACCTTCGTCAGTCGGATCCCAAACTTTTACAGTCAAAACCTGCTCTGAACTTTGTATGAATGGAGTTATATCAAACGAAAAAGGGGTATAACCGCCCGTATGCGAACCTACTTTTACGTCATTGATCCAGATATCAGCTTTCCAATCGACCGCCCCAAAGTGTAACAGGATATTCTGTCCGCTCCACCCTTCCGGAATATTGAATTTTGTGCGGTACCAAAGTTCATTTGATGACCCTACTTCTTTCATCACGCCTGACAAGCTAGATTCGGCCGCAAAGGGAACTAAAATTTTTCCATCAAAACTTTCAGGAAGTGGAGCACCCTTTTTCAAGATGCTATAATCCCACAAACCGTTTAAGTTTTTCCATTCTGAACGCTCCATTATCGGTCTGGGATATTCAGGAAGAACATTTTCTGCATCTAAACTTTCGGCCCATTTGGTCTTAATTTTATCGCCGGCCGGCTTCCATTGCGCATTGGTCGTTAGAAAAGCCAAAGTAAAAATGGCAAGAATAAGTTTTTTCACATTTTGAAAGGCAAGAATAGAGTGTCTCATGGCGGTTATCAAATGAATTATTTTACAACTATTCTTTAAAGAAACCAATTTGAAAGAAAAGATGCAATACAGGCCCGTTTCTTTATTTCGTACAAATTGTTCAAAATCACCGATGTTGATGCCCATAATTAAATTTGAACTGTTTCGTATGGTGTATGAAACATTTTGTTGTGAATTTTTCATTAACTTTTAACGATATTCGGCCGATTTTGATGAGAATGAAGACCTTATTACCCCTACTTTTACTTCACGCCTCAATGCTTTGCGGGCAAGAATTTTATTTCGAGCACTATAAAGTTGAAGATGGCCTTTCTCACAATACGGTTCTCAGCTCTATTCAAGACGAAAAAGGATTTTTGTGGTTCGGTACTAAAAGTGGCCTAAATCGTTTTGACGGATATAATTTTAGGCTATTTCAAAAAAATGAAGACGACCCAAAAAGCTTACGAAGCAACTATGTAGAAAGTCTTTTTGAATTAAACGGTACTATTTGGGTAGGTACCGATAACGGGCTTCTTTCCTATAACGAAAAACTGGAAAATTTTGATTTTGTAGAAGGTACCGAAAACAACCAGATCATTGACATGAGTGGCGACTCAGAAGGTAATCTCTGGTACATCGCTGAAAGTAGTCTTATTAAATATGACCCCAACAAAAAGGAGAATACTAAGTTCGAGGCAAGCGAAAATTTCTACGCCTCCGATGTTATCAACACCAAAGATGGGTTATGGGCTTGTTCAACGAATACCTTATATAAATACGATAAGGTAAGCAACAAATTTATCAGACATGCCCTAGATGTCGAAGCAAGCCCCAGTAGCCCTTTTGGCATTAACGAACTTTTCTCGCTTGATGACCGAACCATTTTGTTGGGCACTCAAAATCATGGCGTGCTTGCCTTTGATATTATTTCGGAAAGACTACAGGAAATCGGCTTCCTTACCTCTGGCAAGCAATATGTTCGTGACTTTGCCCTGCGAAGCAACGACGAACTTTGGGTGGCTACTGAATCCGGATTGCATATTTTCAATCTGATAACCAAGAAATACAGTAATCTTAAGAAGAATTACGATGACCCTTATGCCCTTTCCGATAATGCCGTCTATAGTTTGACCGTAGATAAAGAGGGAGGTGTTTGGGCAGGAACCTATTTTGGGGGCATCAACTACCAATCAAAACAATATTCGCCATTCAAAAAATACTTTCCAAAGTCAGCCCAGAACTCACTTAACGGAAACGCGATTCGTGAAATCACCGCCGATAAATATGGAAACCTTTGGATTGGCACAGAAGATGGCGGACTCAATAAATATAACCCAAAAAACGATAGTTTCACCAATTTTACATCTCTTGAGAAACAGAAAGATGGTATTCTAGCACATTACAACGTTCACGGCCTGCTTCCTATTGACAATAAACTTTGGATCGGTATGTTCGACAATGGTATTGATATTATGGATATCAATACGAATAAGATTATCAAGCACTACGGCACCGATATGGCTCATGGCCTGCGAAGTAACTTTGTTTTCGCAATCAACCAGACACGGTCAGGCGAAATCTTCTTTCTATCGACCTTTGGGGTACAGACCTTTAACCCAACCACAGACAAATTTGAATTGTTTGAAGGGTTTCCCGACAATTTACACTACACCAGTTTTTTAGAAGACAAATCAGGCATTTTATGGGCAGGCACCACGTTCGATGGCCTTTATTCATATAATCCGGCAACCGGAGAAAAAGAAGCTTATAGATATAATAGTTCTACACAGAACAGTATCTCGAACAACCACATCAACTCAATATTTCAAGATAGTCGAAACAACATTTGGGTGAATACCGAAAATGGACTTAACCTCTTTCTTGAAGAAACCAAAGCGTTTAAACGCTACGGACTCAAGGATGGTTTCCCTACCAATGTATTTTATGCCACGTTGGAAGATGACAGCGGCAATCTTTGGATGAGTACCTCTAACGGGTTGGTCGAATTCAATGCCATAACCGGCAATAAAAAGATATATTCAAAGGCGGATGGGCTACAAAGTGATCAATTTAATTACATGGCCGCCCATAAAGCGGATGATGGCACTATGTATTTCGGAAGTGTCAACGGCATGGTCAGTTTTAACCCTAAAAATTTCAAAAAGAACAATTACAGTGCGCCAACCTATATCACCGCCTTACAAATAGACAACCAAGATGTTTATGTAAACCAAGAAGATTCACCTATTGAAGAATCGATTACGTCACTTAAAAAACTAACGCTAAAACCGTCACAATCTTCATTCAGTCTCGAATTCGCCGCTTTAAGTTTCAATGCGCCAGAGAATACAGAATATTGGTACAAGATGGATGGGCTTAACAGTGACTGGGTACATCTACAGAAAGACCATAAGGTCTATTTTACCGAGTTGGCACCGGGCAATTATAATTTCTTCGTAAAATCAATGAACAGCAGCGGCGTATGGGGAATGGAAACATCCGGTCTTCAAATAAAGGTGCTACCTCCCTTTTACAAAAGCAATCTAGCCTACTTACTTTATACCTTGCTGACACTATTGCTTATTTTTCTAAGCTTTAGAACCTATCACCAGCGCATCAAGTTCAAGAACGACCGAAAAATACGGCAATTGAACAGCAGAAAAGAGAAAGAAATTTATGAGGCCAAAATTGAGTTCTTCACTAATATTTCACATGAGATCAGAACACCATTGACACTCATCAAAAGTCCTTTAGAAAAAGCTCTTAGAAGGTCTCATGAGATACCTGGAGTAAAAGAGAATCTCGCCATAGTTAAAAGAAATACCAATCGCCTTCTTGATTTGGTCAATCAGCTGTTGGATTTTAGAAAAACGGAAATCGAAAGGGTCGATTTAACTTTCGTGAGAACGAATATCACCAAACTTATACAGGCAACCTATGAGAGGTTCAGCGAGGCAATTCGCGATAAGGAAGTCGATTTCCGATTGAATTCGGAAGATGAGGATATTTACGCCTCGGTCGATAGCGAAGCTCTCAAGAAGATTTTAAGCAACCTTTATGGCAATGCCATTAAATATGCCGATTCAAAAGTATTGGTTGATTTAAAAAGGAATGAATCGACGATTGAACTGACCATTAAAAACGATGGAGATTTAATTCCCGGTCATCTAAAGGAAAAGATTTTTGAGCCGTTTTATCGGGTTTCGGGTTCCGAAAACCAAACCGGAACCGGTATCGGTCTGGCCTTGGCACAATCGCTTACCGAAATGCACGGCGGTAGCTTGAGTCTAGACACCTCCGATGGTTCTTTGAACAGCTTTGTGCTAAAATTGCCCATCAACCAAGAGAAAGAGTTCATGCTCAGGCCTAAGGCTGTTGAACAAGAAGATGTAGAAGAACCTATCGCAGACCAACCGGCAACACAAAGTAATGAAAATACGGTATTATTGGTTGAAGACAGTATTGAACTTCTCGATTTTGTGGCCAAAGAACTTCGGGAAGACTATTACGTTTTAAAGGCTACGGATGGTGAAAAAGCATTAAAACTTCTTCAAGAAGAAAACATTCAGCTAATTATAAGCGATGTGATGATGCCGGGCATGAATGGATTTACCTTATGTAAAAAGATAAAGACCAATCTTGAAACAAGCCATATTCCGGTCATTCTTCTTACCTCTAAAAGTGCCATGTCTGCGAAAATGGAAGGACTTGAATCCGGGGCGGATGCCTATATAGAAAAGCCATTTTCAGTCAAACACTTAAAAGTACATATAGCCAATCTTATAGAGAACAGAAGGCACGTAATGGAGCACTACGCGAGTTCGCCTTTAGCTCATATTAGAAGCATTGCCAGCACCAAGACCGATGATACCTTTATCAAGAAACTAGATGAAGTGATCATTCAGAATATGGCCGATCCTGACTTAAATGTTGAGACTTTGGCGGAAATCATGCATATGAGCCGCTCTACACTCTATCGAAAAATAAAAGATATATCAAACCTAAGCCCCAACGAACTCATAAATATTGCTCGCTTAAAAAAGTCGGCAGAACTATTAAAAACAGGCAATTATAGGGTATTTGAGGTAGCTGAGATAGTAGGTTATAATTCTGCAACGAGCTTCGGGCGTAATTTCCAGAAACAGTTTGAGATGAGCCCTACCGAATACATGAATAAAAAAGATTGATACGATTTTAGATTTCGAAGCATACATTATTCTTCAGCTTTGATACGTTGCCTACCATCTAATGCTTCTTGCGTTTCGTCGAAAAAATGACAATAAGAGTTCATGTTCTACCGTTCTTGTAGGTACCAAAATAATTACTGTTTAATTATTGTGCGTTAGGCTCCCCGCCGCAACAATCTAAAATTTAAGAGCATGGCTTCTACAAGATCAGATTTTGGCAACAAGGCCAACCCGTTTCATTATCAAGACAGTACGTTAAAAAACATGGCGTCTAAACTTTATAAGCTCAAGGCGAAATTTGAAAGAAAATACTATAAGCTTTCTGGCTGTCGAAAATATGATATGGCCCGAGATTTCAACATTGAACTAAGCGCTACTTTATATCAAGTGAATCAGATGCTGAATTTCAATGAAGCTAACAACGTGTCTTTTAATTACCAGAAAATAGACACTAAAATCAATAGTTTAGAACAGGAGCTCTCAAGCCTCATTTCATAAATTCGGTCTAAAGGAAACCTTTTTCCTTATCTTTATACGACCTATACCAAACCAAATGAAACGCAAGCACTTTAAGATTATTGGGCTATTTGTTGCTGCCCTCTTGTTACTTATCTTTTTGTGCAATACCATCATTACAAATGCTGCTAGCGGCAAGACATTTTCGGAGCCGAACGAAATCTACAAGAACCGCGTAGGCTTGGTTCTGGGCACATCGAAGAAATTAATCGGGGGGCTACCGAACCCTTATTACACCCATAGAATTACGGCCACCGTAGAATTGTACAAAGCGGATAAAATCGATTTTGTACTTGTCAGCGGTGATAATGGCACTCGCTATTATAACGAACCCAATACCATTAAAAAGGATTTGATCAAAGGAGGTATACCTGCCGATAAAATTTTTCTTGATTTTGCCGGTTTCCGCACTTTAGATTCTATGGTCAGGGCAAAAGAAATTTTCGGCCTCGACAGCGTTACCGTCATCTCTCAAGAATTTCATAACCAAAGGGCGATATATTTGGCCGAGAAAAAAGGCCTTAAAGCTATTGGTTTCAACGCGGAAACCGTAGCCGGTAAAGAAGGTCTTAAAGTTCAACTTCGGGAATATTTGGCACGCGTAAAGGTATTTGTTGATCTTGTTTTTAATACGCAGCCCAAATTCTATGGTGACCGTATTGAAATAAAATAACCTTCATCATAGTTGAAAATGCCTTATTTTAGGATATTGAAACAACCTTTCATGTCCACATTCAAAACGCTAGTAAGAAATCTTGGTCCCGGTCTTTTATTTGCCAGTATGGCAATCGGAACCTCTCATTTAGTACTATCTACTAAAGCCGGTGCGCAGTATGGATGGGTTATGATTATACCTATCATTTTGGCCAACCTTTTTAAATACCCTTTTTTTGAATTCGGGGTTCGGTATACCAACGTCACCGAAAAAACACTAATCGAAGGGTACCTCAACCGGGGAAAAGGATATTTATGGTTTTATGCCATCATAACCCTAATTTCTACTTTCACCATCTTAGCAGCGCTCTACACGGTTACAGCAGGCCTTTTCATCAATCTTTTTAAAGTTTCCGATGTCTCAATATCGGCGGTAGCTCTGGGCCTATTCGTATTTATCAGTTTGGTTTTGATAATTGGTCGATATAAGTTCATGGAAACCTCTCTGAAGTTCGTTGTTTCTATTCTTTTCATAGCCCTATTGGTTACAACCTTCATGGTTTTGATTAAAGGCAACGTTTCAGATACAAGTAATTTTGTTCCTCCTTCCCTATTTAATGATGCGGGAATTCTATTCTTGATAAGTCTTATGGGTTGGATGCCCACAACCGTTGAAGCATCAAGTTGGGTCAGTTTATGGAGTATTGAAAAATGGAAGGGCGAAGGGGAAAAACCGACTTTGAGCGAGTCATTACGGGAGTTTAACATGGGGTATTTAATGACCGCCATTCTTGCTGTGTTCTTCTTGATTATTGGTTGGGCAACGCTTTATGGCACCCATACCGAATTAAGTGGCAATGCCGTAACCTTTGCTGATCAAGTTGTTCAACTCTTTACAGTACATATCGGTTCGTGGGCGTACATTTTTATAGCTATATCTGCCTTTGCCACCATGTTCAGCACTTGCTTGACGGCCCATGATGCTATCGCCCGTGTAAGCATTGATGTATTGAAGCTGCTTTTTCCCAAAAGCCTTTTCCCATCAAAAAAATACTTTTTTGCCTTGGGCATTCTAATCTTGGCCCTCATTAACTATATGGTCGTTACTTTTTTCAGTGCCAACATGGGCCAATTGGTAGCTTTGGCAACATTTGTGTCTTTCGTGGTAGCACCTATTATTGGTTACATGAACCTTAAAAATGTGATGAGCGAAGAAATACCGACGAGGGCAAAACCTAGAATTTGGTTGCAAACATTAACCTACGCCGGAATTATATTTTTATCGCTGTTTTCACTTTACTACTTCTGGATAATGGTGTTCTGACGTAAAGTAATCCTAGGTTAAACAATCTTAACACTCTCAGGTTGCGATTGGCTTTACTTTTTGTAAGCTTTGTAGAATTACTTGTAAAATAACTTAATGAAGTTCATCCACATAAAAAGAAATACAGTCGCAGAAAAGAGATTTACGGAGAAGATGGGCATGCTCTACACGAACGTAACTTACGTAAAAAAGGCCTTTTTAGGTATTCCTTTAAAGACCTTGCATATCTATCGAAAAACTTATTACGGCAAAGTTAAATCTTGCGAAGACTGTCGAATAGCCCATTAACCTACTTTACTAGGTCGGCATAGTTTTCCACTACAAAGAGCGTTCGCAAGTTCTGCTTGTGTAAGAAATCGAGGCAATAAACACCATCTTTACAGTTGTTTAATATATACTCTTCCCCAAAGCCTTTGGCACTTTTTATGTTAGAGTTTGACAAACCGTTCTGCAGCAGATAGTCTTTAATAGCATTCGACCTAGCCTGAGATATTTTTTGGTTGGATGATTTACCACCTCTACTATCAGTATGTGTTTCTATTGAAATGACCATTTCAGGAAACATGGCCACTTTTTTGACAACATCATCTAGAACAAAAGTAATATCGGGAGTTAAAGTGCTCTTTCCGCTGGCAAAATAGAAATCGTTTACATCGAGTACTTTTTTACCCTCCCGGTCTTTTAAAACATCGTTCATTGACTCTAGACGAACCTGTAGAGGAGCCTTTTGCATCTCTTCTAAAGTCTTCGGGTTATAAGTCTCCTCAAAGGAAGCAAAACTATTCTTGGCAATGTGAATACTCGCTACATCAGTATACGGTATCTCAATATGATAATTGCCAAAATTATCGGTCGTTACCTGTTTTAGCACTTCATTGTTGGCTCCCTTGATGGTTACATTTACATCAGCAATCGCTTCATCATAGGGCGGCTGCATCACCTTGCCCCTAAAAATCAATGTTTTTAGCCCAGGTTTGGTATTTACCTTAAAGCCATATATATCATCATCACCTTTACCTCCTGAACGGTTTGAAGAAAAATATCCGATAAGACCATCAGTTTGGTCTTCTTTAATGATAAAGCCAAATTCGTCATATTTGGTATTGATTCCGGTTCCTAAATTGACAGGAATGCTAAAGCTTTGGTCAGAAAGAATGTTGCTTCTGTAAATGTCCATTCCACCGACTCCATAGAAAACATCCGAAGAAAAATACAAGCTGTTATCAAAAACAAATGGGGCTATTTCGTTACCGGGGGTATTGATTCTCGGGCCCAGATTAATGGGTTGAGACATAACCTGTCCGTTATTCGTTACCACATAATAAATATCGGTACCACCATAACTATCATCAAAATTGGCAGAAAAATAAAGACGCTCAGCCTTTTCATCATAATACGGATAGTAAAAGGATGTACTCAAATCTTTTAGAAGAAACCTAAAAAAGCCGTTATCATAGGCCATACCGATGGATAAGGCATTCTTGCCCTTTTCATCAAAGGCCAAGTTCTTACCTTCGGTATTCGAAAGAACGTAGTAGATACTACCATTTCTTGCAGAATAGTAGGGGGTCGACTTATGGTACGGTGAATCGGGTATACCACCAAAAACCTGTACATTTTTTAGGTTACCACTATTATCTCTATCGGCCACATAAATATCTAGGTAAGACTCACCCGACGGACCATAAACTTTCTTTGATTTTGATTTTCGACTACTGCTAAACAACAGTTTGTCGTTATAAAAACTTGGTGAAAAATCGGCCTGTGC
>CEVK01049360.1_pt1 | contig 9871 bp, 6 predicted proteins | sample 531501 | NCBI WGS metagenome assembly CEVK01 (sample SAMEA2623794, study PRJEB7988) | marine metagenome | biome: marine biome (ENVO:00000447); feature: mesopelagic zone (ENVO:00000213); material: "saline water (ENVO:00002010), including plankton (ENVO:xxxxxxxx)" | depth 740 m | reverse complement strand
GGCTGTTTGGAATTGCAACCGTGCCTGTGTTCTGACTCCGATTATGGTATTCTTCTGCCCATCATCCACTGAGTTTGATCCCTCGATTAGCAGCCTTCGTGGCCGTTGGAGACAACCCTTATGGAACGACCTATATTCCAACCGGTGGGCACTCCGGTGGAACAACTGGACACACCGGCACTGGTGCTGGACCTGGATGTCATGGAGCGAAACATCCATATCTTTCAAGGCTATTTTACGGACAGGGCGGCCAAGGCAAGGCCAGTGGTTACCAGTCACCTCTGCCCTCAGATCGCCAGGCGACAACTGGCCGTAGGCGGGACCAACGGTGGCATTGCGGTGACCACACTGGGAGAGGCGGAAGTTTTTGCCAACGCCGGGTTCGCAGACATACTTCTGGCCAATGAGGTGGTGACCGTATCTAAGATACGTAGGTTATGCGCCCTGGCTGGCCAGACCAGCATCGGCATCGCTGTGGACAACCCCGACAACGCCCGGCAGCTGTCGTCTGGGGCAGTGGAGATGGGAGTGGAACTGCGGGTGTTGATCGAGATCGAGGCCGGCATGGGCCGCTGTGGCATATCTCCGGGGGTTAAGGCGATAAAATTGGCCCAAAAGGTAAGCGCTCTGCCCGGATTGAAATTGGAGGGCATCATGGGCTCTGTCCCCGGGCCAAAGGGTGACGACGACCCATCTGAGCATGATGCCGAAACAAGGGCCAACCTCCAGATTGTTCTGGATACCAAAGAATCCATTGAACAATCGGGAGTGGACGTCCAGGTCGTCAGTGTTGGCGGGACTCATTGCTACGCTCAAGCAGTACAGATGCCAGGAGTGACCGAGGTTCGGGCTGGCCGTTATCCACTGATGGACTACCGACTGAAATCATTTTTGCCCGAGCTTAAACCGGCGGCCAAGATATTAGCGTCAGTTATCTCACACCCCATCGAAGCCATGGCGGTCTTGGACGCCGGGCACAAATCTACCGCGCCCGACCAAGGAAGACCTGTTCTGGAAGGATTGGAGGGCGGAAGCGCTACCAGATTCAGCGCAGAGCACGGTATTGTTGACCTCGAAGGAGATGCTCAGAAACAACTGAACGCCGGAGACAAAGCTTGGCTCGTCCCTTACGAACTGGGCGCTAGTGTGAACCAATACGACTACTTCCGTGCAGCCAAGAACGGTAAATTGGAAGGATTCTGGCCCATCTCAGCGAGGGGAAGATTGGCGTAAATCCACTCCCCCTTGCGAAAAGTTTGGCTAAGGGAAATTTTCGCGACCACTCAACCCGGAGTTAATGCATGAACGAACATTACCGGCCCACTCCAGGCACTCTCATGGAGGACTTGGACACACCTTGTCTGGTTATTGACATGGACGACCTCGACAACAATATGGATGTCATCGCCGATACCTACCGTGACAAGAGAGCCAAACTGCGAGGGCATGCCAAGAATCATAAGACACCGGCCATAGCTCACCGGCAAATACGGCGAGGCGGAACCATAGGCGGGGTCTGCGCTGCCAAGGTGTCCGAAGCCGAAGTCATGGTTCATGGTGGAATCCAGAGCGTTTTCATAACCTCTGAGATCGTCGAACACATGAAGATCGACCGGCTCTGTGCATTGGCTGGCCAGGCCGAAATCTTGGTGGCCTGTGACCAGGCTGCCAACGCTAGGGACCTCTCCAAGGTCGCCCAGGCCCGTGGAGTGGAGGTCGGTGTTGTCATAGAGCTGGAGACCGGGCTCCGCCGCTGCGGTGTCCGGGAGATCGACCAAGGTGTTGCTCTGGCCAAAGAGATCACCTCATTGCCAGGCCTACGGTTCCGGGGAGTCATGAGCCACCAGACCATCCCCGACATGCTAGACCGTGAGGACCGGGCTGTGGAAGCCAACCGGACCATCAAAGGTGTGATCGATCTCAAAGATGCCATCGAAGGCGAGGGCATCGCCATGGATATCGTGTCCACTGGCGAGACCTGGAGCTACGATGTGGCTGCGGAAATTCCAGGCGTGACTGAGATTCAGGGCGGCAGCTACCTGATGATGGAGACACACTACGGCTATATGACCGAGTTTCATTACGCCGCCAAGATACTGAGCACTGTCATCAGTACCCCCAATCCCGGCCTGGCCATCGGAGACGCTGGCGTACGGGCCGTTAGCAGTATCTCGGGTATGCCCACGGTATTTGATCGGCCCGGCGTGTCGGTGGAATCTTTGGACAGCGATCATTCCGTCTTCAAAGTGGAATCTGGAGCCACCCTGAAGGTCGGCGATCAGGTGTTACTAATACCTGCCCAGCAGGACGCCATGGTTAGTCGTTGGGACCGCTTCATCGGCCTCCGCAAAGGTAAGGTGGAAGTGGTCTGGGACATCCAAGCTAGGGGATGTCATAACTAGTTGTAGATGACCGCGTTCTGCCGTCGACTATTTGATGGGTTCAAGCAAAAAGGCCCGGCGGTTAATATGCCGGGCCTTTTCTTGTTTAAGTTCAGCGCAATGACATCGGTGGGACCACCGAAAAGTTGAAAGCTATTCCGGCACCGGCGCAAATTCTGATGTGTTCATCAGATAGGTGTTTTGGGCTACGAGTAGTCCGCTGACCCTGGGGATGTAGGTACCGGTCCACTCAGGGTCAGCCGCCACCGCGTCTTTGCCCTCTTTCAGGTGCTTCAGATCGTTGTAGGCCCATATGTGGGTTACTTGATTCAGGTCACCCACGTCGCTGTAGAACCAACCAGCCAGCTTGATTCCGTGGCGCTTACGTATGGGCACGGCTACTTCCCCGGCCGCTGCCATGTAGGCTGGGATGCCGCCCGGTTTGAAGGTGTAGGTGCGGAAGTCGAAAACCATGTTGTTCTTCCGGATGAACTCCGGGGTTCCGTCGGCTGGGACGTCGGCGTGGATTGGGTAGACCGGCGCAAAATCAGAAGTGTTCATGGTCGAGGTCTTCTGGGATTCCACCAGTCCCTGGGCCCTGGGGATGTATTTCCCGGTCCATTCCGGGTCCGTGTGGAAGGCGTGCTTGGCTTTCTCCATATGCTGGGCGTTTTCATAACCCCATATGTGTATCACCTGGTTCAACGCGCCGATCTCGCTCCAATACCACCCGGCCAGAGCAACCCCATGGCGCTGTCGGATGGGTAGACTAAGTTCTTTGACTCCGGCCCTGTAGTCCGCGGTAGCGCCCGGTTTTAGCGTATAAACCCGAAAATCGTAGATCATATTATCTCTCCTAAATTTTCAACTAGAACACCATAAGTGCATGCGGATTTACCCCGTATGCTGCAGTACGAACTCCCCGATCTTTCCGATTGCCTGTCTCGCTTCGGGCAAGATGGGCGCGTAGTGATGCCACACGTGTGGCATGTCGTCCCAGACCTCCATCTCTACCGGCACTCCGGCTTCGTTGGCCCTGGCTTTTAGCAATGATGAGTCGTCTAGCAGGACCTCGATACCGCCTACCTGGAGCAGTAATGGAGGCAATCCTGTGAGGTCGGCATGGATGGGTGATGCCAACGGAGCTCTGGGGTCTTTACCAGCCAGGTACACCCTGGCTATCTTGAGCAATCGTTCCTTGGATACTGAGGGATCCGCCTCCGCGTTTGTGGTCATGGACTCGCCCATGGATTCCATATCGGTCCATGGCGAGATGCAGACACCGGCGGCCGGCATGGGCTCTCCCACGCCCCTCAAGGCTACTAGCGCGGCAACGGTCAGGCCGCCGCCAGCCGAGTCTCCCGCAATCACAATCTTCTCTGCATTTGTGCCTTGACCGAGCAGCCACTGGTATGCGGAAACCGAGTCTTCCACCGGTGCAGGGAAAGGAATCTCTGGGGCCAAGCGGTAGTCTAACGCCAGAACCTTTGCCTTGGCCGCTCTGGCCATGTGGGCCAGCATCACACGGTGAGTGCGGACCGAGCCGAATAGATAACCACCGCCGTGGAGATACATGATTACCCGGCCGGCTTGGGACTCGGGGGCGGTGATCCATTCTGCTGGAACCCCATTGGCGCCGACGCGCTCAGTCTCGATGTCGTCGTCCAAAGGGAGTGACGACATGATTCGCTCGTAGGACAGGCGATCGTCGTCGGTGGTCTTCCGTACCTCCGCAGACCTAACCCGAATCATCTCCAGTACAGTATCCAATTCTTTGCTGGGTGCCATGGCGTGCCTCCTGGGGCCGACTTTGATTGAGGGCAATGATAGTACCGGGTGGAATGTGCCGCAAGGGACCGGTCTGAAGTAGAGCAGAGGAATCCCCTCTGCCTTATTTGTAAACGGACGACCGAGGAAGGTTCGCAGGCCAGCAGAGATGTAAGTGATTGATACTAGGGGAGGCGAACTTAGATCAGCAACGCCTTCAATGCGCGGGCGCTGCTGTGGGGGGCGGACAGAACCGGCACGGGTGAGACATTCTGAAGATGCGAGAGCGCGGCTGCGAAGGAGAATTGGCCGAGGAGTATCACGTCTACGTTGGGCGCCAACTTCATGACCTCTTCTTCTAAACGGCGTTCCAGACCAGCTTGGCCCTCGGCGCGCATCACCATGACTAAGTCTTCAGCTAGGCATAAATATGGTTCCACGGTTTTCCCCACTTCTTTGGCAGCCAATCTCAGATAATACTCGGCGTCGCTCAGAGTGGGAGCGACGGAGGCAATCAGCCCGACGCGCTTCCCTGCAGCCACAGCGTCCGCCATGACCGGGCCATAGGATGAAACCAGCGGGACGTCGATCTGGTCTTTTTCAGTATCGACTACTGGCGCATAGACCGAGCAGGCCAGTCCGATGGCATCGGCCTGGTTGTCTCGGCAATACGCGATGAGCTTGCTCATCCGTTGTCGTAAAAGAGGAGTCAATTGGTCGTTGAAGTCGATCAGCAATGTTTCATCAAGAACATTGATGATTTCGGCCTCAGGAAATTCCCCGTCAAACGCCAGCCGCACCGGAGGGATGGACTCGGGAATAGCGTGAATCATCGTTACTCGCATCTTGTTTCCTCAGTCATATCTAGGCGGCCAGACATGCTCACTCACCCTCCAGATGATGGTAATCCATCTGGATAGAGCGGCCCGCTGAGCTCGGGGTGGAAGGCCCTGTTGGCGATATCCAGTTCTGGGCTCCGGTGAAGGTGACCACACGGGTTAAACGGCTGTTTTGCAATGCCAAGTTGGAGTTTTGGAAGTCCAGGCCAGCGGCTCTCATAATTATAACCTTGGTTGGTCTGTCGTCTTGCGTCTGTTCGTAGCTTCCGTCCGACCGCTAGCTCAACCCCAGAACTGCACCTTCCGATGTTACATCCATGTCCAGCGCCCTAGGCCGGGTGGGAAGTCCAGGAAGTGTCTCGATTCGCCCAGCCAAGGCGTACAGGAAGCCGGCCCCGACGGAGGCGCGAATGTCGGTGATGGGGAAGGTATAGCCACTTGGCCGTCCCTTCAGCGTCTGGTCATGAGATATAGACAGGTGGGTCTTGGCCACACAGATGGGCAGGCCCCCCCAACCCTTGTCTTCGAAGTGTTGCAACTTGCGGCGGGCCTCGGGAGACCATGAGACATCGGCTGCGTTGTAGATCTTCTGGGCCAGCGCCAAGACTTTTTCCTCAGCAGAGTCGTCTGTAGGATATGCGTAGGCGATTTGTGGGTCGCCCTGAGAAGCGTCTACCACGGCCTGAGCCAAGTCTTCTCCTCCGGCCCCGCCCTGTGCGAACCCATCACATTCCACTGCCGCGGTAGCACCGGAGTCCATGGCGATCTGCTTCACTGCCGCCAATTCTTCGGGGCTGTCGGTTCCGAATCGGTTGATGGCCACAACGCAGGGCAGGCCGAACCCAGAGACGATGCCGACGTGGTGGGCAAGGTTGTCCCCGCCGGTTAGGACGGCTTTTGGGTCCGGGTCGCCAAGGTCACGCCGCCGGGTGCCTCCGTGCCACTTAAGCGCCCGGGCAGAAGCCACCAGCACGGCGGCGCTAGGCAAGAGTCCACTCTGTCGGGTTTTGATATGCATGAATTTCTCGAAGCCTAGATCGGAGGCGAACCCCGCCTCGGTGATCACGTAATCGGCGTACCCTAGAGCCATCTTGTCGGCAAGTATGGAACTGCATCCATGGGCGATGTTGCCGAAGGGGCCAGCGTGAATGATAGACGGTTGGCCTTCCATGGTTTGGACCAGGTTGGGCATCACGGTCTGGTGTAGCAGAGTCATCAACGACCCGGACACCGCCAGTTGGTCAACGGTAACTGGCTCGCCGTCGGTCGTTTCGCCGACGACGATGCGGGACAGCCGCGCCCGCAGGTCTTCAGGGCCGTCGGCTAAGGCCAGGATGGCCATGATCTCAGAGGCAGACACTATATCGAAACGGGCCTCCCGCAATGGGCCGTACCCGGAACCGCCAACCCCAGAGACTATCTGCCGCAGGCCCCGGTCTGAAGCATCGGTGACACGGTTCCACATTAGCCCACTGGCGTTAAGGCCAGGAACCGAACCCCGGAACACAGCGTTTTCTACTAGCGCGGCTAGAAGGTTGTGGGCCGAGCCAACGGCGTGGGCGTCTCCGGTGAAATGAATGTTGATCTCGTCTTCCGGGACAACTCTGGCCTTACCCCCTCCTGTCCCGCCGCCCTTGATTCCGAAGATGGGGCCCAGGGTGGGTTCACGCAGGTTGACAGAGACTTTGTGGCCAAGACGGCCCATACCTTGGGTCAGTCCGATGGCCGTGGTGGTCTTGCCCTCTCCTGCGGGAGTCGGAGTGATGCCGGTAACCACCACTAATTTGCCACGGTAGTCGGCGGGGGGCTTAAGGGCATCCAGGGATATTTTGGCTTTATACCGGCCGTAGGGCACTAGATGGTCGGGGTTCAGGCCAAGGGATTCGGCAATCTTAGTTATCGGCTCCACGTTGTCTCCAGGCACCAGATTTAAATATGAATAACACCGGCAGGCAGTTGGGGCATATGGACTATATGCCGAAGATAGAGGTTTCCGTCAACCCTGGTTGACGGTGCGGCGGATAGACAGGCTCAGCGCGAACAAAACGCGGCTATCGCCGTTTATCGCTGCGAGATCTCTTTTTCCAGCCGCTCGATGTCCTTTTCACTCAGGTTGAAGTACTTGGCGTCCGGATGATGGAATACTAGAGCCGATACCGATGACTCGGGGTCCATCATGTAGCCTTCTGTCAGTTCCACATCCAGGTTGGATGGCACTTCCAGCATTCGGAAAATCTGCTGCTGGTCTTCCAATCTTGGGCAAGCCGGATACCCGAATGAGAACCGTTTGCCACGGTATTGCGTGCGGAATAGGTCTTGTGGAGTTGTTCCCGACGGGTCTCCCAAGCCCCACATCTGTCTTATCTGTTGGTGCAGTAATTCGGCGAAAGCCTCGGCGCTTTCCAGGGCCAGGGCCTGCAATATATGAGCGTTCAAGAACTGTCCTTCAGCCATCCAGGTCTCGGCCAGTCGCCGGACTCCATTGCCGATGGATACGACAAACATGCCGATGTAATCGACCTGCCCGTCTCCCTGGGGACGCAGGTAGTCCGCCAAACACAGCCCATCTCTCTGGGATTGACGACCGAAGTAAAACTCCTCAGCGGTCTGCGTATCTTCCGAGCCGTATATGAGTATCCGTTGTCCGTCGGAGTTAGCCGGGAAGAATTTCATGACGGCGTTAGCCTGGATGTCTTCCCGGGCCAACACAAGGTCTTCCACACGACGGACGGAGTCCTGGAGTTCTATGGCTGCCTGTTTGCCTGATTCTAGGTCGTCAGTAAACCTGCCCTTATACCCTAGGTGTCTAACGTAGAGCATCTGTGGGTTGATGAGTGGGAATATCTCTTCCAGAGGATGGTTGTTCAGGACATGGAGCCGTAGGTCCGGTGGATTGGGTATGTCGAAATCGTGCCTCATCTGCGCCGGCGGTACATCTTCTCCGTCGTCTTCGCCCTCTCTTAAGGCGATGTCGGCCGCCAACATGGACTCGGCTTCATCGTCTAAAGATGCCATAAGCGTGGCACGCTCGTCGGCGTCTTGGATGGTGTTAGCCAGCGCAAGGCCAGACATAGCGTCTGGCGCGTAGGCCACCATTCCGTCGTATTCAGGGGCGATGCGGAGCCGGGTGAACCGGTTGGACAGCGCAGCGCCGCCTACCAGCACCGGGCATGATATGCCGGCCTGCCGGAAGTCTTGCGCCGTCTCCACCATCATGGTAGCCGATTTAACCAGCAGTCCGGAAAGTCCAATCATGTCGGGCTGGTGTTCCCGGTAAGCTTCGATCAGGTCTTGGGGCGGCACTTTTATGCCGAGGTTGATGATCTTGTAACCGTTGTTACCCATGATGATCTCAACCAGGTTCTTGCCGATGTCGTGGACATCACCTTTCACAGTGGCGAGGACGATCTTGCCTTTGACCGCCGTCTCCGACTGCTCCATATGCGGCTCAAGATGGCTGACCGAGAACTTCATAGACTCGGCAGACTGCAATACCTCCGCCACGATCAGCTGGTTGGAGTTGAACTGACGGCCCACCTCGGCCATACCATCCATAAGGGGGCCGTTGATGATTTCCAAAGGCGATCGGCCGGTTAGAGCTTCATCTAGATCCTCTGCTAGACCCTCTTTTGAGCCTTCAATGATGGCTAAAGCGAGCCGTTCATCCAAGGGCAGGTTAAGTCGCTCTTCCGAGGTGGCCTTGGGGGCTTTCTCACGGAAATGATCCGCGAATGCTGCCACCGGATCTTCTCCCCGGTACCAGATAAGATCCTCGGCCAGTTTTCGTTCGTCGTCAGGGATGGAAGCATACCGCTCCATGCCCTCTGAGTTGACGATGGCCATGTCCAACCCGGCTTGGACACAGTGGTAGAGGAAAACCGAATTAAGGACTTCCCGGCCTGCGGACGGCAGGCCAAACGATACGTTAGAGATGCCGAGCACCGTCTTAGCGCCGGGCAGCACTTCTTTTATGAGCCGAACCCCTTCTATTGTCTCCGCGCCCGAGCCGACGTAGTTTTCGTCGCCCGTGCCTACAGGGAACACTAAGGGGTCGAAGATGATGTCTCCGATGGGCACTCCGTATTTTTCAGTGAGTAATTTGGCAGAACGGACTGCCACTTCCAGTTTGCGTTCCTTGGTGATGGCCTGGGCTTGATCTTTGTCGTCGTCAATGCAACCGACAACCAGGGCCGCTCCGAAACGCCGCGCCAACGGTACGACCGCCTGGAACCGGACTTCTCCATCTTCCAAGTTGATGGAGTTGATAATGGACTTCCCTTGGAGTTTTTTGAGCGCCAACTCTATCACTGCCGAATCCGTGGAGTCGATCATGAAGGGCGCTTTTACTTTCTTGGTTACCAGGTCAAGAAACTTGGACACATCTGCAGCTTCGTCGCGGTCCGGGTCCTGAAGGCAGACGTCTAAGATATGGGCGCCATTCCTTACTTGTCGGCGGCCGATCTCGGCGGCCTCTTCGAATGAGTCTTCAGCGATTAGGCGGCGGAACCGCCTGCTGCCCAAGACGTTAGTGCGCTCACCGACTATGGCCGGTCGTACTTCGTCGTCCACCAGCAGTGTTTCAATCCCTGAAACCCGGGTCTCCTCAGAGACGATTCCGGAGCGGACAGGCTTCCCAGACGCCAAACTAGCCAGCAATTCCACGTGTCTGGGGACGGTGCCGCAGCAGCCGCCAACCAAGTTGACCCAACCGGACTCGACGAACCGACCGACAGTTTCGGCCATGGCTTCGGGGGTCTCGTTGTAGTTACCGTTTTCGTCTGGCATACCGGCGTTGGGGACGCAAGCAACCGGGAACTTCGACAGAGAAGCCAATGTTCGGATGTGATCGGTCATGAAGTTGGGGCCGGTGGCGCAGTTCAGGCC
>CEVK01105005.1_pt1 | contig 9885 bp, 4 predicted proteins | sample 531501 | NCBI WGS metagenome assembly CEVK01 (sample SAMEA2623794, study PRJEB7988) | marine metagenome | biome: marine biome (ENVO:00000447); feature: mesopelagic zone (ENVO:00000213); material: "saline water (ENVO:00002010), including plankton (ENVO:xxxxxxxx)" | depth 740 m | reverse complement strand
GAGCTCGGCGATCCGGAGGAAAACCGGCGCCGTATTGCTGAAGCCGTGGAAGTCGCGAAGGATGCAGACACCATCCTCCTTTTCATCGGTGACACCGAAAAGACGAGCCGTGAGGGCTGGGCCCCCGGCCACCTCGGCGACCGTACCAGTCTCGACCTTGTGGGCGAGCAGGACGAACTTTTCCAGGCGATGAAAGCCCTGGGCAAGCCTGTTGTCGCGGTGCTCGTGAATGGACGTCCGCCAAGCTATACGGAAGTTGCCGAGCAGGCCGACGCCATCCTCGAAACCTGGTATGCCGGCGAACAGCAGGGCACGGCAATTGCCGATGCGCTTTTCGGTCGTATCAACCCGGGCGGCAAGATGCCCGTAACGACTGCCCGCAATGTGGGCCAGCTGCCCAACTTCTATAACTACAAGCCAAGCGCGCGGCGCGGTTATCTCTTCGATGAGGTAACGCCGCTGTATCCCTTCGGCTATGGCCTCTCTTATACCAGCTTCGATATCGGAGCCCCGGTATTGTCCGCCAAGAGCATTGCGGCAGGAGAGGGCGTCACCGTTCGAGTTCCGGTTAGCAACACCGGCGACATGACGGGTGACGAGGTGGTGCAGGTCTACCTGAGGGACGACATCAGCTCGGTGACGCGCCCGGTCAAGGAACTGGTCGGTTTCCAGCGTATCACGCTCCAGCCCGGCGAAACGCGGCAGGTCGATATCGCCATCGAACCCCGCGCCTTCATGATGTGGGACAGGGATATGGAACGCGTGGTCGAACCGGGTGATTTCACCATCATGGTGGGTCCGAATTCCGAGGACCTGAAAGAAGTAACTCTGACGGTTCGACCATGAGCATGCACCGCAGAGGTGCCTTGAAACTGCTTGCTGGCGGGAGCCTTTCGGCTCTCGCCTTCATGCAGGCGCCTGCGGCTTTCGCCCAGCGCGCAGCGCACTACAAGGACCCGTCCGCACCGATCTCCGTCCGCGTCGCCGACCTCATGGCGCGCATGACTTTGGAAGAGAAGATCGCTCAGATCCGCACGGCTTGGGCTGCCAAGGGGGACATGATCGATGATCTGGCGTTCAACCCTGCAAAGGCCAGCGCGGCCTTTCCCGATGGCATCGGGCATGTAACACGCCCAAGCGACAAGCGCGGCGTACCCGGCATTTCCGGAGCGGCAGGCGGGACGGCGGCCCGGTGGCGGACACCCCGTCAGACGGTCGAATTCATCAACGCGCTCCAGCGGTGGGCCGTGGAGGAAACCCGGCTCGGCATTCCAGTGCTTCTGCATGAGGAATCGCTGCACGGATACATGGCCACAGAAGCTACCATGTTCCCCCAGGCAATTGGTCTTGCTGGATCGTTCGACCTTGATCTGATGCGCCGGGTACAGTCGGTCATTGCGCGCGAAGTCCGCTCCCGCGGCGTGCCGCTGGTCCTTTCTCCGGTCGTCGATATCGTCCGTGATCCGAGATGGGGCAGGATCGAAGAGACATGGGGCGAAGACCCCTATCTCGTCGGAGAAATGGGGGTTGCCGCGGTAGAGGGCCTGCAGGGGCCCGGTAAGTTCGAAAAGCTTCGCGACGGCAAGGTGTTCGCTACGCTCAAGCACATGACGGGTCACGGCCAGCCCGAGGCCGGGAACAACGTGTCGCCCGCTCAGGTAGCCGAGCGCGAGCTCCGCGAATATTTCTTCCCTCCTTTTCGCGAAATAGTTCGCCGCACTTCGGTCGGTGCCGTGATGCCGAGCTATAACGAGATCGACGGCGTTCCCAGCCACGCGAACATCTGGCTGCTTGGCGACGTTCTTCGCGGCGAATGGGGTTTCGATGGCGTGATCGTGAGCGATTACGGCGGCGTCCATGAGCTCGAAACCCTGCACAAGGTAGCCGATAGTCTGGAGGGTGCCGCCCGTCAGTCGCTGGAAGCTGGCGTCGATAGCGAGCTTCCCGAAGGCATGGCCTATGCTACCCTCACGCAAGCGGTGCGCGACGGACGCGTGCCCATGGAGCTGGTCGACATCGCATGCGCACGCATGCTGACGCTGAAGTTTCGCGCCGGCCTGTTCGAAGATCCTTATGGCGATTGGGAGCGGTCGGAGCAGATCACGGGCAATGGGGAAGCACGGGCTCTGGCCCTAGAGGCCGCGCGCAAATCGCTGTGCTTGCTCACAAACCGCAATGAGACCCTGCCGCTGAACCGCAACACGATGGGCCGTGTCGCAGTGATCGGCCCCAACCATGCGATCGCACGCCTTGGCGGTTATTCCAGCGTGCCGAAACAGACCATCAGTCTTATTGAAGGGCTGCGTGAGATTGCGCCCGAAGCTGACTTCGTAACCGCACAAGGGGTATTCATAACCACCAGTGAAGATCGCTCACAGGACCTGATCGAACTGGCGGATCGCGAAAAGAATCTCAGCCTCATCGAGGAGGCTGTCGAGCTTGCCAGGACTGCGGATACGATCATTCTCGCAATCGGCGATACCGAACAAACCAGCCGTGAAGGCTTTGCAAAGAATCATCTGGGTGATCGCACCGATATCGATATTGTGGGCGAACAGAATGCGCTGGTCGATGCGTTGGCAGCGCTGGGCAAGCCTTTGATCGTTGCCGCCTATAATGGCAGGCCGCCGAGCTGGCCCAATGTGGTCGAGAAGGCCGATGCCGTCTTGGAGTGCTGGTACCCGGGGCAGGAGGGCGGACTGGCCGTGGCCGAAACTCTTCTGGGGAAGGTCAATCCAGGCGCCAAGCTGCCGGTCACGGTGGTGCGCAATGAAGGACAGATACCCTTCTTTTACAACCACAAGCCCAGCGCACGGCGCGGCTACCTGTTCGACAATAAGGACCCTCTGTTCCCGTTTGGTCACGGCCTGAGTTATACCCAATTCACCATTTCAGCGCCGCGCACTTCGAAGAAAACGTACCGGGCAGATGAGACGATAGAAGTCGCAGTGGATGTACGAAATACCGGCTCCCTCGCCGGTGACGAGGTCGTTCAACTGTATATCACGCGGAGCGATGTTTCCGTCACTAGACCGGTGCTGGAGTTGAAGGGGTTCGAACGCCTGACTTTGAAGCCGGGTGAGCAACGCACTATCGCTTTCACCCTGTCACCAAGCCAGCTGGCCTTCTGGAACAGAGACTTCAATGAAGTGAACGAACCGGGCCCGGTTAAACTTTCTGTTGGCAATAGCTCCGTAAACCTCGATTCAATCCTTGTGGAGATCGTCTAACATGGCACGGGATTTACGCCTTTCCCGCCGCGAAGCACTGACCGGCCTTGCTGCCATTCCTCTTGTAGGATGCGCTTCGAATTATGCGGGTAGTTCGGTTCTCTCGTCTGATACCGCCTCGGGCGTTGGTTCCCCTTACCCGAAGCCAAGTCTAGATACGCTTGCCCGCAGGAACGGCCGCAGGTTCGGTAGCGCGGTGGCCTCAACACCCGGGCGTACCGACCAGGGATCGATCCAGAACCCGCGTTACATGGAACTCATCAAAGCCGAATGCGGGCTGGTGGTGCCTGAAAACGAGATGAAATGGCAAACCGTCCGTCCGACGCGGGACACTTACGATTTCTCACGAATGGACTCCATCGCGGCTTGGGCGAAGCAAAACGAGATGGAGCTTCGCGGCCACACGCTGCTCTGGCACCGGCCGCAGTGGTTTCCCGACTGGCTCAATACCTATGATTTTGGCGCCAATCCCTCGGCCGAGGCAGAGCGGTTGCTTGTAGATCATATCAGGACGGTTACGCGGCGCTACCGTGGGCAGATTACCAGCTACGATGTCGTCAACGAGGCTATCGATCATGATCGGAATGCACCGATAGAAACAAGCCTCAGCCGTGCCATGGGTAGCCCCGAAGCGGTCATCGACCTGGCATTCCATACTGCTCGCGATGAACTGCCCGATGCTCAGCTGGTCTATAACGATTACATGAGCTGGGAGCCGGATCATCGCAAACATTGCGACGATGTTCTCCGGCTGCTCGAAGGTATGGTGAAGCGCGGCGTTCCGGTAGATGCTCTGGGTATCCAGTCACACATCGAGATGTTCTCTATCGATCCGGCAACCGAAGTCGGTCCTTACCTTGAGCGGGAATGGCGGCGTTTCCTCGACGAGGTGACCGGGATGGGCCTGAGACTGCTGATCACCGAGTTCGACGTGAAGGACAAGGCGCTGCCGGCCAATATTGCGGAGCGCGATCAAAAGGTCGCCGAGTTCGCGCGGCGCTATTTCGATGTCATGCTCGAATATGGCGATCACCTCGACGATATCCTCGCATGGGGCATGACCGACACCTTCAACTGGTTGCAGTATTTCGAGCCAGCAGAAAGGCCTGACGGTCTTCAGGTACGGGGCACGCCATACAGCTCCGACTACGAGGTCAAGCCGCTCAGAACTGCAATCGCCGAGCAGCTCGACTTTTAGCGGGAGCCCAAATCGCACATAAATCTGCCTGCCGGAACCAGCGGGCAGATATGCTTCGTCCGCATTCTAATTCTACGTAGGGTCGTAGGCGCTGCGCAGACTATAACTTCAAAGACAGTGACGTAAAAAAGCCGCGCCACCATTAGGGTGACGCGGCTTTTTTCTGCACTTGGTGGCCCCTAGAAATTGCCGCGAATGATGAAGGAGAACCGTCGGTCGTTCATGAAGAAGGAGCGCGGCGCCAGGTCGGACGGATTGCCCGTGTATGCCTGGGTCGTTTTCGTCACTTCGTTCAACAGGTTCACACCCTGCGCACCGATCTTGATGTTGTCGCTAACGTTGAAGAATACGGAAGCGTCGAGCTGCCCCGTCGGCTCATTGAAGATCGAGTAATAGGGAAAGATCACGTCCGAAGCTGTCAACAGGAAGCGCGATCGCCAATTGTAGGCAGCCCTGAGAGAGATCGGTCCCTTCTCGTAGAAGCCGGCAACGTTATAATTATGCTTCGACAACTGCTCCAGCGGCAAATTGCCGGGTGGAATGGTCGACGGATCAGGCACCTCCCCACCGTTAAGGAACGTGTTCGGCAAGCCGGTGCTGTCGATATAGGTGTAGTTAGCCTGCACACCGAAACCATTGAGTGGCTCAGGCAGGAAATCGAATGTCTGCTGATAGGCGACTTCGAAGCCCTTGATCTTCCCGGTGCCATCGAAATTTGCCGGACCACGGACAAGCACGTCGCGTGTCTCACCGCTTGCATTGCTGATCGTCTCGGGCCTGACCGATTGGAAGAAGAAATTGTCAATCGATTTGTAGAACCCGTTGAGGGTCAGCGAACCCACACGCGCGAAGTACCACTCGAGCGTGGCGTCGAATTGCCACGCAGTAGCCGGAAGCAATGTGGGATCGCCGGCGGTACCGGTGAGATTTCCGGACGTGTCGATGCTCGAGGTAAAGTAATTCCGAATATAGCTGTTTTCCGGCCGGGTAAGGACTTTTGATCCAGCTAACCGGAAAATAATGTCATCGGTCAGACCGAACTTCAGGTTCACACTCGGCAGGAAATAGTCATATTCGTTGGTGATCGAAGTGTACTGGAAGCTGCCATCAGCAAAAGATTGCAGTGCATTGTACTCGCCCTCGCTCAGATTACAGATCCCGCCCGGGCGCACTTCTCCGCCCCCGAGTGCGTCTGGCCGCGATCTGAGTGCACAGCGAACATCATAGGGATCGGCGATATTGAGGGAAGCCGCCGAGCCTGGGCCACGCGAACTGGCCGAACGAACCGATGTGTGAACGTAGCGGACGCCCGCATTACCCGAAAAGCGAATGTCACCAAACAGATCGTCACTGCCGAAGCTGACCATTGCATAAAGAGCGCTATCGGCCTGGCTCACCGTCTGGACTTCGGATGGCAGGAAAGGCGATCCAGAAATTGCCCCGGGCCGTTGGGCCAGTGGATTCCATGATGGCGAAGCGCCCAGTTCGCGGGCACGGTCCTGTATTGTCAAAAGGTAATCGACCGTATCCTGATAGTCGCCGGTCAAATCCCCGCTGTAGTAAAATGCGCCCGGGGGACCGGGGACTTCGCCACGGAAGAAGTCTGGAAACTCGTACCGCTCTTGATTGCCATCTTCGGCCGTATCGCCGAAATTCACCGGCCTGTCGCCGGACCACACTTCGCTCAGCATACCCCAGTTGTATTGCGAGTAGCGAACAGTCTGATCACGGTCCTGAAAACGAGCCCCGAACTTGGCGCGCCGGATGAAGGCGTCATCACCGATTTCGTAATCTAGATCAGCTTGGAATGCGAATTGCTCGCCCTCGCTGTCCTCGGCGTGATCCATCGCCGAACGCCAGAACTGGAACCGAGGATCGTTAAAATATTCCTCTTCGCTGGAGTTTGCCAGAGCGTCTCCGGGCGTAGACCAAGTGTATCCGAGGAATTGAGGCTTATGCACGATGCCGACCGGGTAATCGCCCGACACATCGAGTTCGTTGTCGGCAAAATTCGATCCGAAAACGCTGAAGTCCAGATTTTCCCTGTGCGATTTTGCATATTGCGCGTCGAGAGAAAGATGGGCGCGTTCCGTCAGCTGGTGCTGAAGATTAAGGCTGAAATCCTGGTTAAGGGTTTCTTCCTCAACCTGTCGGCGTGCCAAGGTATATTGAGATCCACCAATCGGGACGAACGGAGAAAGAGCGGGGTCCCCGCGCCAGCCGTCGCTAACATCAACGATATAGCCTGACTGGAACAGCCCATTCTCATCGTAGACGTAGTCGGTGAATTCACCGACTGGACACTGAGCTCGCGGGGGAACCTCATCATCCGGATTGACCGCATTATTGCTATCTACAATCGGCGGACCATTCGAATTCTGCTGGCAGCCGATGGGGAAAGTTGAATATTCCGAAAGATCGGGGGCAACCTCGTAGGTGTATTCGCCCCAATCGTTGGTTGTATGCGAACGAATATATTCAGCCGTGAATAGGGTACGCTCGTCCAGACTCTCCCACTGCGCAGAGACAGCAAAGCCATCGCGCTTTCGGTCAAACTCCTGCGTCCGGAACTGTGCGCCTACTGGAGCAACGCGGTAATCCGCATAATCGGCAAACCCGTCAGCACCGTCCGCGCCAAGGTCGCCACAGGCCGACCCAGGAGGAGGCAATGTCATGGTGTCGGTCCCCGTAGGCAGGCGAGTGCGACAGATGAAGCGGTCCGACTCATTGGCCAGGCCGACAAGCATTCCATCACGCGTCTGATAATTGGCAACCTGGATTCCGTCGGCTCTGCTTTTCACCTGCGAGAAAGAGCCGCTCACCAGCACACCAAAGCGCCCGGCATCGGTATCCCAAGTATTACTTACCAGAACAGAGCCCGTCGGCGACCATTTATCGACGAAGTCGCTGTAGTTTGCTTCTGCGCTGAATCCGATATGGAAACCGTCACGATCGAACGGCTTGCGCGTGTTGAGATTTACCGTTCCTGCCAGACCGCCTTCGATCATCTCTGCGGTGGCATTCTTATTCACAATTACCGAACCTAAAAGCTCGGAGGGGACATCGGCAAAGTTAAGGGCCTGCCCGCCGACGCCGGCTGCGAATGCCGTACGACCGTTGAACTCAGAGCGGACGAAATTCAGGCCACGAATGACCACGCCCGAACCTTCTACCGAAAAATGGTCCGGATCGTTCGAGCCGGCGAAGCGATTGATCGCGATACCGGGCACGCGCTGCAGAGCTTCGGTGACCGATCGATCAGGCAAAGCGCCGATGTCTTCTGCCGTGATTGCATCGACGATAGTATCGGCGTCACGCTTGATATCCTGCGAATTCGCGAGCGACTGGCGAATGCCAGTCACCACGATGACGTCGTCCGACACCAGAGTGGGGTCAGCGCCAACCTGCTGTTCGCCAGCGCCCTCGACTTCCGTCGTTTGCTGACTGTCCTGCGCATAGGCGACAGGCGCGACAGTGGCGCCAGCCACCACAAGCGCCGAAGCACTTGCACGCAAAACTGATTTGAAAAAAACGTCTTGCCCAAATGCAGACGCAGTCCGGCTAGATGTAGCCTCGGCCATTCAGCCCCTCCCATGTTACCGCTACCAATTTAAAGGCAGCTTTCCCTTGCTTCACGCCATTCCTAAAGCGACGTCGGCAAGATGGCAAGGGACCGGGCTTGCCGTAATAAAGAAAATTGTCATATTCCCCGAAAGACGGAGGGGATTGGGCAGGATGGCGTCACGAAATGGTATCGGTACCGGCGGTGGAGGACGCATCAAACGCGTCGTCATAGTGGGCGGTGGGACTGCCGGATGGATGGCAGCAGCTGCCCTGTCGCGCTTTTTCGACGATGGACAACGAAGCATCGAACTGGTTGAGTCCGATGCCATCGGCACGGTCGGTGTGGGTGAGGCAACCATTCCCCCTTTGGCCAAATTCAATGCAATGCTTGGTATACGAGAGGACGAATTTCTCAGGGAAACCCGGGGAACCTACAAACTCGGGATCGAATTCGTGAACTGGGGCCAGATCGGCGACAGCTATTTTCATCCCTTTGGCAGCTACGGTCAGCCGTTCCATGGCATTCCATTCCATCAATTGTTCCTGCGAGAAAAAGTGCGGAGCGGTAATGGAGGTAAGATCGGTGACTATTCGATGAGCACCGTCGCGGCGCTCAGGCAAAGGTTCGGTCGCCCCTCCCCTACCGCAAAATCCCTCGTGAACCAGATTGCCTATGCTTACCATTTCGATGCCGGGCTCTATGCTGCCTTCTTGAGACGGTTTGCAGAGGATCGCGGTGTGACGCGCACCGAAGGCCGGATCGCGCATGTCGAACAGGATAGCGAGGAAGGGAACGTTACGGCAGTAGTGCTCGAAAACGGCCATCGCATCGAAGGGGAACTGTTTATCGATTGCTCCGGCTTCCGGGGCCTATTGATCGAAGAAACGCTGGAGACGGGCTATGATGACTGGAGCAAGTGGCTTCCCATGGATCGGGCACTTGCCCTTCCCTCCAGTAATGGTGGATCCCCTCCACCATTTACGCGATCGATAGCGCACGGTGCGGGCTGGCAGTGGCGCATTCCGCTTCAGCATCGCATTGGGAATGGCCACGTCTTTTCAAGCGCTTACATAGAAGAACAGACCGCTCTCGACGTTCTTCTCGCGAACTTAGAAGGTGAGGCGCTCCAAGACCCGCGTAAATTAGCCTTTCGAAGCGGAATGCGGCGTAAGGCCTGGAACAGGAACGTCGTGTCACTTGGCCTCTCCGCAGGGTTCGTTGAACCCCTGGAATCAACGAGCATACATCTGATCCAGAACGGCATCGCGCGGCTGTTTGCGCTTTTTCCCGACAATCCTATCAGTCCGATAGAACGTGATGAGTACAATCGCGGGATGGCCGAATTATACGAAGACATCCGCGACTTTATCATTCTTCATTACAAGGCGACCCAGAGGGAAGATACCGAGTTCTGGCGCTATGTGCGGCATATGCCGATACCTGACAGCCTTTCTCGGAAAATGGATCTCTGGAAGCTTCACGGGAGGGTTTTCCGCGAGAATGCGGAATTGTTTGCCGCAGATAGCTGGATCGCCGTTATGCTGGGCCAGAATGTTTGGCCGGACACTTACGATCCAATCGCCGATACACTGGATGCCGAAAAGATCGCTTCCGCAATGGTACAGATGAGACAGGCCTATAGCGAAACGGCAGATAGGCTGCCCACGCACGAGGATTTCCTTCGTCAGTCTGGTGGCTGGCATCACCGGCAGGATATGCAAATCAAACAGCCGGATTATGAGGCTTGATGCTAGAACCAATCTCCAAAGTTGTCATTCTGGGCGGCGGCACGGCGGGTTGGATGGTGGCCGCTGCACTATCTAAAGCGATGGGCGGCATACCCGATTTCTCGGTAAAACTGGTCGAAAGCGAGGCGATAGGGACCGTCGGGG
>CEVK01107794.1_pt1 | contig 9890 bp, 8 predicted proteins | sample 531501 | NCBI WGS metagenome assembly CEVK01 (sample SAMEA2623794, study PRJEB7988) | marine metagenome | biome: marine biome (ENVO:00000447); feature: mesopelagic zone (ENVO:00000213); material: "saline water (ENVO:00002010), including plankton (ENVO:xxxxxxxx)" | depth 740 m | reverse complement strand
AAAAAAAATTATCTGTTTTGTTCAAATAAAATCGAGATGATTTGTGTAAACATTTAAACAATCCATTTGTTTTAATAAACGGCAAGCTTGTATTTTTAAAGTTTGAAATTATTTTCAAATTATCTAATTTAGCTTGTTCGGTAGAAGTTATTAAAATAGTTTTTATTTCACCTTGATTATATTTTTCTATCATTAATTCAATTAACTGATTAAGATCTAATGAAGAATTTATATAATTGATCGATTTTGTTTTTGTTAGTTCCTTCGATTTTCTTAAAAATTCTTTAATTGAATTATTTGAATAATAATAATCATTTGGCTTTAAGATTGGTCTTTGAGAATCTATTGCTTCTTCTTCATACCGCTCATTAATGAATACATTAAATTGATTGATGGATTTAGATATTTCTGAAGTGTGTAGAATCTTAAAATCTTTAAAATATTCAATTAAATTACTAGGATTTTCTTGAAGAAAAGGCATATATATCTCATATCCATCTACAAGCATGCCTTTTGAAATTGATTGAAATAATTCACAATATCTTTCATCGTATTCTTGAAAATAATTTCTCCAATTATCTTTAAAAGAATTAATTGATATCTCATCTAAAGCAATTTCAGAACCATGCGATAATTGAAATGAATGAATTTTTTCTGTCATGGTTTGAGAATTTACATCAAAATAACGAATCTCATCAATTTGATCTCCAAAAAAATCTACTCTTATAGGATAAGAATAAAAACCAGAATAAATATCAATAACTCCGCCTCTAATGGCATATTGATTTATTGATTCAACTTTATCTTTTTTCTCATATCCAAGGTCTAGAAGACTTTTAATTACTTCATTCATTGAAATGATGTCTCCTGTATTAATATTTTTTTTTGAATCAAAAAATGATTTTGCAGGTAGTTTTTCAAAAACATTTAAAATGCTTGTTACAACAATTCGATATTGTTTTTTTGTACTATTAAGCAACTTAATTCTTTCTTGAACAATGAATTGAGGTGTAGAGAAACGATCGTAAGGTAAAATTTCTCTTTCAGGATAATAACCAATCTCAGAATCGTTAAGATATAGAGACAATTCTTGATTAATTAAACGAGCATCTTTATCTGATTTACATAGATATAAAATTGGTTTTTTATTTGTATTTATATGTTCAAAAAGCCTGTTCGCTTCGTAATGATCCTGTTTTTCTGTCATTTGGTACAGTATAATTTCGCCGTAAAGAAATTACTAAAATAGGAACACTAACATGGATATAAGTTTTTCAGAACAAGATCTTCAGTTTAAGGAAGAAATTAGATCTGGATTAGAGAATGATTTTCCATCTCATATAAGAGAAAAGCAAAATCAAGGGATTGCTTTAAGTAAAGATGACAGGATTGATTTTCATAAATTTTTATATGATAAAGGATGGGCAGGATATAACTGGCCAGTTGAATATGGTGGCACTGGATGGTCACTAGTTCAGATTTATTTATTTTTAAATGAACTGGCTTATGCAAATTGCCCAACAATTCTTCCTTTTGGATTAAATATGGTTGGGCCAGTTATATATACATTTGGAAATCAAGAACAAAAAGATAAATTTCTTCCTGATATTCTCAAATTTAATGCTTGGTGGTGCCAAGGTTATTCAGAACCAGGATCAGGATCTGATCTAGCGTCTTTAAAAACTAAAGCTGTTCTAGATAGTGATAATTATATTGTTAATGGCTCAAAGACATGGACTACCTTAGCTCAATATGCTGATTGGATATTTTGTCTTGTTAGAACTGAAACAACACAAAAGAAACAAGAAGGAATTTCATTTTTATTAATTGACATGAAATCACCTGGCATTGAAGTAAAACCTATTATAACAATTGATGGTGAGCATGAAGTTAACTCTGTTTTCTTTACAGATGTCAAAGTTCCTACATCAAATCTTATCGGAGAAGAAGGAAAGGGTTGGACATATGCAAAATTTTTATTAGCACATGAAAGATTTGGAATTGGTGCGGTTCCAGCATCAAAAGTTCAATTACAGAAATTGAAGGATAAAACTGAGAATCTTAATGATGCAGAATTAAATAAGAATATTGCTGAATTAGAAATTGATCTAATGGCCCTGGAATTTACTGAATTAAGATGTTTAGCTGTTATTTCAGAGGGAGGGAATCCAGGTCCTGAATCCTCAATACTAAAAATTAGGGGAACTGAAATTCAACAAAGGCTCACCGAATTACTTATCGAAGCAGCGGGTCAATATATTCTTCCTTATGAAGGACCTGAAGGGTTCGATTCAAATAGAATTCCTGCTGGGCCAGATTATGCAAGTGAATCTGTTGCTCGTTATTTAAACTATAGAAAAACATCTATTTATGGTGGTAGCAATGAAATTCAAAAAAACATTATTGCCAAGGCAATCTTAGGGGTTTAATTATGAATTTAACTTATTCAGATGAGCAAAATATGCTTAGAGAACAAGTACTAAAATTTTGTGAAACTAACTATGATTTTACCGATCGTGAAAAAATTCTTAAGACTGATATTGGATATGATATTGCTAACTGGAATCAATTCGCTGAGTTAGGGTGGTTAGCAATTCCATTTTCAGAAGATAATGGAGGCTTTAATTTTGGACCCGTAGAATTAACAGTTTTATTTGAAGAATTCGGGAAATCTTTAGTTGTTGAGCCATATTTAAGCTCTATTGTAATGAGTGGAACAATAATAGAAAATTCAAATTGTCCTAATAAAAAAGAAATCTTAGAAAAAATTATATCTGGTGAACATCAAATTTCAGTTGCTTACGCTGAATCTAATATTGGTTATAACTTCTTTGATGTGGTGACTGCTGTAGATGAGAAGGATGGTAAATTACTTTTAAATGGCTCTAAGTTATTAGTCTTAAATGCAGCAAACTCAAATCAATATATAGTTTTAGTGAACTATAATTCTGAAATATCTTTGGTTTTGGTAGATAAAGAATCCAAGGGATTAACTCTTCAGTCATTTAAAACTCTTGATGGACAAACATGTGGAGAAATAACATTTGAAAATGTTCTTTTAAATCAAGATTCAATTCTTGCGCATGGTGAAAATGCAAAAAGCCTATTTAATAAAATGTTGGATATTTCAATTTTATGTATTTGTGCTGAATCAGTTGGAGCTATGACAGCTTCATATCAAAAGACAGTTCAATATACAAAAGAAAGAAAGCAATTTGGTCAGCCTATTAGTAACTTTCAAGTTTTGCAACATCGTATGGTTGATATGTTTATTGAAACAGAAATTACCAAATCATTATTAATTAAAGCAACTTTACAACTTGATATGAATGAACCCGAAGCATCTAAAACAATCTCTGCATTAAAAGTTCAAGTTGGTAAAGCAGGCAAACTAGTAGGTCAACAAGCAGTTCAATTACACGGAGGAATGGGGGTCAGTAATGAAATGTCAATTGGCCATTATTTAAAAAGATTTACTGCTATTGATGCTATGTTTGGTAATACTCAACATCATTTAAATAAATACATTACAATTTAAATTAATGAAACATGGCTGATTTAACCAAAAATCCAGATTTAAGATCACGTGAAAAAGTTGATGATTACTTTGGTGATTGGAAATGGAGAGAAGGATTAGCAGAGCTTATGGTTCCAATTATTGGTCGTTTATATCGTAATGGTATAAATATAATGATTTACGGTAAATCCTTGGTAAATGAATCTCCTGTTGACATTATGAGCGCCCATAGATTTGTAAGACAAATTGAAGGAAATGAATTAAGTGAATTAGAAACATTTCCTTTACTTGAACATATTACAACAATGGATTTACCAGATTGTGAAATAGATCTAGGTGAACTGACAATGCGTTGTCCATTTTTTAAAGATTTACCAAATAAACCCAATGAAATAGATGCTTATCTTCGCGATCAACTTAATATAAGTTCAATTAAATCTTCTCGCCCAGATAAACCTCAAGATATTGTTTTGTATGGATTTGGAAGAATAGGCAGATTGTTAGCCAGAATGTTAGTTCAAACTACTGGTCCTGGAAATTATTTCCGCTTAAGAGCTGTTGTAGTAAGAAAGGGTGGTCATAATGATTTGGTAAAACGTGCGAGTTTATTAAGAAGAGATTCTGTTCATGGTAGATTTAATGGAACAATAAGAGTAGATGTAGAGAATGAGCAGTTTGTGATAAATGGAAATCCTGTACAGTTTATATATGCAAATTCTCCTTCTGAGATTGAATATTCAAAATTAAATATTAAAGATCCAATAGTGATTGATAATACCGGTATTTGGAAAGATGAAGAATCATTATCTCAACATTTAAATTGTGGAGCTTCAAAAGTAATTGTAACAGCACCCGCAAAAGGAAATATTAGAAATGTTGTTTTTGGAGTAAATGATTCATCATTAAACAAATCAGATAAAATTATTTCAGCTGCTTCATGTACAACTAATGCTATTGTTCCTGTTTTAAAATTAATTAGTGATAAATTTGGTATTGATAGCGGTCATATCGAAACAGTTCACGCATATACTAATGATCAAAATTTAATAGATAATTATCATAAAGGTGATAGAAGAGGGCGAAGCGCACCTCTTAATATGGTTATAACTTCAACAGGTGCAGTTAAAGCGGTTACAAAAGCTATACCAGAACTTAAAGGTAAATTAACAGGCAATGCTATTAGAGTGCCTACACCTAACGTCAGTTTGGCTGTTTTGGTACTTAATTTAAGAGCTAGTATTGATAAAGACAATTTAAATATTTTTCTTAAAACTTCAGCATTTGAAAGTAAGTATAGAGAAATTATTGGTTATACAAATTCACACGAAGCTGTTTCAACTGATTTTTATTCAAGCCCATTCGCAACAATCATAGACTCACAAGCTACCATAGCTGAAGGCAAGCAAATAACCTTATATTGTTGGTACGATAATGAATTTGGCTATTCAAAACAGGTTCTAAATTTAACTAAAAAAATTTCCTCTATTGAGTTAACTAGATTTCCATTGCCAATAGAGTAAACAGTATAGAAACAACTGATTATTAGCATTATAATTCACTCATCTTCAACTTAGGATGAATGTTGATTAAAATCAAAAAAGGACTTGATTTACCAATTGCTGGAAACCCAAAAAATGAGGTGGATTTATCTACTTCAATAAATACAATTGCACTATTGGGCCCAGATTATATTGGACTAAAACCTACGATGTTAGTGAAGGAGGGTGATACAGTATTATCAGGACAAAAACTATTTGAAGATAAAAAAAATCCAGGAATTTTCATTACCGCACCTTCATCTGGAATTATAAAGTCTATAAATCGAGGTGAAAAAAGACGCCTTCTTTCATTAATAATTGAATTAGATAATACTTTAGATTCAATAACTTTTGATTCTAAAAATTTCTCAAAAAGCATCGATCTTTTGCTTGAATCAGGAACATTTTCTTATTTTAGGACTAGGCCATATAACAGAATTCCTGAGCCAAATAGTATACCAGCGGCAATATTCGTTAATGCATGCGATACAAATCCTTTATCGATAGATCCTTACTTGATTATTCAACATGAGCAAGAATTATTTGATTCTGGTCTTAAATTCATTCAATCTATTTCGCCTCAATCAAAATCATATTGTTGTTATCAAAATCAATCTTTTAAAAAATCTATTAAAGACGTTGAATATTATCAATTTAATGGACCACATCCTGCTGGTCTTTCAGGAACACATATTCATTTTTTATACCCTGTTAGTCAAAATCGAACTGTTTGGACAATTTCATGGCAAGAGGTAATTTCTATTGGTTATTTACTTAAACATCAAAAATTAAGAACGAATAAAATAATTTCTCTTGGAGGACCTTCAGTTTTTGATCCTAAAATAGTTGAAGTCAATTATGGATCAAATTTATCTGAGCTTACTGCTGGAAAAATACATGATAATTCAAGAATAATATCGGGCTCAGTTTTAAATGGTCATGAAGCTACAGGTGTGATGAATTATTTAGGCGCATATGATAATCAAGTATCTGTCATACCTGATGAAAGCAATGATATTTTATTTAATTGGGCTATGCCTGGCGCATCTCTCCATTCTAAAGTACCAGCTTTTTTATCTTCATGGATTAAACCAAAAAAATATACATTTAACGTTTCTATGAATGGTGCCAATAGATCGATCATACCTATCGCTTCATATCAAGAAATAATGCCGTTAAATATTTTAAGCACACAATTACTTAAAAGTTTAGTGACGTTTGATATTGAATTAGCTGAAAAACTAGGCGCATTAGAGCTGGCACCAGAGGATCTTGCATTAACTAGCTATATTTGTCCGAGCAAGTATGACTATCAATCAATATTAAATACAAATCTTGAAAAAATGTACGAGGAATTTAAATGAAAACCTGGCTACATTCCCTAAACAATAAAATTAAACCAAGATTTATTTCAGGCGGATCTATGGAGAAATTCTTTCCTCTTTATGAGGCTATAGAAAATTTTATTTTTTCTTCTAAAGAAAAAACATCTAACCCTATTCATGTTCGTGACGCTATAGATATACAAAGAATAATGGTAATAGTTTGGTTAGCAGCATTTCCTGCAATGTTTTTTGGTATGTATAACATAGGGGATCAAACCTTAGAGTATCTCTCTTTAATTGGCTCAACAAATTCAAATGACTGGCACCATCAAATTATTAATTTAATTGGTTATAACAACAGCTGGACTAATAAGTTATGGATCGGAGCAATTTATTTTATGCCAATTTATATCGTAACCTTTACGGTTGGAATATTATGGGAATTACTCTTTGCGGTAATTCGTAAACATGAAATTAATGAGGGATTTTTTGTTTCATCAATTCTATTTGCATTAAGCTGCCCACCAGATTTACCTTTATGGCAAGCTGCGATGGGCATTACTTTTGGAATTGTCATAGGTAAAGAAATTTTTGGCGGTACTGGAAAAAATTTCCTTAACCCAGCACTAACTGGAAGAGCATTTTTATATTTTGCTTATCCATCTCAAATTTCAGGTGACAAAGTATGGATTGCTGGATTATCTGATCATGCTGTCACTCCTGTTGGTTTTAGTGGCGCAACACCTCTAGGTTATGCCGCAGAAGGTGGTATTAATGGTCTACAAGATAATTTTTCATGGCTTGATGCTCTTTTTGGTCATATACCAGGCTCAGTCGGAGAAACATCTGTTATAGCAATTTCACTTGCAGCAATCATTTTAATAGCTACAAAAATTGCGTCTTATAGAATATTTATAGGCACTATAATTGGAATGATGTTCATGAGCTCTCTATTAAATATTATTGGATCTGAAACTAATCCTATGTTTGAAGTACCATGGTATTGGCATTTAGTTATAGGTGGTTTTGCATTTGGTCTGGTTTTTATGGCAACAGAACCAGTTTCAGCGACAGCAACAGATTTAGGAAGATGGATTTATGGAGGATTAATTGGTATTACAGTGGTTTTAATAAGAGTTGTTAATCCAGCTTTTCCAGAAGGCATGATGTTAGCAATATTATTTGCTAATCTTTTCGCCCCTGTTATTGATCATATAGTAGTCTCACGTAATATAACAAAAAGACAAAAGGCTCTTTCATATGAATGATTCAATTATCAAAACTTTAGTCGTTTCTTTTATGGTATGTTTATTTTGTTCATTAATTGTTTCTTATGCAGCGGTAAGTTTAAGAGAAACTCAGAACATCAATAAATTAAATGATCAACGAATTAAAATATTAAAAACAGCTTCAATATATAAAGCAAACATACCGATTGAAGAACAATTTTTAAAACTGACACCTAAATTTGTTAATTTTTCATCTGGTGAATTATTTGATGAATATGAGGGTTTTGATATTGATATGTATGACCCTGTTTATTTTTCAAAACAACCAAAATATTCAACTCCAATTCCATCAAAAGAAGATATAGCAGTTATTAAAAATAAAGAAAATATTGGTAAAATTTATTTACTTAAAAATCAAAACAATCAATTAGAAAAAATTATTCTTCCAATACGTGGTTATGGTTTGTGGGGAATATTATATGGATATATAGCTATAGATAGCGATTTAAATACTGTCAGAGGTTTAGAGTTCTATGCTCACAAAGAAACCCCAGGTCTTGGAGCAGAGGTAGACAATCCAAAATGGAAAGCGTTATGGGATGGTAAGAAAATCTATAAAGATGAACAAATACAATTGAAAGTTATAAAAGGAAAAGTTGATCCATCAAACATTCTTGCTGAATATCAGGTTGATGGACTTTCAGGAGCGACTCTCACTAGCAGAGGTGTAACCAATATGATTTCTTTTTGGTTTAGTGATAGTGGATACAAAGAGACATTAATGAAATTGAAATATGATGGGTAAACGTTACAAACAAGTATTTTTTAGACCATTAATTGAAGAAAACCCAATTACTCTTCAAATATTAGGTATTTGTTCTGCCCTTGCTGTTACGAGCAATCTTTCAGTGACACTTATAATGTGTCTAGCCTTAACAGCAGTAGTGTCTTTTTCTAATTTATTTATTTCAATTATTAGAAAGCACATACCAAACAGCGTACGAATAATTATACAAATGACTATCATTGCATCTCTTGTAATAGTTGTTGATGAGCTTTTAAAAGCATATGACTATGAAACAAGTAAAAAGTTAACTGTATTCGTTGGATTAATAATCACTAATTGCATCGTAATGGGCAGAGCTGAAACATTTGCAATGAAAGAAAAACCCCTTATCAGTTTTGTTGATGGATTAGCCAACGGTTTGGGTTATAGTTTAATTTTAATTACTGTAGCAATTGTTAGAGAATTATTTGGATACGGCACTCTTATGGGATATGAATTACTCCCATTAATATCTAATGGAGGTTGGTATCAACCAAATAACCTACTTGTCCTTCCTCCAAGTTCTTTCATTTTAATTGGATTAATGATTTGGGCGATTAGAACATATAAAAAAGATCAAATAGAAGTTAATGATTTTAATGTATCACCACATACTACAGCTCCAGATTTAAATAAAAGAGAATTAAATGTTTGAACACTATCTAAATATTTTTGTAACTTCTGTTTTTATTGAAAATATTGCTTTATCGCTTTTTCTTGGAATGTGTACTTTTATAGCAATATCAAAAAAAATAGATGCTGCTTTTGGTCTAGGTATTGCAGTTATAGTTGTTTGCTTAATAACAGTTCCATTAAACAATCTTATATTTAATATTATTTTAAAAGACGGAGCATTGGCATGGGCAGGTTATCCTGATGTGAATTTAGAATTTTTAAAATTTATAAGTTTTATTGGTGTCATTGCTGCCGTAGTTCAAATTCTTGAAATGTTTTTAGATAGGTTTGTTCCAGCTTTATATACTACACTGGGACTTTTTCTCCCCCTAATAACAGTAAATTGTGCAATTTTAGGCGCTACTTTATTTATGATAGAAAAAGATCTTATGTTTGGTGAGAGCGTTGTGTATGGGTTTGGAGCGGGTTTTGGTTGGGCAATGGCTATCGTTGTTTTGGCTGGTATTAAAGAAAAATTAAAATATTCTGATATACCTGAAGGCCTTCGAGGCTTAGGTATAACTTTTCTTATTGTTGGCTTAATGAGCTTTGGTTTTATGTCATTTGGAGGAATATCACTTTAAATGTTTATGACCACTGATTTATTATTAGGAGTAATTTCATTTACAGTAATTGTATTGTTTCTTGTAACAATAATTATTATTGCAAGAAGTCAACTCGTTAGTTCTGGTGAAGTTAATATTGAAATAAATGGAGATATTGATAACCCTATTAAAGTTTTTACTGGTAATAAATTACTTCAAACATTAGCTGATAATA
>CEVK01091868.1_pt1 | contig 9950 bp, 11 predicted proteins | sample 531501 | NCBI WGS metagenome assembly CEVK01 (sample SAMEA2623794, study PRJEB7988) | marine metagenome | biome: marine biome (ENVO:00000447); feature: mesopelagic zone (ENVO:00000213); material: "saline water (ENVO:00002010), including plankton (ENVO:xxxxxxxx)" | depth 740 m | reverse complement strand
CAGGTCCCTTTGTGGGTTGTACAATAGTAAAGAATGATCTTCACCTATTGGAAATTGATAGTTCCCTTCATTAAATACAAACTGCGCCGTTCCTTTCAAACAGAAATGAAATTGTATCATGTTGGAAGCGATAGCCCTCTTGAACCATTGGAGTTTCTCACTGTCATTGCTAAATTTCAATACAGAAAAACCCTCCGGAGTGACCCATTCCGAAGACAAACCTCCAGCGTTATTTTTTTCAATTTCTGAATTCATAATTGCTTCTTGTTATTTAGAATTAATCTAAACTGCTCCTTCCATTAACGTTTATAAGCGCCCTAAATTAAGTGTTTCCCAAAGAAATCAGCACATTTTGACATTTTTTAACGCCTGTCGTTACATTTGATACGCTTAGCGTTATTTTTTTTCAAACAGAGCCTATACTTTTGCAGCATCTCTATGAAAAATAACGGAGCCGATACTTTTTCTACTACCCCTTCCCAATTTTATGCCATTGGGCTTAATTACAAGAAAGCCGATGAACGCGTGCGTGGGTATTTCAGTATTTCAGAGACAGCGCAACGTCAGTTATTGGAGGATGCAAAAAAAGAAGGGATTCGCTCTTTGATCGTTATTTCCACGTGCAATCGAACCGAACTGTATGGTTTTGCAAAAAGTTCTTCGCAGTTAATTCAACTTCTTTGTAGTCACACCCACGGTACTGTTGAAGACTTTGAAAAAGTTGCGTACGTTCGGAAAAATGAAGAGGCCGTCTCCCATATGTTTCAGGTGGGCACCGGTCTTGACAGTCAGATTCTCGGTGATTTTGAGATTATCAGTCAGTTGCGAAATAGTTTCAAACGTTCCAAAAGCCTCGGCTTGCTCAACGCATACATGGAACGGCTGGCGAATGCCGTCATTCAGGCCAGCAAACGCATTAAGAATGAAACGGATATTTCTTCCGGAGCTACCTCTGTGAGTTTCGCAGCGGTGCAATACATCATGGCACGTGTTCCTTATGTTTCAGAAAAAAATATCGTTCTTTTTGGACTCGGAAAAATTGGCCGAAATACCTGTGAAAACCTTCTAAAGCACACTAAGAACGATCATATATCATTGATCAATCGCACCAAAGTAAAAGCGGAAGAACTTGCCGTAAAATACAATGTGGTGGTTAAGGATTACGCAGATATTCAAACGGAAATAGCGCAAGCTGATGTACTGATTGTAGCTACCGGCGCACCCCACCCTACGATCAATAAAGAACTGTTATTCCTCAAAAAACCTATTCTTATCTTAGATCTTTCGATTCCTCGGAATGTCGATCAAAATGTCGCTGAAAACCCCTTGGTAAGCCTGGTATCACTAGATGAGTTGTCAAAGGTTACCCACGATACTTTGGCCCAGCGAGAAGCACAAGTTCCGAGGGCAGAAGAGATCATTGATGAGGTGAAAACAGAATTTCTCACTTGGGTCAAAAACCGAAGTTTTGCTCCTACCATCAAAGCCTTGAAGTCGAAATTAGGCGAAATAAAGGCGGGAGAAATTGACAATCAACGACGAAAACGCAGTGATTTCAATGAACAGCAAGCAGAAATACTTTCAGATCGGTTAATTCATAAAATCACAACGCAATTTGCCAATCATTTAAAAGATGATTCGGTGGCTACCTCAGAAAGCATTGCCTTCATTCAACGAGTGTTTCAAATTGATGCTGAAACCTATGAGTAAAACACTTCGATTAGGAACCCGAGATAGTGAGTTAGCACTTTGGCAAGCGACAACAGTTCAAAAACAACTAGCGGCAAACGGACACAAAGTTGAATTGGTGCCTGTGAAATCATCAGGCGACTTGAATCTCGATCAGCCACTCTACGAAATGGGCATAACCGGGATTTTCACTAAGACCTTGGACATTGCATTGCTCAAGGGACAAATTGATTTGGCAGTACATAGCATGAAAGACGTTCCTACCCAATTGCCAGAGGGAATTCAAGAAATGGCCGTTTTGAAAAGAGCTTCAAGCACCGATATTTTAGTAGTAAAAGACACCCTCGAATACAAAAACACTTGCACGATCGCTACCGGTAGTTTACGAAGAAAAGCCCAATGGCTCCATCGCTATCCCCACCACAACGTGGTGGGTTTACGTGGAAACGTAAACACGAGATTGCAAAAGCTCGCGGATAGCGATTGGAGCGGAGCTATTTTCGCAAAAGCGGGACTAGAACGTATTGATCTGCTCCCCACCAAATATGAAACATTGTCTTGGATGATCCCTGCCCCGGCACAAGGCGCCATGTTGGTTGTAGGTCGAAAAAAGGACAAACAGGCTAAAGAGGCCGCTCATCTATTGAATCATACTCCCTCACGATTATGTACGCAAGTGGAACGTACGTTTCTTCGGAAGTTGGAAGGCGGATGTACCGCACCTATTGGCGCCCTGGCAACTATTGAAAAAGATCAAATTCATTTCAAAGGGGCTTTGTTTTCTTTAGATGGCGCCACTAAAATCGCGGTAGAACGCTCCACTCCAATCGCCAAGACCGAAGGGTTTGCGGAACAATGTGCAGAAGAAATCCTTGAAAATGGTGGCACAGCACTGATGTCTTATATCAAATCGCAGTTGTGAAAACTCTCCTCTCCACAAAAAAACTGCCTCTGGCGCAGAAAGAGCTGTGTTTAAACGCGGGTATTTCGTTGGTAGAATATGATGCCATTTCTATTGAATTTTTGCCCTTTTCTACTCCAAAATCCATTGAAAATGCCATTTTTACGAGTAAAAACGGTGTTTTATCCGTTTTTTCTGCCAAAAACATCAATCCGCCCAACATCAAAAATTGCTATTGTGTGGGACAACAAACCGCAGAACTTTTGGAAAAAAAAGGTCAGAAAGTGCTGGAAATTGGAGGAAATGCTTCCGATTTAGGTCAAATTTTAATAAAAAAACACCAAAACCGCTCCTTCCACTATTTTTGTAGTGAACAACGCCGAGAGGAGCTTCCAAGTCTTTTAAAGTCTGCACAAATCTCATGTCAAGAGATTGTTTCCTACCGAACCGTCTTGAAACCCAGAAAATTTGAACGTCAATTTGATGTGGTTGCATTTTTTAGTCCGACGGGCGTTAGAAGTTTTACTACATACAATACACTAGTAGATGCGACTGCTTGCTGTATTGGACCCACAACCGCTTCCGAAGCACAAAAGCACACCGATACTATCGTGATTGCAAACACACCCTCTATCGCAAGCACCTTAACACAAGCCATTAAACTCATAACTCATGACAGAACCAACCAATAATCTATTCCTTAAAGCCTTACGAGGCGAATCGGTTTCCAGACCTCCTGTTTGGATGATGCGTCAGGCAGGACGCTATCTTCCTGAGTTTATGGAGATCAAAAAGAAATATGATTTCTTTACACGATGTCGTACCCCCGAATTAGCCAGTGAAATAACCGTACAGCCCATTCGACGATATGGAATGGACGCCGCAATCTTGTTTAGTGATATTCTTGTGGTGCCTCAGGCAATGAATATTGAAGTGGAAATGAAAACCGGAGTGGGACCTTGGTTACCCAACCCCATCAGAAATGCCAATGATCTTGAGAACGTAATTGTTCCTGATATCAATGAAACACTAGGGTATGTGATGGATGCCATTAGCATGACCAAAGAAAAGTTGAATAATGAGATCCCATTGATCGGTTTTGCCGGCAGTCCCTGGACCTTGCTCTGCTATTGCGTACAAGGCCAGGGAAGCAAGAATTTCGACAAAGCCAAAGAATTGTGCTTTACGCAACCCGAAGTCGCACATGCGTTGCTTCAAAAAATTACCGATACAACCATTCTGTATCTGAAGGAAAAGGTGAAAGCCGGGGTCAACGCGGTACAACTTTTCGACAGTTGGGGGGGAATGCTTTCCCCAACCGACTATCAAACGTTTAGTTGGCAATACATGCAGCAGATTATTGATGCATTAAAAGATGACACCTACGTGATTGCCTTCGGAAAAGGATGCTGGTTCGCCTTAGACACTATGGCTAGCAGCGGCGCTGCTGCATTAGGAGTAGATTGGACTTGTGCTCCTGAAACAGCGCGCAAACTAACGGGTGGGAACATTACCCTACAAGGAAATTTTGATCCCACGCGATTGTTTAGTCCGCCTCGTGAGATCAAGAAAATGGTTACTGAAATGATTGATGCTTTCGGAAAAGATCGCTACATCGTCAATTTAGGGCATGGAATATTACCCAACATCCCAATCGAAAATGCCGGTGCTTTTGTGGAAGCAGTTAAAAATTATACCGTTGCAACGTGAACCTTATCCGCAGAATAGGACAGTTAAATGTTTCACAGCTCTTCTCTTTCGCAGGATTGTTTTTGAAACACCCGATGTATTTGGTTCCAACCCTGCGCGCCACAAAACGAACGATGACCCTCTGTAATGACCTTTTTAAGAACGATCATCATCGTTCCAACCGGGCAAATGCATTTCGGCACGCGCTCTGGAACATCGTTATCGCTCAAAATTGTTTCAAAAGGAACAAAAACAAGGAAAAAAGCCTCATTTTTACACAGAAATTCACCAATTTATACGAAAAAGTAACACAAAACAAAGCTTTAGAGGAAGCCATGGACCTTCACAACAACGAAATGGGACTTCGGTATTTTTCCGAAGAAAAAGAGAAAAAAGTAGTCGATTGGATAGATTTTCTGCTAAAAACGATGAAAAACGCTCAAAAAGTAGAAGAAATTGGTGAAATTCAAAAACTTCCAGAAAACTTGGTTTTTCTTGAAGAATAAACTACAAAACAAATGATAAAGAACATTTTCAAAGGAATTTTAGCCTATCGAGAAAGCTTTCAACTGATCAACAAGTTGGGCCTTTGGAAATACTTTGCGGTTCCTATTGCCATTAGTCTGTTTACGGCGAGTCTCATTGGACTCCTAGCTTGGTCTTTATCGAATGTTTTGGGAAATATGATTTCTGTTGTTTGGGTTTGGGAATGGGGTTCTGCAACGTTCAACGCGATTAGTGATTTCTTAGGAGCCTTAATCATCATTACAATTGGGATCGTACTTTACAAACATATCGTTATGGCACTAAGCGCTCCGTTTATGAGTCCGGTTTCAGAAAAAATTGAAGCCCATTTCTACGGCACCCATGCCACCAATACAGAAGATCATGGTTTTTGGAAACAGCTTTGGCGAGGTGTCAAGATAAACACGCGAAACCTAGGAATGGAGCTCATTTTAACCCTTCCTATTCTATTATTAAGTCTTATTCCTATCGTAAATTTCATTACGGGATTTGCTCTATTTTTAGTGCAATCGTATTATGCAGGCTTCGGAAATATGGTTTATACCTTAGAACGTCACATGAATAGCGCAAAAAGTATTCGTTTTGTTCGCAGTCATAGTGGCATCGCTGTTGGCAACGGCATCGTTTTTATGCTCATGTTGCTTCTTCCTGTCATCGGGATCATTCTAGTATTTCCCTTGTCTGTTACCGCAGCAAGCACAGAAACCTTACGCATCCTTAACGCTGAAAAGCCCCTCGTAGAATCAACTATTACTTCCTCATGAAAAAAGAATTTGTTAGGTATATTCGATCCCTTCAGGACACCCTTACGGAAGCGTTGGAAGCCGTTGACGGCACCGCAACATTTCAGGAAGACCAGTGGGAACGCCCCGAAGGGGGCGGAGGACGCACACGCATCATTGAAAATGGCAGTGTATTCGAAAAAGGCGGAGTGAATATTAGTGAAGTACACGGAACGCTTCCGGAGAGCATGCAAACCTATTTTGGGGTTCAGGATGCCAACTTTTTTGCGTGCGGACTCAGCCTCGTATTACACCCCAAAAATCCTTTTGTTCCTACGGTTCATGCCAATTGGAGGTATTTTGAAATGTACGACCAGCAAGGGGATATTGTAGATCAGTGGTTTGGGGGCGGACTAGATCTTACCCCCTATTATCTTTTTGAAGAAGATGTAATACATTTCCATAAGACCTGTAAAGCGGTATGCGACAAACACGACGATAGCTTCTATTCAAACTATAAAGAGCGTTGTGATTCGTATTTTTATAACACACACCGAAACGAAGCGCGTGGTGTAGGCGGCCTATTTTTTGACTATCTGAAAAAAACACCGCAACGCAGTATGCAAGATTGGTATGATTTTGTCACCGAGGTTGGTGATAGCTTCTTAGAAGCATACCTTCCCATTGTCAAAAAACGAAAGGACCTCTCTTATGATCAAAAACAGCGCGATTGGCAGGAAATTAGACGCGGACGCTATGTTGAATTCAATCTGGTGCACGATAAAGGCACCCTTTTCGGGTTAAAAACGAACGGTCGTATTGAAAGCATTTTAATGAGTCTTCCCCCACACGTACAGTGGCGCTATGATCATCATCCGGAACCGGGAAGTGAAGAAGAAAAATTATTGAACGTTTTACAACACCCTAAAAACTGGGTATAAATTATAACCTATGTATCCATTACAACGAAACAGACGCTTACGATCTTCAGAAACGCTTCGAAGGTTAGTTCAAGAAACCGTGATCACACCAAACGATTTTTTAGTGCCGCTTTTTGTTGTGGAAGGAAGCGGCGTTAAGGAAGAAATTCCTTCCATGCCTAATTATTTTCGGTTTAGTTTGGATACCCTTGTTTCCGAAGTAAAAACGTTATATGCCCTGGGGCTCCGTTCTGTTTTGTTATTTGTGAAGGTGGAAGATTCTTTGAAGGACAACACCGGAAAGGAAGCATTCAATCCCAACGGACTCATGCAACGCGCCATCAAAACCATCAAAGATACCCATCCCGACATGATCGTGATGACTGATGTCGCACTAGATCCTTACTCTAAGTTTGGGCATGACGGAATTGTTTCCGAAGGAACCATTGTTAATGACGACACCAACGCAGTACTTGCCGAAATGGCGCTATCGCATGCCAAAGCTGGAGCCGACTTTGTCGCGCCCAGCGACATGATGGACGGGCGTATTTTTGAAATTCGAAGTCTTCTAGAAGATGAAGGATTTCACGACACCGGCATTATGAGTTACAGTGCCAAATATGCCTCCGCATTCTACGGCCCCTTTCGCGATGCATTAGATTCGGCTCCCGTGGACCTCAACAACATTCCGAAAGACAAAAAAACATACCAGATGGATCCGGCAAATCGGGATGAAGCGTTGAAAGAGACCCTACAAGATATTGAAGAAGGCGCTGATATTGTCATGGTGAAACCCGGACTTTGCTATTTGGATATCGTACGAGACATTCGAAATGCCGTGCACGTACCTGTAGCGGTGTACCAAGTAAGTGGAGAATATGCCATGCTGAAAGCTGCTGCAGAAAAAGGCTGGCTCGACCACGACCAAGTGATGCTAGAACAACTAACGGCCATTAAACGTGCAGGAGCACATATAATTGCGAGTTATTTTGCCAAGGATGCAGTGCGGCTTATTGCTGAGTAAATTGTTGATTTCCGGTGGCGATGCCCCAATTGATTCCGAATAATGTAACAAGATTTTCTTCATCGGGAAAATCTTCACCAAAAGCGCCAACAAGGCTCAAATTTTCGTTCAGTTGATACACGATGCTTCCCACAAAGCGTTCTTGTTCTCCCATTCCAAATCGTTTTAAATATTCCACCCCAATACGCAGGCGATTGGTATCCAACTCCACTTTTCCACCCACATCCCAAAAGGTTTCAGAAGTAAATTCGCCATTCGCATTTAGCTGAAACCCATCATCCAGATACTTTCCAATCGCATAGCCATGCAGATAACTAGATTCGGTAAAGTTTATGGCCACATCAGCTGTGAGCCATGTCGCAAAACGATTTTCGGTAGCGCTATCAACCGAATTTTCTGCAAATAGCCAACTGTAAGCCAGAGCCCCATCGAGTCGGAAATTAGGTCGAATGGACTTCGGATTGTTAACGAAGGCTGTGACAAGTTCACAACGTTCCCCTAAATAATTTTGCAGTATCGCTTCGGAAGTAACCGAAAGGTCATTTTGTGCTCTAAATACTTTTGCCGCTTCGAGATAGGGCGCCAACAATGGATCACTGCTCTCGCGATTACAAAATCGATCATCAGGCTGTACCAAATCTGTATAATTCAGATCAAGAAATTGTTTGAATGCGATGTTCTCTTCCGAAGAGACTCCCTGCCGGATCCCCTGAACCACTTCCTTAATTTTATTCTGTCTGGACGTGTTATAATAGGAAACCAGGGTTGTTCTTACTCCAATAGCTGCCACCGGTCTTTCCGCTTCAAAGCCTTCAAACTTTTTGGAAACATATCCTACGGTAACAGATGTTTGCGTTTCGTAAGCCACGAATGGGTTGTGCACAAGTGTCGGTGTGGTTTGACCTGATTGTTGTTTCCAACGAAAACCACGATATCGTAAATACGACTGCCGCTTATTAGGGGCAACGAACCAATAAGGGTTTATTTCAACTGCGAGATTTGTATTTGCAATGCCGTTATTGAGATAGACTGCCACATCCCTTAGATTCGTCGGGGTGTTCATTTGCGTTGGGGATTCTTCCAGCAATGTAAAGGCAGGATTGGTGGTGCTTTCAAAATTAAAATCACTAATACCTACAGTGGTAGTTTCCTGTGCCATTAATCCTATGCTCAACAACAATATAAAAAAGAAAGGCTTCATGACTGTGCTTTTAATAGGTCTCTGAGTAGTGTTTCCATATCTTCCTTTAGCTTCGGGATCATCACAATTCGAATTGATTTTGAAATACGGAAGGTCTTACTTTGTGGATCTCCCGGATGCACATCCTCCGGATATTGATGTTCAAAATCATCTTGGTCGTCTGCGCCCCCATCAAAATGATATTCCATTTGGGTGGCTTTGATGATCTGGTCCTTGTTTGCCAATTGACTGGAATCCAGAATAAAATTACTAACCAACTTGACCGTTCCTGAATCTGATAGGTCATCTTTAGTGATCCGCGCTAAGAAGTACGCGTTGTGATCTGTCACCGAAATGATTTTTTGCTGTGGTGTGCCGAAATTGATAGCAACCGTTGGAGGGCCGTCAATGGCTGCAATGGAATCGTGATGCAACTCAATTTTCAGTTCGGTGGTATTTCTTTTGGTAATAAAAACATCCATACGCGCATATTATGATGATTGGTACTCTCAATGAACCCACTTAAGATAGTCATAAATGTAAATTGGGGAGGTTTTAAAATCTATACCCAATAACTGGTATATTTGTTTCAAGGTACGAAATCTTTTCAAGTACCTTTCAATAAAATATGACGAAACTGATGAGATCAATTCTATTATACTTGTTTTTATGTGCTTCATTAGCAACTACTTATTCTCAAAACATGAATCAAAAAAACAAACCCATTTCTGTTAAAACCGCTTGGCTTGAAAAGTGGGAGAACTCTAAATTGTATCTCCTTGGAATCGCTGAAGCCATGCCGGAAGATTCGTATTCCTTCAAACCCACGGAGCGCCAAATGAGCTTTCAGGAACAACTGTTTCACATACAACAAAATATGCTATGGTTGGGGGCCACTTATTTTTCCGAAGAACCCTATGTAAAAGAACCCTTCAAAATTCTCACCAAAGAACAATGGCTCGAATCCCTTGCTGAAAGTTTTGATGCTGTATCAAAACAAGTACAAGCCACTTCCGAATCTACGCTTTCAGAAACAGTAGATTTCTTTGCAGGACCCAAGAACAAATTACAAATGTTACAATTGTTGCAGGATCATGTAACACATCATCGCGGACAATTAATTGTCTACTTGAACATGAAAGAGATTACCCCGCCACGTTATGTAGGTTGGTAATTTTATACTACTTTTAAGAGGAATTTTTACCGAAAACGATACCTTGCACCAAATGCACTAGCGAATGACCCTGCTCATACTTTACGCCGTTTTATCAATCTTTTTTTCTTTTCTATGTTCCATTTT
>CEVK01215324.1_pt1 | contig 9955 bp, 9 predicted proteins | sample 531501 | NCBI WGS metagenome assembly CEVK01 (sample SAMEA2623794, study PRJEB7988) | marine metagenome | biome: marine biome (ENVO:00000447); feature: mesopelagic zone (ENVO:00000213); material: "saline water (ENVO:00002010), including plankton (ENVO:xxxxxxxx)" | depth 740 m | reverse complement strand
AGGGGGTGATTGCCGATTTGATCCGCCCCGCGCTCGAGCCAATCGCATCTCCCGGCATCATCTTGGCGATCGTCTATTTCTTTATCGCCGGCTACATTGGCATTTCGGTTATTTTCGTTGCCATCGGAGCGATGGTGGATTCGATGAGCGAAGCACAGGGCTATCTCATGCCCGTCCTGCTCGCCATTCTGTTGCCCATCACATTCCTGCTGCAGGCCATTATCGCCGGGCAGGATGGGCTTCTAGTCCAGATTCTCACCTGGGTCCCGTTGTGGACGCCGTTTGCCATTCTCGCCCGCCTCGGCATGGGGGTCGAGACATGGGTTCTGCTGGGAAGCGGGTTATTGCTCGCCATCTCGATTGTGATCGAGCTCGTTTTCTTGGGGCGGCTGTTCCGGGCGAGCCTCCTTGCGACCGGGCAGAAGCCGACATTGAAGCGTATCCTGGAGCGGTTCACTGCGAAACCGGAATGAGAAGCATGCCATTAGGCGAATCAATCTAAACTGCTGCGTTGGAGCGTGCCAGGACCGTTCATCAGGCAAGAAGCTGGTGAATATCATGTCAGGTCCTCTTGCACGGGCTCCAGCTCCACTGAGGATACTATGAGAAAACTACGCGCAATCGTACTGATGACCGGACTTTCAGCTCTGATGGTTGCGCCAGCCGGCGCTTTCACGGATCCAACCAATTCGGACATCGCTCCCTACACTGCACTTTCGGGTGCCCCTATGGATGCGATCAAGCAAGCCATGGAGACAACCCATCTTGGCTTGTCTCTGCGAGTGGATCCAAAAAGCAAATCTATTGCCGGAATTGCACGGTATACTGTTCAGGCTCTGTCCGAGTTGAACGCAGTCGAATTCGACCTCGATCCGCGTTTCAAAATTACTTCCATCTCAATCGATGGTGTCGAGCTGGGATTAAGCGAATGGAGGAACGATGGCGGTAAGCTGATAATCGACCTACCTAATGCGGTCGGCGAAGCAGGTTATGTTGATGTCCAGATCTCTTATGGAGGGCAGCCCCGGATCGCTCCTAATGCGCCATGGGATGGTGGCTTCGTCTGGGCAAAAACCCCAGCCGGACAAGATTGGGTAGCCACTGCGGTACAGGGTACAGGCTGCGACCTTTTTTGGCCCTGCCTCGATCATCCAACCAAGCGCGTAGGCATGCTCGATCTTTCCGTAACCGTACCGGCCCCCTTGGTAGTGGCCGCAAACGGCAGGCTGTCAGGCGTGGAGCATAATGGAGAGTGGTCGACTTATCGCTGGCAGGCCAAATACCCCAACGATTATGGTGTGTCCTTGCAAATCGGTCCCTACGAAACAGTCAGCACTGACTACAAGAGTCGACATGGCAATTCCTATCCCATCACGTTCTGGCACTTGCCGGGTCATCATGACCAAGCCACTCGTCTTGTAGGCGAAATGGAAGATTATCTCGATTTCTTCGAAAGCAAGATCGGACCCTATCCCTTCGGCAACGAAAAGGTAGGGGTAGTGGAGACACCCCATAAGGGCATGGAGCACCAGACGATTAATGCCTACGGCAACAAATTCGTCCTTTCTGCCGAAGGATATGACGAGCTCATGCAACATGAATTCAGTCATGAGTATTTCGCGAATCAGCTAACGGGAAAACGCGTGGCAGACCTTTGGCTGCATGAAGGGCTGGGAACCTACATGCAGCCGCTCTACCTCGACTGGAAAGATGGCCGCATGGCCTACAACGCAAAGATGTCGGACCTTAGAAAACGCATCGTTTCAAAGGTCCCCGTTGCTCCCGCGGTAGAGGTACAGAGCACGCTTTACGACGATAGAGAAAAAGGCTGGGGTGGAGATATTTACTATAAGGGCGCGTGGATTGCCCACACCCTTAGGTATCTAGTTGGAGATGAAGCGTTCTTCAGGTCACTCACGCGGCTAGTTTATGGGCGCGCCACTCCGAAGCCTGGAAATTTTGGACATCAAGTCGCCAGCACGGATGATTTCCAGCGAATTGTAGAAGAAGAATACGGTAGCGAGCTGGATTGGTTCTTCAACACCTACCTTCGCGAAGCTGAATTGCCGAAGTTGAGCGTCACGCGCAGCGGTTCTCGTTTAAGTTTGGTTTGGGATACTGTATCCGAAGACACTTTCGCGATGCCCGTCGAGATTCGTATCGAGGGAGACGTTCAAACCGTCGCAATGCCCGAAGGACACGCGACCGTCACGCTTCCATTCGTCGATGCCCACGTAACGGTCGATCCTTACTCCAAGGTTTTGCGCGAGAATGAAGCAATCGCGGCCTGGCGCAGTCAGGAAGCGGCCGATCGACAGAAGAAGCAAGCGAAATAGAAGCGTGAATAGCCAGGAACAAGGCGAGCATGGCAAGACTTTAAAGGGAAGCCATGCCCGCGCCCTTTTCCTGGATCAAACCCGAACCGCACGGGATTTATGTCGCCCCGGCAGATTGCTGGGTCGATCCGTCGCGAGCAGTGGACCGGGCCCTCGTCACTCACGGACATGCGGATCACGCTCGCGGAGGGCATGGAAAAACGGTCGCCACGCCCGAGACGCTCGCGATCATGGAGTTGCGTTATCGAACAGGGGCGCAGGATGAAGCCGGGGAAATTCCCCACCGCGCCGTTCCGGTTCAATATGGCGAGACAATACGACTAAAAGGCGGCGTCGACGCTACCTATATTCCGGCGGGACATGTTCTCGGCAGCGCACAGATATTACTCGAACATGGCGGCGAGCGAGTAATTATTACGGGCGATTACAAACGCCGCGAGGATCCCACCTGTCCTCCTTTCGAAGTCACTTCCTGCGATGTCTTCATTACCGAGGCAACTTTCGGCCTGCCTGTTTTTTGCCATCCTCCCATCGAAGAAGAGATGGAGAAGCTCCTCGAGCGCCTATCGGCTTATCCTGATCGCTGCGTGCTCGTTGGCGCCTATGCGCTCGGCAAGGCGCAGCGCGTTATCGCGGAACTTCGCGGGGCAGGACATCATCAGCCCATCTATCTTCATGGCGCGATGGAAAAGATGTGCAGGCTGTATGAAGATCACGGGGTAACCCTTGGTGAGCTACGACTGGTAGCCGACTATACGAAGGAAGATATCCGCGGGCATATCGTCATTTCTCCGCCTTCCGCACTCAATGATCGCTGGAGCCGGCGCTTGCCCGATCCCATCACTGCCATGGCCAGCGGCTGGATGCGTGTTCGCCAGCGGGCCCGGCAACGCAATGTCGAGCTGCCGCTGGTCATCTCTGACCACGCGGATTGGGGTGAATTGACTCGCACCATCAAGGAGGTGGATGCGCAGGAGAACTGGATTACCCACGGGCGCGAGGATGCTTTGCTGCGGTGGTGCCAGCTTCATCAGCGTAAAGCACGCGCCCTCGCGATGGTGGGATATGAGGACGAGGACGATTAGCCGGTGGAAGAGTTCGCCCGCCTGATCGACGCCCTCGTCTACACGCGCTCGCGCAACGAAAAGCTGCGCCTGATCGCGGAATATCTTCACCAAACGCCCGATCCGGATCGAGGGTGGGCCCTAGCCGCTCTATCCGACGGTCTGGATTTCCCCGCTGTAAAAAGCTCCACCATCCGCAATCTTCTGAAGGATCGGATCGATCCCGTTCTCTGGACGCTGAGCAGGGACTTCGTCGGCGATACGGCCGAAACTGCCAGCCTGCTCTGGCCAGCACCGAATCACCCTCCATCGCCCCCGACGATGAGCGAGACGATCGAGTTGCTTTCGGCCATGAATCGAAAGTCGGTCCTCGGGGAATTGCCGAAGCTGCTCGACCGCTTGGATCCTTCGGGGCGCTATGCCCTGCTCAAACTTGCGACAGGGGGAATGCGGATCGGCGTATCCTCGCGTCTTGCGAAGACTGCATTCGCCCAGGCTTTTGAAGTGTCCGTAGATGAGGTCGAGGAATATTGGCACGGACTCTCCCCGCCCTACGCAGATCTCTTTTCATGGGCCGCGGACGGATCCGCCCCGCCCGATATCGAAAACTTGCCCACCTTCCGGCCATTCATGCTCGCTCATCCGTTAGAGGAGACAATCGTCGACCTCCAGGACTACGCGGCGGAATGGAAGTGGGACGGGATACGCGTGCAGCTTGTGAAAGCCGGTGGAGAGACCCGACTGTTCTCACGTTCAGGCGACGATATTTCCGGGACGTTTCCGGAATTCCTGGATGCTTTGCCCATGAATGCCGTCCTCGACGGTGAGTTACTTGTTCGCGGCAACACACAGGGTGGCGATGCCGGGGGAGCGGCCAGCTTCAACGCGCTTCAGCAGAGACTGGGCCGCAAGACCGTTTCGAAAAAGATGCTGCAGGAATATCCTGCATTCATACGGCTCTATGATGCCCTGCTGATCGAGGGTGAAGATGTGCGCACCCTTCCGTGGGCAGCGCGGCGCGTCCGGCTTGAAACTCTGGCGTCACGCCTTCCCGACATTCATTTCGACTTGAGTTCTGTTGTCGAAGCCACTGATTTCGATGATCTTTCGCGGATTCGCGAGAGCAGTCGCGAAGACGCCATCGAAGGTCTGATGCTCAAACGCAAGGACAGCCCCTATATCGCCGGGCGGCGCGTCGGATACTGGTACAAATGGAAACGCGATCCACTGCTGATCGATTGTGTGCTCATGTATGCGCAGCGGGGCAGCGGCAAGCGGTCGAGCTTCTTTTCGGACTACACGTTCGGCTGCTGGGACGGCGATCCCGATGGGGGGGCCGATCTGTTGCCGGTCGGCAAGGCCTATTCGGGCTTCACCGACGAGGAGCTCAAGAAACTGGACAAGCATGTGCGCCAGAACACCGTCAATCGTTTCGGCCCCGTGCGCGAGACTGACAAGAGTCTGGTATTCGAGGTAGCCTTCGACAGCGTTCATGAAAGCAAGCGGCACAAATCGGGGTTGGCGATGCGCTTTCCACGTATTCACCGTATCCGGTGGGATAAGCCCCCTCATGAGGCTGACCGGATAGAGTCCTTGAAGGCATTAATCGCCGATTGAGCTCCTCTAGCGAGCAGGTCGACCGCCGGTAGCGGACTTAAATTTCTATTCTGAAGGACTTATCGCGAGCGGTGTCGCCCCGTATTAGCTGACAGCGCGATTTCGCGACCCCATAGGCCAGTGCGAGCATTTCGCAGAGCGCACGGTTGGCTGCCCCGTCCTGAGGCTTGGCACGTGTCTTTATTACCAGTCGGCCTTCTTCGATCTTCATGGTATCCTGCCGCGCTCCGGGCGTTGCCTTTACCCGGACACGCCCCTCGGGATCGAGAATTGCGTGCAATTCGGCACGATCGGGAAACTCAGCTACGGAGCGCTTCATCGACGGCGCTCGAATGCAACTTCGCGTTCTCGGCGTAGTGAGCCACCCCCATACGCATGCCCGCAATAGCGGCCTCGGTCAGGTCTTTCAGCTTTTTGGCCGGCCGGCCCGCCCAGAGCTCCCCTTCTCCCATGACCTTACTTTCGGTCAGCATCGCTCCCGCGGCCAGCATCGCATCGCTTGCGATCACGGCTTTATTCATCGCGATCGCGCCGAGGCCGACGAAGCCGCGGTTTTCGATCCGACACCCGTGAATCATCGCCATGTGTCCAATGAGGACATCGTCACCAATGACCAGCGGGCTGCCGTCAGGATCGCCGGGACGTTCCGGATCGCAATGGAGCACGCTGCCATCCTGGACATTGGTCCGTTCACCGATGATGATGCGGCTGACGTCTGCGCGAAGGACGCAATTGTACCAGATGGAACTGCCTGCCCCGATGGTAACGTCCCCAATGATGGTGCAGCCAGGCGCGATAAAGGCGCTCTCGTGGATTACCGGTGACTTGCCGTTGATCGGAATGATATTGACGCCGGGATGGCTCTTCATGGCTGACTCTCCCATTGCTGTTTCGTCAGACTATAGAGGATGGTGCGGCGATCAGCCGGAGGAAAGGCAGGATCGTCGAAATCGAGGTCTTCCCTACGGGTCATGCCAAGCTTTTCCATCAGCCTCCAACTAGGTTCGTTGGATGTGCTGGTCAGTGCGACAACGTGTGGGGCCCCTACTCTGAGGAACGCCCATTCAAGGATCGCCCGCACGGCTTCTTCGGCATAGCCGCGACGCCAGCGATCTTCGCGGATCAGCCAGCCGATCTCGTGATCGCCCACGTTTTTAGCCAGTTCGTGATCGACCAGTTTCATTCCCGCGTGGCCGACGAATTCGCCGCTTTCCTTTTCGATCAGAAAAAGAAAGCTGAAGCCGTAACGCGCCTGAAGCTGCATGCTCTTCGCGTGCTTCGCTTCGATCTCGTGCAGTTCCTTCGGCCCGCCCAATCTCTCCATAACCGCAGGGCTATTGAGCAGTTGATACTGAAGTTCTGCATCGCCTTCCTCGATCGTTCGCAGGACTAGCCGCTCGGTTTCGGCGATGATGTCAGGCATCAAGCCCTCGCCACGCTTCGCGTGCGATAGAATATACGATGATCGTATCATCTCCAAAATCCGAATTGGGGAAATCGAGATCCTCGCGCCGCGTCATTCCAAGTCGCTTCATCAGCCCCCAACTCGCGCTGTTTGGAGCGACTGTAAGCGCAATTACTTGATCGACTTCGAAGCGTTTAAATGCAATGTCGAGAGCCGCGGCGGCAGCTTCCTTAGCATAGCCATGGCCCCAAGCATCTTCGCGAAGGCGCCAGCCGACCTCCATTTCACCCAAAGGTCCGCCCTGCTGGTTAGACCTTTTCAGGCCACAGAATCCGAGGATGACGCCATCGTCCCTGCGCTCGACAGCCCAGAAAGTATGTCCGTGATCTTGCTGATAAGTCAGCAGTCTCTGCTGTGCGGCCGAACGCTTGGCGTCATCGCAAACACCGCCGAGCCATTCCATGACGGCAGGCGTATTGGTTGCTTGCCAGAACGGTTCCCAGTCGCTGTCCTGCCAGTCGCGCAGCAAAAGGCGATCAGTTTCGTAACGGAATTCAGCCATTGAGGAGCCGCGCGGCAAGCGGAGCATGGTAACTGAGAATTCCCGAGCATCCGGCACGCTTGAATGCGATCAGCTTTTCCATGAGAAGCGCCTCGCGATCCGCAATCCCGGCGGCCGCGCCGGCTTCGATCAAGGCGTATTCGCCGCTGACCTGATAGGCGTAGACCGGCACGCCGAATGTTTCTTTCGCGCGCCAGATCACGTCCAGATAAGCAAGCCCGGGCTTCACCATCACACTGTCGGCCCCCTCGGCAATGTCCATCGCGATTTCACGAAGCGCTTCGTCGCCGTTCGCCGCGTCCATCTGATAACTCTTCTTGTCGCCCTTTAGCAGTCCGCTTGAGCCGACCGCATCGCGGAAAGGCCCGTAGAACGCGGACGCATATTTCGCCGCATAAGCCATGATTTGAACATTCGGCTTACCGTTCATCTCGAGAGCCATGCGGATTGCCTTCACGCGGCCGTCCATCATGTCTGATGGGGCAACGATGTCGGCGCCCGCTTCGGCTTGCGTGACTGCCTGATCGACCAGAATTGCCACCGTGTCGTCGTTCAGTACATACCCGTTGTCATCGATGAGTCCGTCCTGACCATGGCTGGTATAGGGATCGAGCGCTACGTCCGTGAGAATGCCGATATCGTTTCCGCAGGCGTCACGGATAGCCCGGATGGCACGACACATCAGATTGTCAGGGTTGAGAGCTTCATCCCCGCGGTCGCTGCGCTTTTCCGCAGGTGTATTGGGGAACAGCGCGACGCATGGAATGCCCAGCTCCACAGCCTCGCGAGCCCGTTTGACAATGCCATCGACCGACCAGCGCGATACGCCAGGCAGGCTGGTTACCGGTTCTTCGATGTCATTTCCGCCAGTAACGAAAAGCGGCCAAATCAGATCTGCCGGGGTCAGAATGGTCTCTCGAACCATCGCCCTGCTCCAACTATGGGCTCGGCTACGGCGCAAACGGGTGGCGGGATAAGCTGCATTGATCATGCAGCGAGGCATTGCCGTAAAGCGGCGATCTACGCAATCCGCGGGTCTGTCAGCCTATCTCACGCGGGCGGTCGAGCTTGTCGATTTCTCGAGCAGGTGCTTCGGCGGCAGACTCTTCCGCGGTAGGCGCCAGATCGGCCAGGGCCGCTCCTTCTTCCACTTCTTGCAGGATGCCCAACGCGCTCCTGAAGCGTTCCAGCTCCGGACCGGAAAGCTGTTTGCGCGTTACAAAGCTGACCGACGCGGGGTTGATGGCACGGCCACCCTGATACATTTCGTAATGAAGATGCGGTCCGGTGGAGAGGCCAGTCGACCCGACATAGCCTATGACCTGACCACGCCGTACCGAGGCCCCGCGGTTCACCGCGATGCGGCTCATATGACAATAGCGCGTGTCTATACCATTGGCATGGCGAATGCGGACAGCATTGCCGCACCCACCCATTCGGCCAGCACCGATAATGCGGCCATCCGTAACCGCCACAATAGGCGTGCCATGCCGCGCCTTGAAATCGACGCCTGAATGCATTCGCTTGTATCCCAGGATGGGATGCCGGCGCATGCCGAAGCTCGAGCTCATCCGGCCTGGCACCGGCGCCACAAGACCGCCCTTCTCCTCGCCGACACCCTTGGCATCGTAAAAATCGCCGTCCGCGCCCCACCGCATCAGCTGCAAGCTTCCCCGTCCGCCGCGTTCCAGCCCGGCGAAGAGCAATTGTCCGGCCTGCCGTTCGCCGGTGGCCGCCCGGCGGTGGGAAACAATCATGTCGAAAGTATCCGAAGCCTGCACTTCACGCTGGACATCGACCTGGCTGCCCAGAGCCTTGAGATAAGCCTGAACAGCGCTGGCGGGGGCTCCCGCAGCGCGTGCGGACCGATAGAGACTGTCTCCCACGGTTCCGCGGATTCGCAGCGGCGTTTCGTCTACTCTGATCGTGCGGCGAGTGAGGTTGAGTGCGCCGCCCGGTTGCAATCGGTCGACCTTCAGTTCGAGGTCGAAGCGGGCCCTGAAGATCAGCTTCTCCAAGGGCCGTTGCGCGCCCGGTTCTGGACGACGCCCCAGGGTAATATCGATCTGGGTACCCGGCTCAAGTTCTTCGAGCGGTACTGCCCTGCCGATCAACGATGCAACATTATCTGCCTCGTCATCCCCAAGCCCGGCACGGCGGAGCATTCTGTCCAAGCTATCGCCTCGGCCAAGCGTGGCCAGCATCTGCATCTGCGGGCGTTCGGGAGCTTCAGCCAGCGGGCGGACCAGCGCAGTAGGACCCATCTTTCGCCCCGTATCCGCACCGAGCGCCAGGGGCATGATCACTTGGCTGCGATATTCGCTGCGTATTGCTGCGTCGTTTGGCAGGGGTGATGCTGCTTCCAAGGGTGCGAAATCCGGCCAGAATGCCAGGGCAACGACCGATAGCCCGACAAGCGTTCCAAGACCCCGGAACCAGCGGCGTGATCCGATATCCGCACCCAGATCGGGTGCGACATCGAAGCTTTCGATACGCGAATAGACTTTCTGTCGAAGTGACTGCTTTCCTGAAGGACGCGCGGCTTCCCCTATCGCCGCAGAGATCTCAGTAGCAGTTTCACCTGCGAGATTTTCATTCGCGGAAAGGTTCACCCTTACCCCTCGTCCAGTTGGCCGTCTTTGCTTTGACGCACCGCATCTGATCATCGGTGACAGGCGCCCTCATATCGAAACAAAGTGAATTTCTCGCTAACTTTCGGCAGACCGAGTCTCGCAAGCGACCAATCGAAGCCAAAATTCGACCGCCGGTTGCGCAGGAAATCCGAGACTGCCACTTAGGGACAGTGACAGACGCCTCCATCAAGGCGGTCCTCGGACCCACCAATACCGGCAAGACCCACCTCGCCATCGAGCGCATGTGCGCGCATTCGAGCGGCGCCATGGGTTTTCCGCTGCGCCTGCTGGCGCGCGAAGTCTATGACCGGGTGGTTGCCATCAAGGGCGAGAAGCAG
>CEVK01077369.1_pt1 | contig 10019 bp, 7 predicted proteins | sample 531501 | NCBI WGS metagenome assembly CEVK01 (sample SAMEA2623794, study PRJEB7988) | marine metagenome | biome: marine biome (ENVO:00000447); feature: mesopelagic zone (ENVO:00000213); material: "saline water (ENVO:00002010), including plankton (ENVO:xxxxxxxx)" | depth 740 m | reverse complement strand
TGCGTTGGTATTTGCCCTTACTACATCAGGCATTATTGATGCATCGGCGATTCTTAAATTGTCGATGCCGTGAACTAGGCCCGTTTGGGTCACCACGGCTAAGGGATCTTCACTTGGGCCCATTTTACAAGTTCCTGAGGAGTGGTGCTGAGTGCCAACTATTGAATATAACCATTTATCTAGGCTGGCATCACATTCCACGTCAAAACCACTAGGATCAATCCTCGATTTGATAATTGACTCAAAGCTCTCATTTTGGGTAATTGTGATACAAATCCTTACGGCCTCTCGCATTCTCCGTAGATCCTCCGGATGATCCAAATAATTGTAAAAAAGATTTGGTTGTTCATGTGGATTGGAAGATTTCAAGGTTATTTCGCCACTGCTTAACGCTTTTTGGAGAGCAACACTGAACCCTAGGTAATTTTTTTCTGGTGCCAGAGGAATGGTATCTGGGCGGTGCTCACTAGTCATGAACAGAGGACTCATCTGCATATCGTTCCTCACCTCAGATTGTGGCACAGTAAACCTCATCCCTACCTGTTGTGCTTTAGGGTCGTCCCCAACTTGATCCATGTAGGACTCAAAGAGCAAAAAGGCCGATGGATGATCTCTCAAATTTTGGCCGACACCAGGAAGATGTTTTTTTAAATCTATACCTAATGACATCAGGTGCTTGTCGGATCCGATGCCAGACAACATTAATAGTTGTGGTGAATTTATCGCACCCCCACAAAGAATTACTTCTTCAGCATCCAAGTCAAAAATATCTCCTTGGCTTTCTACTTCAACACCGATGGCCTTAGTACCATCAAACCTTACTTTTCTGACCAAAACCTCCCCTCTTATAGTTAAGTTCAAACGATGGCGGGCCATTGAAAGATAAGTCAACGCAACGCTCATCCGAACTCCATCTACATTATTAAGCGGTTTCATACCGACCCCAGTGGATTCAGGATGATTTTGATCCTCAGTAAACTCGTAACCTTCTCTTATACAAGCTTGAAGAAAAGCTTTTGAGGAAGGCATAAGGTCATTATCTGAATATCTACGTACTGGAATTGGTCCTTCATTTCCATGAAAGTCGTCAGAACCAAAGGTTAGATCGTTTTCTGATTTTCTAAAATATTTAAGAACATCCAAATAAGACCACCCTTCGTTACCCAATGCTTCCCATTCGTCATAATCTTCAGGGATCCCACGGAAGAATACTTGTCCGTTAACGGAACTAGAGCCGCCAATGATTTTTCCTCTAGGTAACCCAAAAGGGTCACGGCCTGATACTGCTGTAGCTTTATACCCCCAAACCGGAGCTTCCGGACCATAGGAAGCCGGCCATGGAATATTTCCATATTTAACTATATCGGGAGTGTCGTCAAAAGAACGATAATCAGGTCCTGCTTCAAGTAATAAAACTGACTTGCTGGGATCCTCAGACAAGCGTGTGGCCAAGACTGAACCAGCCGATCCGCCACCAACAATTATGAAGTCATATTTCATGTTAAACCTTTTTTATTAATATCCAATCCAGATTTATCTTATGCCAGTAAAATTAGTTATGGTCCTATTTGTATGATGATATACCCCAGACAATCATCATTTTCAAGGGGCCAGTGCCAGTATTTCTTATGCCATGGTCAAGGCCTGGTGGTACCATTAAGGCATCATTTTTTTCAACCAAAACCCGTTCTCCTTCGATTGTCATCTCCCCGCTACCATCTAGAAAATAATAAATTTCCTCCAATGGACGTGCGTCTCCATGAATATGATCTCCCTCACTGACTCCTTCGTCTAATTCCCAAATCTCAATTTGAATGGGTAAGTTGCTGGAAGACCCAAAAAGATTCCTACGTTCTATCAGTCCGTCTCCTTCATGTATGCGTTGAGTCTTTTTTTCGTCACCCGCTTCGGTTTGTTTGAAGTACATGTAACATCCTTATATTAAACTTTCCTACCCTATCGTTTTTATTAAAAAGACTTTGGTTATCTTACCGGTTGCCCAGTCCATTATGTTTGAACCTCTTGCTTTCATTATGTTCAATTTTGGACATCTGTTTCTAGGAGTTTAAAAACACGAAGTTCACCATCAAAAGGCAGTCCTGATAGGATTGTTACATCTTCAAAATTACGAGACAGCCAACTCCAAAATTCAAAGTTCATACTCTTCATGTCTTTCGAAGTTAGGATATACTGCAAATCCCCGCTGGTAGCTAATTCTCCCAAATCTTCCAAAGAAGTGATCCAAGTGTCTTGATATTCGGAATAAATCGGTAGGATTGGCAAACGTGGAATATGTGGTGAATACTCTGCCGAGTGATAAGCAACTTTGGCTGCGGTATTATAGGAATCCGTACCCATAAGATATTTACCCGTTCCTTTTCCTTTATATATATATTCAATGGCTGCTGTTAAGGCATAAGGTTCAGTTCGAACAATCGCAGTAATCACTGTTCCGCGAAGGCGAGCTCGTTCTATTTCGGGAGGTACTTTGCGGTCTGGTGAGGCTCCCCCAAAATCTACCGGCATTTGATCAAACCCAATACGACCTAACGTATCATTTCTTGGGTTAGTAAGGCTGTAGATAGAAATAGAAAGATTGGAAGCAAAAATAAGTACTAGGATAATAGATAAACCGAAATTTAAAAGCTTTTCCCCTTTCTGGTAAAATTTTGAATCAAGCCCTGGTTTCAAAAGTAAGAAAACAGGAAAAATAACTACAATAAGCAGACACAGGTAGCTGAGATATTTGTATCCACCCCATAGGGGGATCACATTGAATAAGGCGTCAGAAATGTACAGAAGCCCGGCTATAAGTAGTAAGTATGAAATGGCACGCTGCCACTGTGACTGCTTCTGCCGATCTTTGAGCAATCCGACTATTCCGATTGCTGACAAAGCACAAATTGCAGGAGTTGCCGAAGCCCAGTAACTTGATAACCGTACCGTAGCCCCACCAAACCCGATTACGCAGATTAACAACCAAATGAGCCAAATTAGACCGGAACATGGAACTAATTTTTCATCATTGATGGTTTTTGAAAATATTTTCCCTGGTAAATCATACAAAGCCTTCCACGCACCAACTACAGCAAGGGGGATAAATGTAACACCTAGGAAAAGCTGCATCGGACCAGTCAAAAACCAGAGCCAGCTAGGGTCATGGGTGGAACCATATTGTAGTCCTCCAAATCGATCAAATAGATTCCAGCCAAAAATCATGTCCCATATATTTTCTGAATGCATGACAGTGTCATAAGAAGAATCAAAAAACCAAACCAGAGTTGGCCAGGCTAGTGCTGTGACAATGAAAATAACGAAGCAAACTGCTAGGGTTTTAAGAAATTGTCCCCACCTTTCCCAACGTAAAATGATGACAAAAACAGCAAGGGCCGGGACAGGAAGTAAGCCTTGCCAAAGCTTCGACATGAAGGCAATACCAATGACAGCTGCAGCTATATATAGGAATTTGACCTGCTTCCTTTGGACCCCAATAAGTAGCATAAATATGGAAAGTAATATCAATGCTGAGGTCAAAGGTTCCAAGAAGACTCCCCTTGAGAAATTGACGTCAATCGGTGCCACTGCAAGAAGTAATCCGCCGGTAAAGGCAGCTAAAACCCCATAGGTTCTTTTCAAAATCAAATACAGTAGTAGAACGCAAAATGTTCCGCACAGAGCGGCCGGTAACCGAAGGGCCAAATTAGTCGGCCCAAGAATTTTTAAAAACAGGCCCTGTATCCAGAAAAAAACCGGTGGTTTGTCTGCGATAATAGAACCGTCTATGAAAATGCTAGGGAAAAACCAATTGTGAAGGGATGTACCCACATTTAAAGATGTGGCTGAATAAATTCCTAACCCAGAATACCCGCGGTCAAGTTCGTAAAAGCGCAGGTACAGTGCCAAAAAGATCACCAACAGCAACCCCAGGGTTTCAATCCGTTGAGTTGAGGTGACTTTTAAGGAGAGCATACAGAGTAAAGTACTATTTTATTTAGGGTAATACAACCGTGATTCAATGGGGCAAGCATCAAGCAAATTTTCTAAGATTTATGTAATATCTGCAGCTATGTATTTAATAAACAAGCTAACGTTAATATCAGGGTCATCCCTTGAATAAATCAAAACAATCCTTGCCACTAACAGGACTAAAAGTGATCGAGGTTGCCCAGGGCGTGGCTGGCCCTCATTGTGGTCGTATACTGGCGGCTTTTGGTGCTGATGTCATAAAGATAGAACCTCCCTCAGGTGACTGGTCTAGAAACATCGGACCTTTTCTCGGGGATGATCAAAACATAGAATCAAGTGCAATATACCAATACAACAACTCCGGTAAGAGGAGTGTGGTGTTGGATTTATCTATGCCCAAAAATATTTCAACACTGACAGATATTGTTTCGGAAGCCGACGTTCTGATTGAGGACTGGGATGTCCCTTCCCGACTTCTAAATGGTATAGGAAAAGATAGATTTACCAAATCCAATTCCTCGTTGATCGAGATTAGCCTGACACCTTTCGGTCTTTCTGGACCATATTCCCATTTCACCTCAACACCTATAATCCAATTGGCTCTCGGTGGTTATCTATACCTGACAGGACTACCGGGCAAGGAACCTTTAATGCTTCCTGGCTATCAACCTGACTACCTTACAGGGCTAAACGGAAATGGCGCCGTTCAAATTGCCTTATGGGAAAGAGACCAGACAGGAGTCGGACAATTTGTAGAGATCGCCACGATGGAGACCTTAACCACACTTCACCAGTTCACTATGGAAATGGAAACTTATGAAGGATTTATAAGAAATAGAAATGGGAACCTCTGGCAGAGGGAGAGTGGATTCGCAAATTACGGGATTACAACAATTGAATGCCGAGATGGGCACGTTTGTTTCGGGATATCGACTGAAGATCAATGGGAAAGGTTATGCCTTATGATCGGCAAAGATGAGTTTCTTGAAGATCCACAATACGCCACTCGGTCTGCTAGGCGGTCACAAGCAACCTATTTGGACTCCTTACTGAAGGAATGGGTTGGGGAAAGGACGAGGAATGATGTGATGGTAGAAGCCTCTGAAATTTGGGGATTGCCTACGGCCCCAGTATTGGGAATATCTGAGGTTTTAGAGGATGCACAGTTTCTGCATAGAGGCCTATTCACAGAGATCGATCACCCAGTATCAGGTAAAGCTCATTTTCCTACCTTTCCCTTTAAAACGGTTGATATGACCCCCGATCTATCTCGGTCCCCTTTGTTAGGTGAACATACCTCAGAGGTTATAAGGTTATGAACACCAAAACAACAAATACACAAGGGAGCCTAACGGGCCTTAGGGTACTGGATTTAACCAGGGTTTGGGCGGGGCCATTGGCAACACGAATATATGGGGATTATGGGGCCGATATTTTAAAAATATCGGATCCAAGAGTCCCTTTGGTAAATTCCAACGGCCTTAATTCTAAGCTCAACAGAAACAAGAAAAATATTGGCTTACGTCTCGACAAACCGGATGGAAGAAATATTTTTTTGGAACTCACGGCAATCTCAGATGTCATCATCGAAAATTTTCGGCCCAGAGTAATGCGGAACCTAAATATAACTTACGAAACTTTGTCCAAAATTAATCCACATATAATCATGTGTTCTATGCCTGGGTTTGGACTTGAAGGGCCATATTCGGAATACCCAGCTTTCGGTACTACCGCGGAAGCTTTGGCTGGTATTCCCGGATTGATAGGTTACGACTCTTCCTTACCTATCTCAACAGGGATGGCCTACGGAGATCCAGTTTCTGGTTTGAATGCGGTTGGCATTATTTTAACTGCTCTCAGACATAGAAATATCACCGGAAGTGGCCAATTTATCGATATTGCCTTAGCAGCCAGTCCAGCTTGCAACTTAGGGGAGTTTTTTGCGGCTAATTCCTCTAATGGATTTAAACCGGCTATTAACGGAAATAAAAGTGAATATTATTCACCTCATGGGGCCTATCAAACAAAAGGAGAAGACCGATGGATTGCTATTTCTATAACCAGTGGAGAATCTTGGAAGACTTTCGCTAGTCTAATAAATGACCCGATTTTAAACTCACAAGACTATTGTGTTTTTGAAAATCGAAAAAAAGACGAAATTTCGATTGATGCCCGTATTTCTGAGTGGGTCGCCTCACAAGAAGCTGAAGAGGTGATGTTTCAACTTCAAAATAATGGAATCGCAGCTGGTGTGGTTTCAAATAACAGACAACTATTATCGGATCCGCATTTAAATGACCGTGAATTTTTCGTCGATATGGACGAACCTCTTTTTGGCCTAAAACGTTATGACGGGCAATCCATTCGAGGTAATTTCACTGCCAAATCACGTTGGAAAACCACAGAAGACGTTGGTGAAAGTAGTAAAGAGATACTGATGGAATTGCTGGGGTACACTATTAACGATTGTGAAACATTAAAGAAAGAAGGCATAGTATTGTTCAAAACCAATGCCTAAAACAGGAGCAATTTGTAATGGCTGGACATCAGGTTAATTCACCCATGACCGGACAAGTTATCGAAGTTTCGGTTGAAATTGGACAATCCATTTCAGTGGGAGATCTGCTGATTGTTATCGAATCGATGAAAATGGAAAATGAGATTTTCTCTGAGGTAAATGGGACGATAACCTCCATTGAGGTAGCAGAAGATCAGAACGTCAGTGAAGAAAACTTACTTATGACAATTGAAATCTAATATAAATTGCTCAAACCATACATCTTTTAACTGGAGAATCTAATGCCTATAGACCCAAATAGAGAAACTTGGAAACCAGGTATGCCCTGGGAAAAGGCACTTGAAGACATAGAGTACATAACCGGGCTAGGTCAAGAAATGGGAGGTGCGGAGAGGATAGAGCGACAGCATAGTGGTGGTAGATACACTGTTCGGGAGCGGGTCGAAAAAATGTTAGATAGAGGGAGTTTCGTAGAGTACGGTCCGATGATTGGAGCCGCAGAATACGACGATGATGGTAATTTAATTGAATTTTCTCCCGGTGCCTACGTTATGGGACTCGGTGAAATAGACGGTAGGCCCGTTGCGATTGGGGGAGATGATTTCACTATCTCGGGTGGCAGCCCTCATAACGTTAGGAAGCATCCAACTGATTTCATGCAACCGCTCGCCTCACAATACGGTATCCCTTACATCCAACTTGTAGAGGGAGTCGGCCACAGTGCAAAGTCAGACGAAGCCAAAGGTCATATGGGGTTGCCGGATGGTGCCCTCTGGTGGAGAGGAATCGAACTCTTAAAAAAAGTACCAGTTGCCGCGGGAATAATGGGGTCTGTAGCAGGAGCACCGGCTGCTTTTGCTTTGATGTCTCATTTCACAGTCATGGTGAAAGGACAATCTCAAATTTTCCCTTCCGGTCCACCAGTTGTTAAAAGGGCCATCGGAGAGGATCTCGACAAAGAAGAGTTGGGTGGCTACAAAATGCATGTACATGAAAGTGGACAAGTTGATAATGTCGCAGATTCCGAAGAAGAAGCTTTTGAACAAATCAAACAATTCATTTCTTATCTCCCAAATACCACCAATGACGTGGCTCCAAGAGTTGAAACAGGCGATCCTCCGGACCGAAGACCTGAGGAGTTATTAAACATCATTCCCCCAAATAGAAAAAGATCTTATGATCCTAGGAAATTGATTAAGTTGGTTGTCGACAACGGTGATTTTTTCGAAATGAGGAGGCATTGGGCTGGGGCACTCATCACAGGGTTCGCCCGATTGGATGGCTATAGTGTTGGGGTAATCGGCAGCGATCCTATGTTTATGGCCGGTGCAATGGACGGCTGGGCAGCAGAAAAATATGCACATTTTGTGGATCTTTGCGATGCATTCAACCTCCCTGTCGTTATCTTTTTGGACATGCCAGGTTTTATGCTTGGTTCCCACTCAGAAAGAAAAGCAACCATGAGAAGGGGGGTGCGAGCCTTAATAGCCAGTGCAGAGGCAGAGGTTCCTAAGATTGAATTTAATGTTAGGAAAGCCTACGGGGTAGCGGCCGATGCAGCTCATAGTCTTGGGCATCCCAATGGTTTAAATTTGAGATTTGGATGGCCTGCCGGGGAATGGGGTGGGATACCTATAGAAGGTGGTGTCGCCGCGGCTTATAGAAGAGAAATAGAAAATGCGCCGGACCCAGAGGCCCACAGGTCAATGATAGAGGAGAGATTACTGAAACTTCGATCGCCGTTCAGAGCTGCACATAAGGGTGATGTAGTAGATTTGATAGATCCAAGAGAGACCCGCCGTCTTGCTTGTAGATTTGTGAAATTAGCTCAACCTATGTTGCAGAAATTAGCTCAAAAACCTAAGAGAGCTGTCAGACCATAGGTCAAAATATGTCCCCTGAATATTTTGCAGACGATCTGCCACTAAATGGAATAAAGGTCGTCGAAACAGCACAGGGTGTTTCAGGCCCGTATGCTGCAAAACTGTTGGCTTCCTTAGGTGCTGAGGTTGTTAAAGTAGAGTTACCAGAGGGAGATTGGAGTAGAAAGACTCCACCCTTCCTGTCTGAAACTAATCACACCGAATCCAGTGCACTGTATTTGTACAACAACACAGGAAAAAAAAGTGTCGTCCTTGATTGGAGAAACTCAGAAGGTCTTCAGAATCTGGAAATTCTGATTAAATCAGCGGATGTATTTATTGAAGACTGGGATATATCGGCTAGAACTAAATGGAAACTAAAGCCTGAATTTTTCATAGAAAAAAATCCTCAATTAATTGAGCTTTCTATAACTCCATTTGGTTTATCCGGACCTTACAGCAGCTACAAATCCACTCCGTTGATACAACTAGCTCTTGGAGGCATACTCAACCTGATTGGAAACCCGAAACAGGAACCATTGATGTTGCCAGGGTATCAACCGGATTATCTGACCGGAATTAACGGTAGTAACTCTGTACAAATTGCCTTATGGGACAGGGATTTTTTTGGGGAGTCAGGTAAATTTCTGGAACTCACCATGCTGGAAACTCTGGCCAACTTACATCAAGCTCCTCTTGATATGGATGGAGGTATCAGGCAAAGAAGCGGACATCGACAATCCCCCCTTTCATCTAACGGCTTTCCCCCTGGGGTTTGTACAGTTTCTGCAAAAGACGGATACGTGACCTTCGGAGGAGGAAGCCCTGCCATTTGGGAGCAGCTTTGCTTAATGCTTGGTCGATTAGACCTGTTTGAAAATGAGACATTCAGCAATGTTTTTGAGAATCCTGAATCAGGTCTGATAGTGGACCATATCATGGAAAACTGGATGGCAGAGAAGACAAGAGAGGAAGTTTTTAAGGAAGCATCCTCTGTCTGGATGCTGCCGGTCTCTCCAGTAAAGAAAGTAAATGAAATCCTCGAAGATAAACAATACGCCACCAGACATGCTTTCCAAAACATTCCTCATCCAGTTGCTGGAGAGGCCACCTATCCATCTCCAACTTTTATTGTCAATGGGGAAAAACTAGAGATTTCAAGATCTCCTATGCTCGGAGAACACACAAAGGAATACCTTTGGTAAATATCATATGTCCACAATAGATACTGTCTCATCAGGGGCTTTAAGACATTTACGGGTTATTGATCTTACTAGAGTGTGGGCCGGACCACTTGGAACACGTACCTTGGCCGATTTTGGGGCTGAAGTAATAAAAGTGAGTGATCCTAGAATACCCTTGAGCCGGGTAGGAAAAGTTAATAATAAGTTGAATAGGAACAAATTAAATATCGCTCTAAGGCTAGACAAACCTGAAGGAAGAGATGTATTCCTTGACCTAGTTTCCGTTGGAGATGTTGTAATCGAAAATTTCCGACCGAGAGTTATGAGAAATTTGGATATAACTTACGAAAAACTTCTTGAAGTTAATCCAAATCTACTGATGTGTTCAATGCCTGGATTTGGGCTCACAGGGCCTTATTCAGAATATCCTGCATTTGGATCAACTGCGGAGGCGATCGCTGGAATAAATTCAATGATTGGTTATGTCCC
>CEVK01081455.1_pt1 | contig 10038 bp, 6 predicted proteins | sample 531501 | NCBI WGS metagenome assembly CEVK01 (sample SAMEA2623794, study PRJEB7988) | marine metagenome | biome: marine biome (ENVO:00000447); feature: mesopelagic zone (ENVO:00000213); material: "saline water (ENVO:00002010), including plankton (ENVO:xxxxxxxx)" | depth 740 m | reverse complement strand
GAGCCACACCGAACTGCGGCCGCGCTCCCGCGCCCATTCCTGCAGGTCCGTTCTTTCGCCCGAATGCACTCATCGCTTAATCCTCAGCGTTGATATTTCCATGCGCCGCGCCCTATGTTCTCAAGGGCAATGGTGCGTTTGCAACTTTGGTGAATAATTCGGAAACCTTGATTTTTCCCTAATCTCGGACTTGATCGGACAGGCATTTGCCGCGATGCGGCGAACCTTCCCTTCTTCATAAAAGAACCCGATCTCATGCAGCCTTCCGAACGAAGCGGCATCATCATCGCTTTATGTGGCTTCGCTCTGTTGAGCGTCGGCGATGCTGTCATAAAGACAATGGCTGGTGAATTCTCACCACTCGGGGTGGCGGCCATGCGTTTCGCTTTGGGTGCAGCCGGGCTGTCCGCATTATTGGGAGTGAAAGAGGGGAGAAAAGGATTCCGGCCACGCAATCCGCGGTTGCAAGCTGCGCGCGGCTTTTGTCTGGCCGCGGCAACACTTTGCTTTTTCTCGGCTATTTTCGTTCTTCCTCTGGCCACTGCGATGGCTCTGGCCTTTGTTTCCCCTGTGATCGTCGCCTTGCTTAGTGCACCGTTGCTTGGAGAAAAAGTGCGGCCAGCGGTGTGGGGAGCTTCTCTAATCGCGCTGGTGGGAGTCGCGCTGATCTTACGCCCCAACCTTGCAGCATTGGGCATTGTTACTCTTTTGCCGCTGCTTTCTGCCACCTTCTTTGCCCTGATGATCATCGCCAATCGGGCAAGCGCGGGCCAGGGTAGCGCCCTTTCGATGCAGGCTTACGTGCAAGTGGTCGCGATGCCCATATTGTTGATAGCAGCCTTTGTGGGGCACATCTCGGGAATTGACAGTTTGCGGCTCGGTGTACCGGACTGGACGGTTCTGGCGCGTTGCGCGTTCGTGGCCTGCACCGCGAGCAGTGCACACTGGCTGGTGTACATCGGTACTCAGCGGGCAGGGGCCGCGACCATTGCTCCCACTACGTATATCCAGATGCTGGTTGCCACGGTATTGGGCTGGTGGTGGTTCGGTGATGTGCCGGACATAGTAACGTTGGCCGGCGCAGCGATCATCATCGGTGCCGGATTGATATTGTGGTGGACCACCCCGCAGAAGCGGATCATGGCGCGCGCCGATTGATCGATAAGCCACAGGCGTTATAGCGGATTTTGCTAATCTGAAGGGTCTCTAAATATGTGTGGAATTATCGGAATCGTGGGCAAGAACGCCGTAGTCGATCGGCTTGTCGACGGGCTGCGGCGGATGGAATACCGCGGCTACGATAGTGCCGGTATTTGTACGATCGATGACGGAGAACTGATCCGCCGCCGGGCCGAAGGGAAACTCAACAATCTCGTTGAAGAACTCGTCAAAAACCCTGCGCCCGGTGACATTGGTATTGCCCATACGCGTTGGGCGACCCACGGCGCGCCGACGGCTAATAACGCCCACCCGCACGCGACCGATCACGTAGCGCTTGTTCACAACGGGATCATCGAAAATTACAAGGAACTGCGAGCGGAACTGCGCGACAAGGGCCGCACGCTCGAAAGCGATACAGATAGCGAAGTAGTTGCGCACCTTGTTTCGATTGGGGTCGAAAATGGCGCGACACCAGAAGACGCCGTCGCACAGGTTCTGCCGCGTCTGCGGGGCGCTTTCGCACTCGCAATCGTTTTTCGGTCTCACCCGGACATTATCATCGGTGCGCGCCGCGGTTCACCGCTGGTCGTAGGTTATGGCTCGGACGAAATGTATCTGGGTTCGGATGCTCTGGCTCTCGCTCCGCTGACGCAACAGATTTCTTATCTGGAAGAAGGGGATTGGGTCGTTGTCCAGCGTGGCGGCGTGACCATCCATGACGAAAACGGGAGCGTCGTCGAACGCGAAATCAGAACATCCGGCGCTTCCGCTGCAGCCGTCGAAAAGGGCAATTATCGTCACTTCATGCAGAAGGAGATATTCGAGCAGCCCACGGTCGTGGCGCAAACGCTCTCTTCCTATCTGCGCCAGGCCGATAATTCAGTAGCGCTTCCGCAGTTCGATTTCGACATCTCGTCTATTCGGCGTATCACGATCGTGGCGTGTGGCACGTCCTATTATGCAGGCATGGTCGCGAAGTACTGGTTCGAGCAATTCGCTCGCGTACCGGTCGATATCGATGTCGCATCAGAGTTCCGCTATCGCGAACCGGTCTTGGAAGACGGCGGCCTCGCGCTATTCATTTCTCAGAGCGGTGAGACGGCCGATACCCTGGCCGCACTCCGCCATTGCAAGGAAAACGGCCAGACGATCGGCGCCGTGGTGAACGTGCCCACGAGCACTATGGCACGAGAGGCCGATTTGCTTTTGCCGACCCATGCCGGACCGGAAATTGGCGTTGCTTCCACCAAGGCGTTCACCTGCCAACTTGCCGTTCTGGCAGCTTTGGCAGCTCACATGGCGGTTAAGAAAGGGCTAATGAGCCGAGAAGAAGAACAGCAGGTTGTTGCCCACCTTCTCGAGGCGCCCGCGTGCCTTAATAAAGCCTTGGACCACGATGACGATATCGCCAGCATGGCCCATCTCATCGCTCCTGCCCGCGATGTTCTTTATCTGGGGCGCGGTCCCGACTTCCCATTGGCACTCGAAGGTGCGCTTAAGCTCAAGGAAATAAGTTATATTCACGCCGAAGGCTATGCCAGCGGCGAAATGAAACATGGCCCGATAGCACTTATCGATGACGCCGTGCCGGTCATCGTCCTAGCTCCCTCAGGCCCGCTTTTTGAAAAGAGCATTTCCAACATGGAAGAGGTGCGCGCTCGTGGGGGTCAAGTCGTGCTGATCTCGGATGCCAGAGGTCTAGAGGAGGCGGGTGAAGGTTGCATCGCGACCATCGAAATGCCCGAGGTACACCCGCTGATCGCTCCGCTGGTTTACGCGATCCCTGTGCAGCTTTTGGCCTATCACGTCGCCTGCGTTAAGGGTACCGATGTCGATCAGCCTAGAAATCTGGCCAAATCGGTGACCGTCGAATAGATTGTTTCTCGCGTTCTTGGTTAATCGATCCAACGTACAAATGTTGGCACCCGCGGAATTTTACCGGGAAATAACCTTTTAAGCTTAATTGCAACCGCGTGAGCGAAGCGAAAAACATGCCATCGATAGATAGCTCGGCCATGAGCATTCGGCAGGTGATCGGATTGGAAGATCCAGATCGTGGCGACTTTGGCCGTTTCCATGGAAAGCGATATCAACTCGTTGCCCAGCGAGCCTACACCCGCGTTCTCATACACGGAATCGCGATGTGTGCGGTTTTATGGCTGTGCTGGTCGCGCGTCCCTCATCCGTTGTTATGGGCATGGGCTGGCCTCTTGGGCAGTGTTCTTGCAATGGGCTTCGTGCTCGATCGCAAATTGAAGGATGCAGATGAGCGCACGCTCACTAGCGCCGAATTGCGGCGCCACGCCCTGATGGGGGCCGCCAAGGGAGCGATCTGGTCCGGGGGGCTCGGCGTTTTCGTTTTCACAGGTGCGCAAGGAATGGTCGCGCAGTTGTGGGCCTTTCTCGCGTTCGTCGTGATGGTCGGTTCGGTCAGTCGCTTTTGTGCGCCTCTCACGATCATTGCCTTCACCCTAAGTGCATGTACGGGAATGCTGGTCACCGCCATAGCCAGCGGTTACTTCGGGATTGCAGCGATAATTGTAGCCACGGCAGCCTTCGGCTGCCTCGGCGTGATCGAATGCGCGCGCGCAGCTTGGGACATGCATACGACCGAGCTGGAAATGCACGAGAAAAGCGAAACCGTCTCGATGCTGCTGCGGGAATTCGAGGATGGTCAGGCCGACTGGCTGTGGCAGATCGATACAAATCGCCGCTTGCGCTCCGTAAGCCCGCGGCTCGCCTATGCGATTGGTGGCGAAATTTCCGAAATCGAGGGGAAGTCGCTCCTGCAACTCATCTCCGGCGATGGTTGGAAGTCGGGCGAGTTTCACGGAAGTCTGCATGAATTGGCTGATAAGCTCAAAAAGAAAGAAAGTTTCTCCAATCTGATCGTGAAAGTAACGGCCGGCGAGAAACTGCGTTGGTGGGAAATGTCGGGCACACCCATGTTCGACGAAGACGGGCAATGGCTGGGGTTCCGTGGCGTAGGTTCTGACGTCACCGTGCAGCGTGAAAGTAGCGAAAAGATCGAATATCTCGCTCGCTACGATACCCTGACCCAGTTGCCCAACCGCACACAGGTCAATGAATCTCTATCGCAGGCACTAGCTTACTCCGAAAGGTGGCGCTCGCGCTGCGCGCTCCTCATGATCGATCTCGATCGCTTTAAGGCCATCAATGACTCGCTGGGACACCTTGTCGGCGACCGAATGCTGGGACAGGTTGCGGCACGGCTGCTGCCGCTGATGCGCGAAGGTGAATTGTGCGGAAGGCTTGGCGGTGACGAATTCGCGGTAGTGATTCGCGACGCGAGCGATCGCCATCGTATTGATGCCCTAGCCAGAGAAATAATCGCCACGCTGTCGATGCCCTATTATCTCGACAATCAGGTACTTTATGTCGGAGCCAGCGTAGGGTCATGCATCGGCCCCCGTGATGGTCAGAAAGTCGAGGAGTTGCTCCGAAATGCGGATCTCGCGCTCTATCGTGCCAAGGACGAAGGTGGCGGGGTTCATTTCGAGTTCGAACCTTCCTTGCATTTCGATGCGGAGGAACGGCGAGTGCTCGAATTCTCGCTGCGCAGCGCATTGGAGAGAAACGAATTCGTATTGCATTACCAGCCTGTAGTGGACGCCCAGTCGGAACAGGTTGTGAGCTTCGAAGCTCTCATTCGCTGGGACAGCGCAGAGCACGGCTTCGTAAGCCCAGCCAAATTCATTCCCCTGGCGGAAGATACGCGCCTGATCGTCCCGATCGGAACTTGGGTGATGCGCGAAGCTTGCCGCGAAGCTGCGCAGAACTGGCCTGAACACGTCAAGGTCAACATAAATGTCTCGCCGGAACAGTTGGTAGAGCCAGACTTTGCCGGCACTGTGGTGCGTGCACTTTCACACAGCGGATTGGATCCGCGACGTCTCGAAATAGAGGTGACTGAGAGCATTTTCATGCGTGACGCCAATGTCGCGCGGAAGGCCCTTGAGCAGTGCATGGCTTTAGGCTGTTCGGTAGCATTGGATGACTTCGGGACAGGGTATTCGTCCCTCGGTTATCTTCGGAAATTGCGGTTCACCACCATCAAGGTCGATCGCAGTTTCGTGCAGGGAGCGGCTCAGAATAGTCCGGAAAGTCTCGCGATCATCCGCGCGGTCGTCGCCATGGCGGACAGTCTCGGCATGTCGACCACGGCAGAGGGTGTTGAAAACGAGGAGGAGGCTGAGCTGATCCGCCAGCTGGGTTGCACCAAAATCCAGGGGTACCATTTCGGCCGGCCGATGCCGTCCGAAGATGTCCGCCGCATTTTCGATCGCCGCGTTTCGGATACTCGCAAGATCGCCTAGCGGCGATTGTAACAGCGTTTAGGCGCTGGCCAGCGCGTTCATTGCACCTTCAAATAGTGCGGCACCATCTGTTCCACCATGCGCGGCATCCACTGCGCGTTCCGGATGGGGCATCATGCCAAGCACATTGCCGGCCTTGTTGAGAACGCCTGCAATATCCCGCTGCGATCCGTTGCAGTTCTCGACATAGCGGAATGCGACACGGCCTTCGGATTCCAATTCGTCCAAAGTGGCGTCGTCGGCGAAGTAATTTCCGTCGTGATGCGCGACCGGTATCCGGATTTCCTGCCCGGCCTCGTATCCTTGAGTGAACAGCGATTGAGAATTTTCCACCTTCAACGACACCGTTCGGCAAATAAAATGCTGGCTCGCGTTACGCATCAGTGCGCCCGGCAGCAGGCGCGCCTCAGTCAGGACTTGGAACCCGTTGCAAACACCCAGAACTGGTACGCCACGATCGGCGGCACGGACCACTTCGCGCATGATCGGGCTGTTCGCCGCCATTGCGCCGGATCGCAGATAGTCGCCGTAGGAGAAGCCACCGGGAAGCGCTATGAAATCCAGTCCATCGGGCAATTCGGCATCACCATGCCAAACGCGGACCGGAGCAGCGCCCGAAACCCGTTCCAGCGCCACGGCCATATCGCGGTCGCAGTTCGAGCCGGGGAAGGTGATGACAGCCGAGCGAAAAGCCATCAGCCCAGCTTCTCGATTTTGTAATTCTCGATAACAGTATTGGCGAGCAGCTTCTCGCACATCTCGTTCAGTGCGTGGTCGGAAGTATCGTCAGCGACATCTAGTTCCACTGTGCGGCCGATGCGAACATCGTCGACACCCTTGAAGCCCAAACCTTCGAGCGCATGGTGCACGGCACGTCCCTGAGGGTCGAGCACGCCGGGCTTGAGGCTTACGAGAACGCGAATCTTCATTAGCGGCCTTTCGGTTTTACCGTGTTGGCAGATTGCGCGGCCCTATGCCGTCAACGGGCTCCGAGAGCAAGCTTGGCGAGAAATCCACCAATTAAGAGACGGTAAGCCGTCAACCTGGGTCAATTAAATGTTGCTGCATTGCAACATAGGAGGAAAACCACGCCTTTGAGGGCTTTCGGAACTGCAATTTTGTGACGTTCTCATTACAGGCGTCTGGGTCAATTTACATTTCCGTCCACCAGCCCCGCGCTCTCGAATTTTAGCGTGCCGGGTCAAAAGGATTATCTCTCCGATGATTGACCGCTCCTTTATTCTCCGTTCCCTATCTGCGAGCACGCTTGCAATCGCTTTTGCACAGCCAGTAATGGCCCAGACACAGCAAAGCGTCGATAGTTCCGACATCGACGCCACCGGTGCCGAACAGCCCGACAATTCGATGCTCGATGTCATCGTCGTCACGGCCAACCGCCGCGAAGAAAATCTGCAGGACGTCGCCGTTTCTGCGGCCACAATCTCTGCGGATGCAGCGAGGACGATCTTCGACGCCGGAGCGGATATCACCGCTCTCGCCGCCCGGGTACCCGGGCTGTTCGTTGAAAGCTCCAATGGGCGCGCTGCTCCGCGTTTTTATATACGCGGTCTCGGCAATACGGATTTCGACCTTGCGGCATCTCAACCGGTTTCGGTTGTCATGGATGACGTCGTGCTCGAAAACGTATCGCTCAAGAGCTTCCCCATCTTCGACGTAGAGCGCATCGAAGTCCTGCGTGGCCCGCAAGGTACGCTATTCGGACGCAATACTCCGGCCGGTATCGTCAAGGTCGACACGACCAAGCCGGGGGACGATTTCTCGGTCACTGGATCGCTCAGCTATGGCAGCTTCGACACGGTATCGATCGACGGCGGCGTAACCGTTCCGCTGGTCCCGGGAATTGCGTCCGTGCGTCTCTCGGGCCTGTGGCAGCAGCGTGATGACTGGGTCGACAATGGGTTTACCGGTGAGAAAAACGCTTATGGTGCTTATAGCGATATCGCGGGCCGCGCTCAGCTATTGCTGACGCCAACCGATCGCCTGTCTATCCTCGGCAGCTATTCGGTCCGCGATCTCGATGGCACATCGACTCTTTTCCGGGCGAACATCCTTGGTCCCGGTTCGAACGATCTGAACGACAACTATGACCGCGATACCGTCTATTATGACGCCGGCGGCGGCAATGAAGCGATATACAAAGCGGAAATCGCGACGCTCAAAGCCGAATACGATGCTGACTTCGCAACGCTGACCAGCATCACGAGCTGGGCGGATAGTGAAGGTTCGAGCCGCGGCGACATTGATGGCGGCAACGCTGTCGATGGTCCTGGCGTCATTCCTTTCCAGTCGGACACCAAGGACTCGTTGTCGCTCGACCAGTTCACCCAGGAAGTTCGTCTTGCTTCCAATATTGGCGGAGCTTTCGAATGGCAGATTGGCGGGTTCTATTTCGATAGCGATTTCGACGTGACAACCGTCGGGTTCGATTTCCCTCCGCCAGTGACAGTGAACCACACCAACGAAAGCTGGGCCGTATTCGGCCAGGTAACAGGCGAAGTAACGCCCGAACTCAAGCTTACAGGCGGATTGCGCTATACAGAGGACGACAAGGATTTCTTCGTACGTGATGCTGCCGATCCGCAAGCGCGGTCCGTATCGGACGAGCGCATCAGTTGGGACCTTGCTGCCTTTTATGAACTGACGGGGGATGCAAGCCTCTATGCCCGCGTGGCCAGTGGTTTCCGTGCGCCGACAATTCAGGGCCGCGACGTTGCTTTCTTCAATCCGCCTTCCATCGCGACCAGCGAAAAGATCATGAGCTATGAGGCCGGGCTCAAATCCGAGCTTCTCAACCGTCGTGCCCGGTTCAACCTAGCAGGCTATTATTACACGATCGACGATCCGCAGTTTTCGGCAATCGGAGGAGCCGACAATCTCGTCCAGCTCGTAAATGCCAATAAAGGCCGCGGCTACGGCTTCGAGATGGATACCGCGTTTCAGGTCACGCCCGATTTCCTGATCACGGGCGGTGCAAGCTGGAACAAGACCGAAATTCAGGACGATCAGCTGGCGGTGGGCACCTGTCTGCAATGTACGGTTCTTGATCCGCTGGTGGACATCGGCGGCACAAGCCGTGCGCTGGTCGACGGAAACCCGTTCCCCAATGCTCCGGAATGGATCGCAGATCTTACAGCGCGTTATGCCGTTCCAATTTCTGCGCAGGGTGAGCTTTTCGCCTACACCGATTGGACTTACCAAGGCGCGACGAACTTCTTTCTTTACGAAAGTGCCGAATTCAACGCGGAAGACCAGATCGAAGGCGGGCTGCGGATCGGCTATGCCAAGTTCGACGGAAGTCTGGAGGTGGCGCTTTTCGCCCGAAACATCACCAACGAGGACAATGTGAAGGGCGGTATCGATTTCAATAACAATACCGCTTTCGTAAACGATCCACGCGTGATCGGGGTCTCCGTTCGATTCCAGCACTAAGTCACGCGAAAAGACGAAAGGGGCTGCAAGGAATTTCCTCGCAGCCCTTTTTGTGGATGTCATTCCTACTGACTGTCGGCCAATGATTCATGCACGATGCGGATCCGCAAGGCGTGGGCAGGATCGAGATATTCCTGCGCCGCCTGCTGAAGCATTTGTGGCGTGACCGCATTATAGCGTGCCTCTTGCGTACGGATGCGGTCGAGCCGATCCGCCTCCAACTGCGCGTCGTCGGCCACGCCGAGCCAGTATCCATTGCTTTTTTTCGCCTGCGCGATCTGCTCGAGCAGTGGCTTACGCGCGCGGGCTAGCGTGTCCTCGTCCACCGGTGCGGTACGCAGCTTTTCTGCCAGCTGATCGACAACCCCGAAGACTTCTGACGCCTGTGACGGTTCGACAATAACCGAGGTGGAGAACGTGCCGTACCCATCATAAATATTGGACATCGATGAGCCGGAGGTGGGCGAATAGGATGCTCCCAGTTGTTCGCGAATTGTATCCGTCATTTCGAGACGCAGAATGCGGGCAAGCAGCTCCAGCGTCGCCTCTTCCTGGGCGTCATCATCGTCGGTCGTGGGCCAATAGGTTAGCGCCAGAGCCTGATCCGGAGCCCCCGCATGGGTCAATACGCGCTCGCCGCGATCATTGGTGAAACTGGCCATTCGGCGCTGTTCATGCGGCGCGAGTTCTGTTTTGCGAGCTGGCAGGTTGCCAAAGGTCGATGCAACGGCTGCGATGACCGCATCCATGTCGAATTCACCTACTACCGCGATTTCTATAGGTGCGCTGGCGAGTTCGCCCGCAATAAGCTCGCGTGCACGATCTGCGCTTACAGCTTCTAGTTCGGCTTGGTCTGGAAATGCGAAGCGGGGATTTCCTCCCGTTACGACTTCGCCGGCTTTGAACTGAGCCACCGCTTGCGGGGTCGAATCGATTTGCGCCATGAAAGGCGGGATCAGGCCGAGCCACTGGCTGATCATTTCGGGGCGAAGGCCTGGATCGGTCAGGTAGGCCATGCTCAATTGCATTTGCGCTGGCAGGTCGGCCATGGTCCCGGCGCCGGATACCACAAACTTGTCCTCGGCAACGT
>CEVK01215325.1_pt1 | contig 10123 bp, 13 predicted proteins | sample 531501 | NCBI WGS metagenome assembly CEVK01 (sample SAMEA2623794, study PRJEB7988) | marine metagenome | biome: marine biome (ENVO:00000447); feature: mesopelagic zone (ENVO:00000213); material: "saline water (ENVO:00002010), including plankton (ENVO:xxxxxxxx)" | depth 740 m | reverse complement strand
TCATCAGTAGGATTGCCCTCAAAAATAAATACATTTTCAAAAGTCGTGTCGAGCGAATCGGGGAGGTCTTTGGTGTAGCCATAGCCTTCCATATTAGATTGCCCACCCAGAAAATAGAGGTGGATGGTGTCTTTTGCGGTTTGCTGAGCCTGACCTGCATAAGGCGTGGCAGCCAGTATCAGAATTCCCAAAAATCTTGAAATCATTACTTTGCGTTTATGCGATTACGTGAAATGGTTTTAACGTGAAAGTTACGGATAATAGGTTTAGTTAAGCAATTGCAGCTGGTTTTTAGAACTCGTGAATCTCCTATCGTCGATTTGCTTCTCCAAAGAAAACGAACCAAGAGAAAAGATTGTGGGTAACAGTGTTTCTAGATCATTTGATGAGAATTTATCACGCTACTCAAAAAAGTAAATGAGGACGGCAGTAGCGGGCTCCAAGTATTTATCGTGAAATTTAAATGAGAGAGGGCAGAAAGTTATTAGACTGTTTAATCTTCACGTATCTGACTTTTTAAACAACTTTGTAAAACCTTTAGGGAGTTCGTCCTGTATGGTCAATTCTGCTTCCGTAAACGGATGTTTAAAAGATAAAGAATAGGCGTGCAGGTACATTCCTTTTCCTTTAAGCAGCAATTCTGGCGGACAGTAATCCCTATCGCCCAAAATGGGATGCTTGATGCTGGCCAGGTGTTTTCGCAATTGATGTCTGCGCCCGGTTAGCGGTTTAAGCTCAAGGAGATTGAGTTGGCCAAAACGTGCGGATGCTAACGTATCACAAACCCGATAGGTTGTGATTGCCGGTTTCTCGTCTACAGGAGTGTTGATTGTTCCGCTGGGAGACATTTGGCCTATAGTTACTGCGTAATATATTTTGGTTACTTGTTTGGTTTCAAAAAGTTTGTTGAGCAAGCGAATGCTATTCCGGGTTTTTCCCACGAGTAGCGCACCGGTCGTTGCAAAATCTAAGCGGTGTACCGGTTGCGGGATGCACGCGTCTTCCAGGGGGCTGGGTTCTAAATTTTGCGGTAAGGCCTTAGCAATGGTTTTAAAGCTGTTGCCGCTTACCAGAATTCCGGCGGGTTTATGAACTACCGCCAAATACGCATCTTCGTAAAGGGTTTTTAATGGAAAAACCAGCCTGGTGTTTTTTCTATTTTCCTTCGGAAGTCTGAGTTCTATACATTCGCCGCCCGATATCCATGTTGCTGTGGTCGCGGGAGTTTCATTAACCCTGATCTGTTTGTTTTTGAGTGCTTTTTTTAAAGCCGATTTGGTGGCTACCACATTAAAAATACCTACCCCATATTCTTGGAGGCGTATTCGCTTTTCCTGAGGAGGTACGATATGGGTTTCGGTATGAATACTCGTTTCGATTTTTGCTACTGATTTATTTTCAATGAAACGGGTTTTTAAACACTTTCTTCATCGTCGTATAATCTTCCTTTTTTCCGCCGACCACTTTGAGGTATAATGTATCCTTGGTTGCATTTAAGTTATATTCATAACTCATTGTATCTTTGAGTATCGTGTCTCCAAAGCGTACATTCTTTAAGTATATTTTTTCATCATCTAGGTTCCATTCAGAGTTGGTATGGAATTCACCAGTATAACCATCTAAAATCAAAGAATCCTGGTAAAAAGTCAGGACATTTTTGGGATGATGAGTCTCAAAAGATTCCCAAATTCCGATTAGCTTCTCTTTTTTTAAATCTTTTGTACAGGCTAAGACTGATGTCAACAAAGGTAGAAAAAGTAAGATTTGTAGTAGCCTCATAAGATTATAGCTTTAGCCGGTGTTGGTGCCCGTATTTTGATTTCTAAGCTCCTTTTTCATTTCTTAGTGTTCGTTCCTAATTCAGACTTTTTGGGTAATGTTCCCGGAAGATAACGAGTTGGGTTATATCTCTTATAAATAATACGAATTTAACGAAACATATACGGTCGGTCTTTTACAGCATTCTTCAAAAAGCATAAACGGATAATGGGAGCAGTTCTTTCTACAGATTTTCCTTAACAGGTGTTGCAAGCAGAATGTGAGCTAGCATCTAAAAGCTCCGGTTTTCGATTAATCGCAATAGCGTATTAATTTCTGCCAGTAGAGGTTTGTAATGGGTATCCTGGGTAATTTCTGTGGTTAAAATAAACAGGAGAAGACTGTTTTTAAATTCTGCTGTACGTATCAGTTGCGCGTTGAGGGCAAGGGGAGTTGTGGGGGGCAGTCTGAGTTGCTGAGAGATTCCTGTTTGATCTGCAATAGATTTGATATCGCCTTTCTGGCGAATTATATCCAGAATTTTCTGACGGTCAGACTGCAGGGTTCGCTCCTGTCTGCGTACACTTTGGAGCCTGGATTCCCAGCCTGTTAAATGTTTTCGCAGGGAATCATTGGAGATGTCTTTTAAGGCTCCCGAGTTGAGTAGTTCATTTAAGAGGGAATTGTTTGGGTTGTATTCCATTTCATTGGAAAGCGATTGATATACCAATTTGGCGATTTCTGCTTCATCCGGAATGCTGTCCTGTGCTATCAGGTAAAGACTTCTGGCCTTTTCATAATTGGCTGTGTTGATTTCCAGAAGGGCTTGCAGTTTAGCTTTACTCTGCTTAAATTCATTTTTAAGTCCTAATAAATAGAATTCTTCCTTTTGCGATTGTATGCGACCTTCATTCCAGTTATTGATGGCGAGTGCGATTAAAATACCAATAACGATTAACAGAATTTCACCCAGCGCATAGACCAGGTATTTCGTGATTTTGTTTTCTGACAGTAGTTTTTTTCTGGTTTTTTTAAAAAGACGTAGCATATCCTTATGATTTAATAGTATATAAGGCCATTTCCCTGCTTTGGCCTCTTAGGGTGACTTTACCCAAAGATACCGGCTCATAGGCTGGCGGGAGGTTTTGTATCAGGGTTTCTGAAACTATCAGGTTTACATCGTAGGTGTTGCAAAGTGCTTGTATGCGGGCCGTAGCGTTGATGACATCCCCGGTGTAGAGAATCTCTTTTTTGATGACTCCTATTTCCCCTGCGGTTACCCTTCCGGCATGAAAGCCTGCTTTAAAGTGGGGCCTGGTTTTAAAATGTTCTTCATACCAGGAAGCTTTGGTACCGAGTTTAGCCTGCATTTCATAAAAGCAATGTATCCACCGGGAACTGTTGACGGTATTCAATTTCCAGGATACCACCAACTCGTCTCCTACATATTGATATACTTCTCCTTCGTTATTAATAACGGCTTCCGATAAGTCTTTATAGTATTGCTTTAGAAACCGGAAATAGGCTAAATGTCCTAATTGTTCAGCTATGGTAGTAGAGGATTTCATGTCCAGAAACATAAAAATTCGTCTTTCTTCAACCGGCCTATGGTATTTACCTGTGAAAAATTTATAGATTACCGCACGCCCTACGTGATCGCTTATTTCGTCATAAAATAAACAGAGAAATAGGGTGACCACCATCTGAAACATGGTGCTTATGTAGGTGCTGCTCTGTAAAAAACTGAAAAACCGATCCCAGACTTGCGGGTGCCATGCGCTCGTGTGCATTTCAATACCGGCTGCGATGGGAAACGCAATGGTGATAATTACCTGCAGGAATATCCCATAGAGAAGCATTTTATACAAAAGTCTTTTTAAAAAGCTGTAGTTGTAGAATAAACGCCGAAAAAGAAGCAGCTCTAACAGGCCTACCAAAAAGCCTACTATCAATACCGCCAAAGATGCAAAAATAAAGACCCGGTAATCTACCTGTATAGCGGTATTTGAGGTTTGCTCCACGTTATTAAGGGCGGACGTTTCTATAAAAAGAAAGACCCAACCCGTTAGTAACCAGATGATACCAAATGGTAAAATTCGCGTGATAGTTCTCTTGATCCTGGGAGAGAGCATGGCTTATTAGGTTGGTAGAGGAAAGATACTATATTTTCAAAAAATGGTTTTTAGCACGAAAATATTAAAATCGAGATACCCTCTTTTGAGCCATGATTATTGATTCTTGTGTTTGAAGAAAAGGATGTGAATACGAATAGGAGGAATTGTATTCTCTTGAGCTCGCTGTTATTTATTGTGGAGCTCGTAATCTTAAGACTTCTCGATAAATCGACGTCAGGAGATTCACGAGCTCAATAACCAACTATCAACAGCGAGCTACAGCTGAAGCGCCGCTATTGCTTTGCTTCAGCCACTCGAAGTGACACATACACCCCCTTTTTTGCCAAACCTTCGGCAGAAATAGCTTAGAGATGTTTTACACCAATTACTCCAGGTTTAGTGTATAGACGTAGGTCGCTGAATCTTCACCGCCTTTGGTGAGTATGAGCTGCTTGTTTTTATAGGTATAGGTGTACTCCCCACTCAGGATAAGACCCCAGTCAAAATTGGCGGTCCAGAAATTTTCGTCTTTAAAGGTAAAAATATTGTCCGCTATGCTGTAACTGCCACTGCCTCCTGCAGGGTAGTAATCCTCATTTCCGGTAGCGGAGTAGGTGTTGCCGGTATTAAAAGTTACGGTTACCGGTCCGTCGTGGATAGTGCCATCGGGGTAGGTGACTTCAAAGGTGCCGCTGTATTCCCCGGCTGGTACGCTGTCGTCCAGATCCTGATCTGAACAGGAGTTTAAATTGGAGGTTAGCAGAATCAGAAAGCAGCATTTTAAAATCGCGTTCATAAGCCAGTTTTAATAGCAGATGCTCCCGAAGAATTTAGGTTGCGTCTTGAGTTAACAAATAAACCTCAAGGGATATGAATTCATTAAATCCCGTATGCTTCTTTAGCAGTCCTGATAATCGCTCCCATTTTACTATGGTCAAAAATGGCGCTAAAGTAATCGGTTCCTATTTTAGAATAGCCATAACGGGTTTCTGTAGTAAAAATGATGAGTTTGCCATCAATGCGGGCGTAATAATGCACTGGTGTTACAAAACGTATTCTGCCAACACGCGTTACCTGGCTCCAGTTCACATCTTTTTGTTCGCCATTTTCTTCATAAACTATACGGCTGTGGTTGACTTTAACGCTTTTCAGGTTATTAAAAAATAGAATATTGAGAACAATCAGCGTGAGGCCGATACTACACCCTATACTTAGTTTGGTCCAGTCTGTGACCTGCTCGGGATTATAAAACATAAGGATGGAGAAACACATTGCCAACGTGCCAAACGTGATTAAACCATATTTGAGAGCCAGGGTTTGTGTTTTATTGCTTTCAATCATGAGTGACGGGTTTGCTTTCTCCGGTGTTTAAGTCGTACACGGCATACCTTAGATTTTTAATACTGTCCTGGTTAGCAAGCGTGAGCAGCAATTGATCGCTCTTATGCAGCCAGGCAAAATTTTTGAAATCTCCCGTGGTAATTTGTTTTAAATTTTGCCCGTCAGGATCTGAAAGATATGCGTCAAGCTGGTCTTTACCATTAATCTCTCCGTCTCCATTGGTGTCTGAAGTTGCTATTACGTAGGCTATGTGATTTACTTTCTCGATGCCAGAGAGTTCTTCGTCTTCATTGGCAATAGACATATAAACAATTAGTCCGTTCTGAGGTAGCAAGGATTTTAATTGATTTTGTTGCTCATCTAAAAAGATCAAGTTAACGGTTTTACCCCGTACTCCATTAGATCGGATTTTAAAATCAATCGGGATTTCCTCTTCATAGAATTGGTCTTCCTGTGTTTCCATTTCGACAGTCAGGTAGTAAAAAGGAGTAGTGGGGATGTTAAATGGGCCGCTGTTTCTAAACCTAGCTTCCTGAAGCTTATTTTGCGCTTCTTCCTGTTGCTTAATCTTCCAACCTATTGCGTCGTCTTCCATTTTATTTTCTTTGCGTTCCAAATAGATTATGCCGAATACATAAATTAGAAAAGCAGGAAGCAGAATACCATTAATTATTAAAAGAAAACGTAAAAATTTTGAATTCATAAATGTGTCTTAGGAAGATTTTTAGTCTGTAAATCTACATAAACTTCTTGCTTGCCGTGGTAGGAAGCGCCAAACTGTATGTTGATGTCATACGCTATGCGATACAATGCTAACACCGCATCGATACGGTCTTTTTTAAGTTTTGCTGCTTTACGGTTTTCCAGGTGCTTGTTTAGGGTGCCAATAGCCAGGCCTAAAGGTGCCAGCCCCACGGCCATTATAATTAAAGGTACGGTTGAGATCACTCCCTTATCGTAAATGTACTTGCCAAAGAGAAACGCACCGGCAATTACAGCGATACCAATGAGCAGGAATACGACAAAATACGTGTACGTAATTGCCCGGTCTTTTTGCAGTTTAGCATAGTTGATATTCACGTCTTTCAGTTGGTCTTCAAACTTTGTTCCCAAACTTATTTTGGTACAGGTACGGTTAAATGCCGGTTTACGCTCCGTCAAGCTGCAGACTGAGCCCTGGCTTAGACTCTTTTCCTGATGATCGCACAATTGACAATGGTGGGTGGGGTTCATGGATTTGTTTTTCTGCTTATCCTATTAAGTATTTATTTGTGTAGTAAAGATATGTTTTTCGATGCGCTCCTATTCGTACGTGCCACCAGTCACAGACTGGCGGTAGCGGGGGCGTGAGGGATTAATTGATTTTTTATTTCGATTAGCTCCGGGTTTGTATGTTGTCCTGTCATTTTTAGAAATAAAAATAAGGGAATAATAAAGAGTACTGTTTTCATTACTATAGTTCATGTTATGGGTTATAGCGGGTAATGAAAAAACTGTTGCGTGCTAATGCGTGTAAGATAGAAAAAGAAAACAAGGTTAGTAATGTCCATAAAACGTTCCGTGAGCTTTGATCGAGCACTTATTTCTAAACGGTTTATGCTCTGGCATTTTTTGTTTTACTGCTGTAAGTCTTTGCTGACTTGAAAATATGTTGAGAAAATAAAGAAAAAGGAATTTAATTAAAAGATTGTCTAAATTCCATAGGCGATTGATTGGTTTTAAGCTTAAATAATTTACTGAACGATTGTGAATGTTCAAAGCCCAATTCATAGGCGATTTCGCCTACCGTTAATTCTGTTGTAGCTAATCTTTCTTTGGCTTTTTCAATTAACAAATCGTGAATGTGCTGTTGGGTGCTTTGTCCGGTTAGGGTTTTAAGCAATCGGCTTAGATAACTTACAGATACATTCAATTCCTCAGAAATATACTGAACAGTTGGCAAGCCTTTTTGAGTTAGGGTAACATCCCTGAAGTAATCTAACATTAATTTTTCAAACCTCTCAAGAATTTGATGATTGACTTTTTTGTGTTTCAGGAATTGACGATGATAGAAACGGTCGGCATAATTGAATAGTGTTTCTAAATGGGCTATGATGATGTCCTGGCTAAAAGTGTCAATGTTTGCGTGATACTCCTGCTGAATGTTTTCAATAATTCCAACAATCGTTTTTTCTTCGTTCTCTGAAAGCATTAATGCTTCATTTGCCGCATACTCAAAATACTCGTACTGCTTTATTTTATTTGCCAAAGCACTATTCCAAAGAAAATCGGGATGAACAAGTAACACCCACCCCGATTGTTTTAAAGATTCATTCTTCTCTTTGGAAATACTAAAAATCTGATGGGGTGACATAAATGACATAATGCCCTCATCATAATAATAGTGGCCTTGCCCATAACTAACCTTGCCTGTATTCAAAACTCTTTTAAGAGCTATCACATAAAAATCCAACGCCAAATTCATGGGTTCATCAGCGTGCCAGTGTTGAACGTTTTCAATATCAATAACACTAATTAAAGGATGTTCAGGCTTGGGTAAACCCCTGTATTGATGAAATTCGGGTATGGTTTTAATGTGTTTGGTCATTTCAACTTTGTTTTCTCACTTCTACTATAAATTTTCCACGGACGTGTCCTTTTTCACTTTCCTCGTGTGCTTCGGCAACTTGTTCTAAAGCATACACGTTGCCCAGCGTCACTTTTGCTCTACCTTCATTAAACCACTGCGTAAATTGATTGAGCCATGCCAGGTGATTGGTTTGTGCGGCAAGAAATTCTCCTTGGACATGCTTTTCCTCCATTGCTTTTTCAACTGCATTGTTAAAAGGGAAGTCCACATTGGCACTAATAAAAATTCCGCCTTTTTTCAATACACGTATACTCTTTAAACGCTCCTTATTATCCCTAACTGATGAAGCTTCAAATACAACATCAATATCTTGCAATAATTGTTCAAAGTGCTGTGTCTTATAGTCAATCACTTCATCCGCACCAAGTTGTTTTACAAATTCGAGATTATTCGTAGAAGCGCTTCCAATAACATAAGCACCTTTTGCCTTAGCAAATTGCACCGCAAAATTTCCGACACTTCCTGATGCACCTTGAATAAAGATACGTTGTCCTGCTTTCAGTTTTCCAAGGTCAAAAATTGAATTAGCCGCTACAAGCCCCGTTAAAGGAACTGCGGCTGCCTCATTATAAGAGAGACTTTGGGGTTTCAAAGCAAACTGGCTTGCTTTTGCTGCCACATACTCTGCATAGCTACCGTTACCTGGAAAATTAGGAACGCCATATACTTCATCGCCTTTTTTAAAGTTTGTAACCTTGCTCCCGATTTCTTCTACAATACCTGAAGCGTCCCAACCTAAAATTAAGGGCAGCTTTAAATAAGGTCGCAATACAGCGTTACCGCCTTCACGAACTACCCGGTCCACAGGGTTTATACCGCCTGCATAAACCTTTACTAAAATTTCGTCTGCTGCCGGAACAGGATTTTCTACCTCTTCAACTTTCAATACGTCTGTTCCGCCAAATTCGTTAATTACAACTGCTTTCATGTTTGTGTATTTTGTTGGTACAAAGTTGAGCAGAAGTAAGAAATCTGATGTAGCCGAAATTGACTTTGTTGTAGGCTAAAATGAAGTGTGTTTGTAAACAGTCAACCTGGTTTTGATGAGATGGGGCGTGCTTTGGTATAGACGTTTGGCTATGGTGTTTGTCCCGTGGGGCACGCACTATACCTGTTGTTGTGGTGTCGTTTTTTATTTTAACTTCTTTCCTTTTTTATCAATTATGAACCAGTCATCACTTTCGAATCTTTTATGTTCGTCTAAATCCAAATATTCTTTTGCATTATAGGTGACTTCAGCTTTTCCATTTTCAAACCATTTTGCATAATCATATTCACAAGGAATAACTATTTGTCCAAATTTATTGGCATATCCCATTTTTCCATTTCGAAGAACTCTCATTAAGTCTTCATTGAAAGGTTCTGGTCCATTGTCAAACATTACAATGTCAAACAAAACATTTTGATTTCTGTCGATTGCTATTCGTCGCCCAAGTGCTGTCATTGGGGTGTTCAATAACATTTGCATAGAATTCTAACGTGTTAGTTCCGTAGTAAGCATATTTTCCAAATGGAATTATCGTGTCATTATTTTCAGTTACAAATGCAACCTTCACTCCGTATTGTAGATATTCTTCGTTTGTTACTGCTTTCAGCTTTTCAGTTGAAATGGTGTCAGATATTTGCCTGTCAAAATATGGATAGTCAGTTGTTTCTTTATCGATATATTTTCTACAAGAAAAGATAGATATCACTCCAAAAATCAATATTGTTATTTGTCTAATTTTCATTTCGTTCAAATGCAACACAACGTAAATATAACGCGACTAATCTTATTATATCTTTTTTAATTCGGTTTTAGAGCTACTAAGTAAGTGTATTGTTCGGGGTTTGTTCGGGAAAACCTATGTTTTTCCGAACGATTCCCGAAGCATCCTCGAACAAAGCCCGAACAAAGTAGCTGTTTTTTAGCTTGTAGTATGCGAGCGTATGCGAAACCGTGCAATAGTATGCAATGGTATGCAATGGCCTGCAATGGAATGCAGCTTTTTGGAAAAATCCCCGGTTTTTATTACGACTACGGAATTGGGAGCTATTTGAGTCTTGACCAAGGTGTTTTATGATTTAGTTCTTATGGTTTATTGGATTTTGGAGCTCGTTAACCTCCTAACGTCGGTTTGCCTGTCCAAAGGAAAGTTATTAAAGAAAAGAAGGCTAAAGAATACTATTCTTAGTTCTAATATAAAATACGGCCTACAAGAGGGTATTGTAAAATTTGAAGTGAGCGTAACGTTGCAGGCGGTTCTGTTTGAGGCCGCCAGAGCGGCCGAGTTAAGCGCAT
>CEVK01001593.1_pt1 | contig 10136 bp, 8 predicted proteins | sample 531501 | NCBI WGS metagenome assembly CEVK01 (sample SAMEA2623794, study PRJEB7988) | marine metagenome | biome: marine biome (ENVO:00000447); feature: mesopelagic zone (ENVO:00000213); material: "saline water (ENVO:00002010), including plankton (ENVO:xxxxxxxx)" | depth 740 m | reverse complement strand
GCGGCAAAGGTCCATGAGTGAGTTCCTAGGTCGAGCTGGGAATAGTTGGGGGATTCTGGACCAACGTAGTTGTTTCGGATGTTGCGTTCCCTTTTAGGCACGATCTTAGCGTCTAGGGTCATACATAGAGCACTGTACCCGGCGTCTTCCGCGCGGGCAGCCATGCCAAGGGTAAGCTCACGGTCTTTGAAGAAATACTGCTGGAACCAGATTGGGCCAGTTGCTGCTTCCGCGACGTCCTCCAAAGTCTTGGCCGAATGGGAACTCAAGATCATCAAGGTATCGGCTCTACCTGCCGCCCGTGCTGAAGCCAGTTCAGCGTCTGCGTGGGCTGCGCCATGATTGCCGGCAGGGGCCAACATCAGTGGGAGGCTGATTTTGTGTCCTAGGACGGTAGTGCTTAAGTCTCGAGTGCTCACGTCCACCATCATTCGCGGTTTCATCATGATGGAGTCTAGGACCTCTCGGGTACGCCGTAGGGTGATCTCGTCGGTGGCGGCTCCGGCTATGAAATCGTATTCGCCCTTGCCGATATTAGCTTTTGCTATCTCTTCGTATTCATAGATATTCACCGGGTCTCGTGCCATGAGGATTCCTCCGGGTATGAGCTTTGCGAGGAAAGTCTAAAAGCTGGGATGTGTGTAGTCAATCGCGTGGCTGACATGAGGCTGTGGAGGCCATCAAACTTGCACGTGGTATCCTTGCTCTCGGTGAGCTCAGACGGCGGCCTGAGGTGAAAATATGCCAAGCGGTAAGCAGGATTACGAGATATTTGAGGCAGGCGATCTGGACCTTCAGTCTGGAGAGACGTTGCGTGGCGCCAAATTGGCTTATAAGACTTACGGGAGCCTGAACCGGGCCAAGAACAATGTGGTAGTCTTCCCTACCTTCTTTGGCGGACAACACACCCATAACGAAGGGATGATTGGCGAGGGCAAAGCTCTGGATCCGGACAAATACTTCATTATCGTGCCCAATATGTTTGGGAACAGCATCTCAACTTCACCATCCAATGCCACTCCTCCTTATAACCGCTCTCGCTTCCCCGCCATCAATCTCTACGACAATGTAGCTTGCCAGCATCGTCTCGTTACCGAATTATTTGGCATCGAGACAATTGCTCTGGTCTATGGTTGGTCCATGGGCGCCCAGCAGACATTCCAGTGGGGCAGCTTGTACCCGGAGATGGTCGAACGGATCGTACCGGTCTGCGGCTCGGCCAAAACCTCTCGACACAATTTCGTGTTTCTGGAAGGGGTCAAGTCGGCGATTACAACCGACGTTGCATGGGCGGGTGGGTCTTACGACACAGCTCCCTTGAAAGGACTGAGGGCCATGGGGCGGGTCTACGCTGGTTGGGCAGTTTCCCAAGCTTTCTATCGTGAGGAGGTCTATCTGGACCTGGGATATGAGTCCCTGGAAGACTACCTGGTGAGATTTTGGGAGGCTAGGAGGACCGGTTCCGATGCGAACGACCTGTTGGCCATGATTCGTACCTGGCAGAATGCTGACATCAGCAACAATCATGTCTACGATGGAGATTTTAGAGGGGCTCTTAACTCGATCAAATGTAAAGCCATCGTGATGCCAGGAAGGACCGACTTGTACTTTCCGCCGGAAGACAACGAGATTGAAGTCGCCCTCATGCCAAATGCAGAACTTAGGCCAATAGAGTCCATTTGGGGCCATCTGGCTGGAGGGCCTGGATTCAACCCAGTTGACTCAAAATTCGTAGACGAAGCGCTGAAAGAGATATTGGCTCATTGAGGCAGCACTGAGTAGTGGTAAACGGAAAATATGCGCGTTATGGTTGATTAATGGAATCTGTGTGTTTGATAACATATGCAGATGATTATTCGCTATGGTCGGGCTAAGACCTTCTACTTCAAGATACATAGATGCTGAACCGGGTGCCTTTGGCACGGAAGATTGGAGGCGCTTATTATGGCTGGCGTGTGCTGGCGGCCACTTTCTTGCTGGGGACGTTGTCCGGCGGGATATTCTCTAACAGCAATGCAATCTTCTTTGGCCCGATTCAGCGAGATCTGGGTCTGAATAGCGCGCAAACTTCTTTGATCTTTAGCTTAGTTAGGGCTGAAGGCAGCATTGCAGGCCCTGTCGTGGGTCGGTTAGTTGACCGGTTTGGCTCACGGCCGATGATTGTTTTCGGTGGGCTTTTGGCCAGTTTCGGTTTCATCGCCCTTCACTGGGTGCACAACTATGTGCTCTTTATAGTCGTATTTGTGGGAGTGGTGGGAGTCGGTAAGAGTTCAGGGCTGGGACAGGTTCTGATTAGCGCGGTCAACCGGTGGTTTATCCGCCGCCGTTCGCTAGCTATGTCGATTTGCATCACTGGGTTCTCCTCAGGTGGAGCAGCCATATTGCCGCTGATAACCCTTGGAGTCAGTACGATCGGCTGGCGCGACGTGATGCTGTTCTCCGGCATATTCATGGGCCTGATCGTTATACCCCTGGCATCGTTAGTGCGACACTCGCCGGAGCGGATGGGTATCGGACCCGACCTCCCATTCCAACAAGAGGGCGAAGACGACGCACGGCCGGCACTCGTTGATTTCACGGTACGCCAAGCTTTGCGGACCAGGTCCTACTGGGTCTTGTTCGCTGGTTCAGTGCTTAGGATCAGTCTCTGGGGAACCGTGTCCGTCCATGCGGTGCAGATGTTTGTCTGGAAGGGAATGTCAGATGAGATGGCGGGCATCATGTTCTCTATGATGTTCCTTTTGTCCATCCCGTTGCGGCTGATGGTGGGGTTCTTGGGAGACAGGTTCCCGCTACAGCCAATGATGGGCGGAGGGATGGGCGCAGCGGCCTTGGCAATGCTGGCGATGCTGACAGTTGACGGGAATATAGCCGTTTATTTGTTTGTGGTTCTGATGGCCATTGAGCAAGGGACCAGTTCTCTGAACTGGGTGTCTTTGGGCAATTTCTTTGGTCGAACTAGCTTTGCAACATTGATGGGAATGATCAGCGTGGTTTTCAATATCGGCATGCTAATCTCGCCGATCTATGCTGGGCTTATCTTCGACCGCACCGAAAGCTATACCCTGGTGCTTCTCTCGTTCCTGCCAATCTATCTTGCTGCCGGAGTGTTCTTCTTGATTACGCGGAAGCCCAGCGCTCCGGTACCGGAGCGGGAAGCGGTCTACGGACGTTGACCCGCCGTGAGACGCCCTTTCCTCAGATTTGAAGTATCAATCTAGCCTAGATTCCTGAGGAGGCTGCCGAAACCCTGGATGGCTTCGGTCCAACCGATGCGACGCAGCGCCAGCCAGATGGTGGCCTGGTTGACTGAGATTACCGTTTTGCCCAACTGCTTTTCCAGGGGTTCCACAGCGTCCAATCCCCGCCAGGCGGTGCCGGGCAGAAATATGGTGTCGGCTTCGTCTTTCACCACTGTTGGCACAAAGTCGATGATGGTCTGGACTGATTCTTCCTCTATCTCCAAGGGGTTCATGGAGTCCTGCATCCACGGTTCGCCGTCGGCGCTCAATACCTCGAATCCGGACTCTTCTAGCAGTGGCTTTAGCCGGTGGCGAAGATGGAAATGCCGGTAGGGCCCTGCGATGCTAAGCCGCTTGGAGCCCATGAAATTGAACGCCTCGATGCAGGCTCCTACGGCTGTGATGGACTCTACTCCGCTGGCTAGTTGCATCTCCTTCGACATCTCACGGTCGAATTGGATGTATCCTTTGTGGTACGTGCCTGATGTGCAGGCGTAAACCAGGATGTCTGGTTTGATGTTGGACAGGGAACGGGCACCTCGGCTGACGTCCTCATTCATCTTATCGGCATCGAATCCAAACAGGGCAGTGTCTACCGTAGCCGCCTCTTCGCTGGAGATACTGATCTGGTGGCCGGTGTTCTCGGAGGACTTGGGCTGAGAACCCCAGTCACCGTTGAACATCCGCTCGAAGTGGACGGTGATTTCTGGCGGCAAAACTCGGTAGAAGTCAGGTTCCACCACTGGGTTGGTGGCGGGCACTAACGCTCCGATTCGCTTGGTTTCTGGCATGTTTAGCTTTCCTTCTGCGGTTGGTAAGAGGCTTAATCCGCGGCGCCAGCGGCTTTGGCGGGGGCCGCCTCGGTCAACTCATAGAGGGTGCTGCGGGCGCGAATCTGCTCGTCCCAGCCTCGGAACCGGAGATCGATCATAAGCCCGTCGGGGCCCTTGTATTTACGGTTTGCCTTGCTGCTTCCGGGACACTCGGTGCCGCCGTTGTCCTCCACTGTGGACACTGCATCATCTAGGTCGTCCACATAGAATCCGATGTGGTGAACGCCCTTCACTGTAGAGGAGCCTTCACCTAGGTTGGGAGCGTCTTCGGAGCCCATCTTCAAGATAGCGAAATAGATGTACCCGTCAGTGAGCCACACTCCTTCTTCGCCGGTTTCCGCGGGAGTGCGGCGCAGCTCGTCCAAGCCAAACACATTTTTGTACCACTCGGCGGTCTCAGATGGGTTTTCCGTTTGCAGGGCGATGTGCTTGATTCGATTGGCCATGGTTCCTCCGTCTTCGGTTATCGAATAAAGATCTAGGTGTTAGGAAAGCTCAACCTAACGTCCGGCAATTGTACATGGCAGAGAGACCTTGGGCCATCTGATGGGCGGCTCCGTTGTCCTGAGGAAGACTGAACAAAGCCTTATTCACGTCGGACAAAGTGCAGAATATGGATTGTCTCCACGCAGACCGCGGAATCATTTCACCACCAAGGCAACCACGGGGTGGGTCGAAAAGAAAAACCACACAGCACTTGGGTAAGGTTGCAGGGCGGCGGATTTCAGTAATTACCTGTGCAAAGTCCTTTTCATCTTTGAGGAGTAAAGACGAGAAACTTCAACACCTAGAGTACCAGCAATCCGACAAGCACATTGCAAGGCGTCTAAGTAGTGGCTGATAATGAGATGAATTACCCAAAGTCTTTATTGATCCTTCTTATAGTGTAATCTATGAAATTCGGATATTTCAGCCAGCTACAAATGCCAAAACCTTGGCGCGAAAACGGAGAGATACTCCTTTACAAAGAGGCAATGGAACAGGCAATCCACGCCGAGTCCGTTGGCTTTAATCACTATTGGCAGACCGAACACCATTTCTATCCGGAGATTGGCCACAGCTCGTCTCCGGAACTGTTCTTGGCAGCCTTGGCCCAGCGCACCACAACCATCAGGTTAGGTCTGGCGGTTGTGGTCTTGCCTTGTAATCACCCTTACCGGGTGGTGGAGTACGTGTCTACCCTTGATCAACTTTCCGATGGTAGGGTGGAGTTCGGAACCGGAAGAGGCGCCTCCCCCTACCATGTTGAGGCCTTTGGTGTAACGTCGGAACAGTCCAAAGAGCTTTGGGAAGAGTCCTTGGAAGTGATCTGTTCCATGTTCCTCAATAATCCTTTTCCCGGATGGCGAGGGAAGTGGTATCCCGAACTGTTGGAGCGCCACTTGGTTCCGAAACCCGTCCAAACTCCTCATCCACCTCTTTGGGTCGCCGGAAGTCAGCCGGCGACCTATGCCGAGGCCGCTCGAAAGGGAATGGGGATTCTGGGTTTCAACGGTATGGAGCCAGACGAGATTGAGCCGTCAATCAAGGCCTACAGGGACTCCGAAGCTGAATGCACCCCAGTCGGCGGATACGTAAATCACCAGATCGCCACATTCACAATAGGGAGCATCGATAAAGATTTCACTGTGGGAAGAGACAAAGCATGTGCGGCGGCCAGATGGTACGCCGGAGATAATGATTCTGAACTGCAGAAGGTCCGGTTCGGCACACATACAGGCGAATATTACGAAAACCAGCAAACATCTGGAGTCCGACCTGGTGTCCGCCAAGCAGTGCTTAAAAGATCAAACGATGAGTTGATTCAAGATGGCCTCGTGCTCGGGGGTGACGTTGACTCGGTATGCCGTAACGTCGAACGCTGGGCCGACCTGGGAGTCGACCAGCTCCTGATCATGATGCAGGCCGGTAACACGACCCACGACGAGGTCATGCGATCCCTGGACCTCTTTGGCACAGAAGTACTGCCCAAGTTCCAGTAGGTGATTCGATCCGGATGATTCTGTTTGGTCGAGGAGCTCCCTTAAGGCCATCGTTAGTGGCTGCGGTCGCTTTTTCCATCGGCAAAAGGTTCGTGTCCCACCTTGTTAGATGTACACATAGTATCTAAATTGGTGACTAGGCGACGATACGCGTGTCACTAATAGAAATCCGGCATGTGTAAACCTAGCTCGTGACAAATAAGGGCTTAGTTAGAAGACCAGGGTTAAATGGTCGACGCTTTGACTCGATGACCATCCGTCTTTAGTCTAATCTAGCCAAGACCGGAATCCCTAAAATCTGACAGGAGTATTAATGCTATCAGGAGCCCAAGCATACGAAGTAGACATCAGTGAGGCTCAGTACCTTGTTCACGATAATACGCCCCTGCTGGCGCGTGTTTTTAGGCCTAAAGGAACTGGACCGTTCCCAATCGTGGTAGAACTCCATGGAGGGGCTTGGGTTAGAGGTGACCGCCAAAATGGTGACGCTGCTAATGAATCGCTCTGCCGAGATGGTTTGATAGTGGTGGCGCTGGATTTCAGGGCACCTCCATTGGCATCATATCCAGGATCGTTAATAGACATTCATTATGGGATACGGTGGTGCAAAACCCGCGCTTTGGAATGGAATGGTATTCCTAACAGGATAGCTACTATGGGCACTTCTAGCGGGGCGCATTTGGCGATGTTAATTGGGATGCGCCCACATGATCCGAGGTACTCAGCATTGCCGTTAACAACAAAAGGGCCTGGTGTCGATGGTGCTGTAGACGCTGTTATTTTGTGTTCTCCGGTGATAGACCCTTTAGGGCGTTATCACTACGCCAAAGGACTCAGGGACGATTGTACGCCGCCCCCAGGGATAGCGGAGCGGGTAGTGTTGATGCATGACCAGTACTGGAAGACCGAAGAAGCAATGGCAGAGGCGGCTCCAGCCCGTATCCTTGCCCGTGGAGAACGGGCATCCCTGCCTCCAGTCTTGTTGTTAGCACATAGCCAGGAAGATGCGCACCCGAAGCCAGATAGAGAAGAATTTGTCAGACAATATCGCAAAGCGGGAGGCAAGATTAGTGAGAATATATTCGAGGGAGAAGGTGGGCTTTTGGCTGGTGGAGCCACGAAAGGACTTAGTCTCCGCGAGCCGTTCTCTCTAGTCGCTAAAGAGGCGCTAATGCAGATGACCTCGTTTGTACAGGAACACGTCCGCTGAGCGAGATGGCCATTGTTGTTTGGGCCTTCTAGTCACCTACTTGAACCGCAGTTGTGTTGGAGATCCGGACTGTCAGCTGAATACCGAGAGTCTCGGTGATGTTAGAGGGGCACTATGCGCCACTTTGTCATACAGACTGCCGGCCATTGGGTGCTTTCTGCCCGTTATGGTTCGCCACCCTTTCACGATGAAGACCCTCTGTTCTTTTTCGACAACGATGAACACTGAGGGTTACAACTGATTCTGGCCGAAACTCCCTGTCCCTGGTGAAGTCTACCAGGTGACCGGCTCACCCAATTTCCAATAGCTTAGTTTATACGTGAGGTGCTACCGACTCGGTGAACTTCTCTAGCTGCTCCATTTGGTTGGGCGATGCAAACCGGACTATGAAATAATTGGCGCCAGCTTCTTTGTACCGCTTGATGGCGTCGATGCATTGTTGGGCTGGCCCGAAGACGCAGAGAAGCTGTTTGCTGACCACCTCATACGGGATGCCATAATAAGCCCGCATGAATCCATCACCTTCCGACAAGGCTTCCTCTTCATCGTTTAGATTGACTGATATGTATAGGGCTCTCGGCATTCCGCTCAGGTCGCGATCCAACTCCTTGGATTTCTCTTCGATCTTGTCCCAGCATTTAGTGAACATATCAGGGGAAGGGACATTGGTAATCCAGCCGTCTCCTTGGGCCGCCACTCTTTTGAGTCCGCGCTGCACCCAGTTGCTAGAAAGCCAGATGGGAACCTGCTGTTGGACCGGCCTGGGCTGCAAACTCACCCCACTTAGAGGATAAAACCTCCCAGAATTTGAGACGTCATCATGAGACCACAGATTTTTGAGGAGATCTATGCTCTCTTCCATTCGATCAGCCCGTTCAGCGATTGGGATTCCAACGACAGAGTGTTCATCGACGAACATCTGGTTGTTGCTTCTCCCGGCGCCCAGACCTAACACGACCCGGCCATCCGAGATGTTGTCGATGGTCGAGATGGAGTGAGCGAGGTGAACGGGATGCCGCAGGGCGTTCAGCATGACAGCGGTCCCGATCTTGACTCTGGAGGTGCGTGCTGCAAGGGCGGCCATGATTGTCAATGGCTCCAAACGAGGCTTGGAGGTGATGCTGTCGCCGACCCACACAGAATCATACCCAATGCGCTCGGCGGTCTCTGCCATTTGCCAATTCAGCTCTACGCGGGGCCTGTCACCCTTGGCGTAAACCAACACACCTCTGGTAGGCAGTAGAACGCCCATGTCGTTAATATAATCCAAATCTTCCTCCAACCCACGTTTGCTGGGCTAACCTCTACCTTACATTGACTCGCTTGTAATCACCGTTTTTGCATATAGGCCCAGGTCATTGCCCAGCAATCAAATGGCAAAAGTGCTTTCTTGTATCAAGTTTGATTAAGCAGTCCGTGCCGTGTAATCACGGATATCGTCGATGTTATGGTCGGACAAATCTAGTAGTTTAAATCTGCCGAATCTCGTATATCGATCGGTTAATCGCCTTCCTATGGGCCGGTTCATTTCATAAAGACTTCTTCCGAGGTCAATTTATTCGCCTTTTATAGCATCTGATTGATTTTGTAGAGCCATGACATTCAAGCTCGGTATGGTTTTGTCATGGCACTATACGCTTTCTAGTTGCCTTTTTGATCAGTTGTTGTAGACATGGACTGTCATTGGAAGCCTAAGGCAAACTTAAATCTTCTGGGTATGTTAGGGAATAGAGTTCAGCCCTTCTGCCGCAAAAAGCCCAGATTCCTGGAATCTGGGCTTTTCTTATTTCCTGCTTTGGTCTTGTTTAGATTTTTCGGATTTTTTAAGGTGCCTCTCTACTTGTTGGAGTTCGGAGGGTTTTTGATGTATTCCTCAGCCAGTTTACGACCAGTCTCCCTAACCAACTGGATGTCTTCCTCGGGGGTGCCGACAGCTGGCGAGTAGACAACCGTATCGTTGCAAAAGGTCGATACTGGTTTTTGGTCCTGGGACAACACGCCCGGATCACGCCCTTCCTTCACCGCTTCAATACCGTTCTTGATGAGCTTGCGGAACATGGTGATGCCGCGGTCACTGGCCGCTAGATGCTCCAGGTCATGAACGGCTATCGGGCGTTGAGTGACCTGGGCTTCGTAGTCGGAGGGCTGACGCTGCTGGTCTTCCAAGTTTTCCGATATGGGGAGTTGGGCGGGCAGCATTTGCTCACGGTCCGACCACCAAGCCGGAGTGCTCTCATCGGTGACACTGATGTGCCGGAACTCCAACAGCATGGTGTTAGTGTCATCCTGTGGGACTATCCAACGGCTCATCATTGGGCCGTCGAACCCATGAGGGTTCTGGCCGTTCTCCCAGATGGGGGCCACTTGTTGCAGGTTCGGCATAACGTTTTCCACCATCCGAACCCAGATATTGTCTCCCATTCGACGGGAAGCGATGTAGATCATGCCTACGGGCGTCTCGATGAAGTCAAGTTCGGGTATTACGCCGAACTCGTCGGTGAACTGGGATCCGGAAACGATGGTGTGGAGGAATGAGGTATGGACAGGATCCATAGCATTCTCCAGAATTTGCAGCCAGTTGCAGGGGTAGTTGTACTTCTTGCCCGGCATTAGCCGATAACCTTCGCGCTCGTAGGTGTCCATCAAGGGAAATGGAGGAATCTGATCCGGGGGACCCATATAGGCGAAAATGGTGCCGTTGTATTCGTGGATGGGATAGGCGCCGTGGCAGAGCCGGTCTTTGTAGGTACTGTCTTCCGGTTCTCCAGGCATCTCTAAGATTGCGCCGTCAACGTCGAATAGCCAACCGTGGTAGCAGCAACGAATACCTCGTTCGGAGACTAGGCCGAATTCCAGGGAAGTCCCCCGG
>CEVK01100452.1_pt1 | contig 10207 bp, 11 predicted proteins | sample 531501 | NCBI WGS metagenome assembly CEVK01 (sample SAMEA2623794, study PRJEB7988) | marine metagenome | biome: marine biome (ENVO:00000447); feature: mesopelagic zone (ENVO:00000213); material: "saline water (ENVO:00002010), including plankton (ENVO:xxxxxxxx)" | depth 740 m | reverse complement strand
ATTGCCGCTGGAGCCTACCTCGCCCAGCCGCTGCCCACGGCGGACTTTCTGCCCTTCCTTCAGCCCTTCGGCATATTTATCGAGATGCGCGTAATAATGGATGGTGCGTCCATCATTCGAACGGACGTAGATCGTCATGCCACCAGCATCGGATTCGAACAGCGTCTCGATCACGCCGGGCGCCGCGGCAACCACGGATGTCCCCTGTGGTGCCATGATATCGATCGCCTCGTGCAGCCGCTCTCCGCCGCCGCGCGAATCGGTATAGGTGTCTGACAGTTCCGAAGGCCGTACATTGAGGACCGGGATCATCAGTTCCCTGGCGGCGCGTTCGTCGACCGGTTGTGCAAAATCGGTGTTGAGCGGGGCGGAATTGCGAGCTTGGTCGGAAACAGGCGTTTCTGAACCATCATCTACCGAACCGGTGGTGGTCGGTGAAGGGCTCGGGGCGGCATCGGCGGGCCGGGTGGTATTGCGCTGACCATCGGCAGTCGCATTTTCGATGAGGCTGCCGCCCGCCACGATCCAGATTGCACTGGTAATCGTGGCGGTGACGACGATGGTCAGAAGGCGGTCGACTATGTTCATGGGCCGTCCCTACCCCCTCAGGCTTCGAAAATCACCTGAGTTGATTGCGAGACCATGCCTGCAAGCCGCGCGGCATCCCAATTGGTCAGGCGTACACAGCCGCTCGATTGGGCGCGACCGATCGTTTCCGGATCGGGCGTCCCGTGAATGCCGTAATGCTCCTTCGACAGGTCGATCCAGACGACGCCGACCGGGCTGTTCGGTCCGGGGGGAAGCTTGAAGGTCTCACCGTCTTCCTTGCCGCCTGAAAGAACTTCCGGATCGTAGCTGTAGGGCGGATTGTAGGCTTCTCCCACGATGTCCCATTCGCCGATCGGCAGCGGGAACTGGCTCGAGCCGGAGCTCACCGTGAACAGGGCTACCAGCTTGTCGCCCTGATAGGCCTTCAGTGTCTTGCCAGCCTTACTTACGACGATCTTGTCGACTTCGGGCTGGTCCGTGCCGATACCCAGGCTGGCAAGCGTATGCTGCCAGTCGCGGTCCTCGACCTTGCCCTTCGCGATCCGATCGTTGCCGATGTTCGGCACGCGGATCTGCTGCCCTGCGGTAAAGAAATCGGCGGTCTTTGAGGTGGAGTTGGAGCTGGAAGAATTGGTTTTCTCGGTATCAGCCCCACCGGACCCGGAAGTGGAAGAACCGTTCATCCCGGCCGGCTTCCCACCGGGGTTGAGCATCTTTAGGACTTCAACCGTGGTATGGAAACGTTCGGCCAGCCGCTCGTCGAGCGATTTGTAACCCATCCGCTCAAGCTCGGCCTTCCTTTCGGGGTCTTCCGGAATGTCGACATAATCGGTCTGACCCCAGCTGCTCGGTATGGTGACGACGCGCGTTGCGGGGATCGAATCCCAATCGAACAGCGCAGTTTTTGTCGCTTCATCCAGTTCGCCCGTAACCTTTAGGTCGTTGGCTTCCTGAAAGCCGTTGAGCGCGTTCTCGGTGCTCATGCCCATCTTACCGTCGATAACGCCGGGGCCGAAACCGATGCGGTCCAGCACGACCTGCGCCTGCATCACCGGCCGATCCTGGCTATCGGGGATGTCCTGGTCTTCCGTGGCTACGGAATCGCCCAGTCCGTAGGCGTCGTCATTCGACGCCATGGTGTCGGCGAGGTTATCGTCATCGTAGGTTTCGTAGCCATAGTCTTCGCTCGGCTGCGACTGCGCAGTGGTGTCGGTGGCAGCACCGTCTTCGGCATCATTTGTGCCGCAGGCGACAAGCGCGAGCGAAGATACGGCGACGAAAAGCAAGTTACGCATGGAGTCCTCTCCTGATTGGTTCGGGGAGGCGACCCGCCCCGTTTCAGGAGACACAACTCACTCGCCCGAGATTTGCTCCTTGAAGGCTTTGATGGCTGCGAGTTCATCACCCGACCACACGGCACTCGACACCGCGAGAAAGTCTGCACCAGCATCTACAAGGGGCTTGCAGTTGGATGGGGTGATGCCACCGATCGCCACACTCGGAATCTCGACCAGAGAGGTCCACCATTCGATCAGATCGAGCCCTGCGCGATGTTCTGTGTCTTTTGTTTCGCTGTCGAAAAAGGCGCCGAAAGCGACATAATCGGCCCCGGCCTCTCCCGCTTCGATGGCCAGGTGGCGCGATGCATGACAGGTTACCCCGATCTGGGCTTCCCTGCCCAGCTCTTCCCGAGCCTCGGCAACATCGCCATCGCCTTGGCCCAGATGCACGCCGTCCGCCTTAAGGCGCTTGGCCAGCGGGATCGAATCGTTCACGATGAAGGCTACGTCTCGCGCTGCGCAAATTTGCTGAAGCGGTTCGGCCAGCGCCGCAGCCTCGTGCTGGTCCAGTCCCTTTACCCTGAACTGGAAAGCGGTGACCAATCCTTCGCCCGCGTCGAGCGCACGCTCAAGTCGGTTGGGAAAGTCTCCCGAAACGTCCAGTGGTGAGATGAGATAAAGCTGTGTTGGAATTTGCTGTGTCATTGCGCCGCCTCGTACCCTCCGATTGAGCTTTCGTCGACATTCAGATTGGCGCAATGCAAGCTAAGCCTAAGAGAGCGGCATGATCAGACCCTTAGCCCTTGCGCTCATCGCCCTTCCTCTCGCCTCCTGTGCGATCATTCCCGATACACCGCGTGTCGGTCAGGACGCGGCCGCACAAGGAACCTCGGTCGGGATAGGTCAATCCGTGTGGGCTGGCGATGCGATCCTAACCCCGCTCGCCGTGACCGAGGACAGCCGCTGTCCGGAGAATACGAACTGCATTCGCGCAGGCGAACTCAAGGTTTCCACGCGGATCACTTCGACGCATTGGGCACAGACAGCGGAACTTACGTTGGGCAAGCCCCACGAAATCCTTGGCCGTAATTACGTGTTGGTATCCGGCGTTCCGGAAAAGCAGGCCGACCGCGAGACGCAGCCGGCCGAGTATCGCTTTGTTTACGAGCGGCGATAACGCCGCACATATATTTCTGATCAGGTTACGCTGGCCGCGTGGATCTGGTCGATCGCGCCCGACAGCGTCCCGTCGAATTCCGCATCGCTCTGCTGCTTGCGGAGATCCTGCAAGAGGCCGCGACTGAAACTTGCGATCATGCCCGGGTTCTTGGCCAGTTCCGCACAGGCGTCCTCTGTCGAATAGCCGCCCGACAGCGCCACCACGCGCAGCACCTTGGAATGCTTCACCAGATCGGCATAAAGCCCGGCATCCGTGGGAATGGATAGCTTGAGCATGACCTGCTGATTATCGGGCAGCGCATCAAGCCCCTCTAAGATGGCATCGAGCATGATCTTCTCGCCTTCAGCGCGATCGGTCGCGTTGATGTCGTATTCGGGTTCGAGCATGGGGACCAGGCCGCAAGCGAGGATACGTGCACCTTCCGCAAATTGCTGCCGCACGGCTTGCTTGATACCGACCGGATTGGCCGACTTGATTACGCTGCGCATCTTGGTTCCGAAAACGCCCAATTCCTTCGCATGTCGGCAAAGATTTTCGAGCTCGGGGTTTTCCTTCATCAGCTGCGCGCCGTCGCGCTCGTCTTCAAGGCCCTTGTCGACTTTTAGAAAGGGGACGATGCCGCGTTCCTTGAGGCGCGCGGGAACGCTTTTTCCGCCGCTCTCTCCGTCCATAGTCTTTTCGAACAGGATCGCGCCGATAACCTTGCCCTTACCGAAACAGGGGCTTTCGATGATGCGTTGGCGCATTTCGTGGATAAGGCCGAACATCTGTTCATCGCCGCTCCATTCGCCTTCTTCGACTCCATAGCCACGAAGCGCTTTGGGCGTTGAGCCACCCGACTGGTCAAGCGCCGCAATGAAGCCCTGCCCAGTAGCAATACGCTCGCGCATTTCATCGAAAGTCATATCAATATTCCCGTCGTGTAGAGCCAGGTCTGCATTCGTATGCACCGCCCATACAAAACGATATTCGCACCTGCAACAGGGCGCGGGCAACTTATCGCTTCATTTATCGTATCTCCAACAAGCGAGAGGAGAACGTATGTTAAACGAAACCCAGCAGAAGCTTTGCGACGAAAGCCGGACCGATTTTTCCGACCTCAAAGCAGTGACGATCAACTGTACGCTCAAGCCATCGCCCCAAGGCTCCCACACAGACAAACTCCTTGGTGTGGTGGAGGCGATTCTGTTGAGAAATCAGGTAGCCCTCGAACAGGTCAGGCTGGTCGATCACGATATCGCGCCCGGGGTCTATCCCGATATGACAGAGCATGGTGCGCAGAGCGACGATTGGCCAGCGATCTGGAAAAAGGTCGAGGCGGCCGACATCCTGGTTGTCGGGACACCGATCTGGCTGGGTGAAAAGTCGAGCATCTGTCAGCGCCTGATCGAGCGCCTATACGGGCATTCAGGCCAGACGAACGATCGGGGCCAGTATGTCTTTTACGGAAAAGTAGGCGGCTGCATCGTGACCGGCAATGAAGACGGCATCAAGAATGTTGGTATGGGGGTGCTCTATTCGCTCCAGCATGTGGGCTATACCATTCCGCCTCAAGCCGATGCGGGTTGGATAGGGGAAGCAGGCCCTGGCCCCAGCTATGGTGACCCTAAGGGGGATAGCGCCGGTTACGTGGGTTTCGACAATGACTTTACCCGCCGCAACACCACTTTCATGACATGGAACCTGATGCACATGGCGCGCATGCTGAAGGATGCAGGGGGCATCCCGGCCTGGGGAAATTCTGTCGATCTCTGGCAGGACGGACATCGTTTCGATGCGCCCAATCCCGAGTATCGCTGATCAGTCGCGGCGGGTAATCTTGCGAATGATGCCGTTGAAGCTGAGCACCGGCTGACCATCCGCGGTAATCTTGCCGACGACATAGATGGTCTTTCCGCCAGCACGGACGACTTCGCCCCGCGCTTCGATAAGCTGGCCGCAGCGCGCCGGATCCAGAAAGTCCCCGGCGAGGTGCATGGTAACCCCGTGCGAGCCAGCCAGTGCGTCTGTCGCAATGGTGAACAGTGCACTATCGGCGAATGTCATGAGGCAGCCGCCATGCATGAAGCCCGCGCCGTTCATATGTCGCTCTTCAGCACGGAAGGCGGAGATATGAGATCCGTCCTCATCGCGCCGCTCATAGAATGGACCGGCACGCTGTTCGAATGCGTCCCCGCTCCACTCGGACCAGCCGACAAATTCACCTTCGGTGACAGGCGTCAGCCCACCGCCGGACCCAACCGCTTTGTTTTCGCTCATTTTGTCAGCGCTGCGACGCCAGGCAAATCCTTACCTTCCATCCATTCGAGGAAAGCGCCGCCTGCGGTCGATACGAAGGTGAAATCATCCTTCACACCGGCGTGCGCCAGCGCGGCGACCGTGTCTCCTCCTCCGGCGACCGAGATGAGGGAGCCGTCCTGGGTGAGCGCAGCCGCTGTCTTGGCCAGCGCGATGGTGGCTGTGTCGAACGGTTCGGTTTCGAACGCACCCATGGGGCCGTTCCAGACCAGAGTACGGCAGGTCTTGAGCACATCGCCAAGCGCTTCCGTAGCGAGCGGCCCCACATCGAGAATCATCTCGTCTTCGGCCACCTCGTGCACGTTGCATGTCCGCATGCTGGGCGGGTTGGCGGCAAATTCCTTCGCTACCACTACGTCGTAAGGCAAGTGCACGGTGCATCCGGCGTGATCGGCCTGATCCATGATCCGGTTGGCCGTGTCGGTGAGATCGTGCTCACACAGCGATTTGCCGACCTTCACGCCGCGGGCGGCAAGAAAGGTGTTGGCCATGCCGCCACCGATTATCAGGTGCTGGACCCTGCCGACGAGATTTTCGAGTACGTCGAGCTTGGTCGAAACCTTTGCCCCACCCACTACGGCAGCAACCGGCTGCTCAGGGCTACCGAGTGCGGCGTCCAGAGCTTTCAGTTCCGCTTCCATCGCCCGCCCGGCATAGGCTGGCAGATAGTGCGCCAGCCCCTCCGTCGATGCATGGGCACGATGCGCGGCAGAGAAAGCGTCGTTGACGTAGAAATCACCAAGCGCGGCAATACCCTTGGCGAATTCGGGATCGTTTGCCTCTTCACCCGGCCAGAACCGTACATTGTCGAGCAGGCCGATGTCGCCATTGGAAAGGATGCCGATCGATTGTTCGACCACGGGGCCCATGACCTCAGGGATGAACATGATTTCCCGGTCTAGTACCCGCTCGATGTCGCCCTGCACCATGCTGGTGCTCATGGTTGAATGGCGTTGACCTTTCGGACGGCCGAAATGGGCGAGCAGGAGAACCTTTGCGCCCTTGTCGGCCAGCTCGAGAATGGTGGGCTTCACAGCTTCGACCCGGGTGACATCGCTCGCGCGCCCTTCCTGCATCGGAAGGTTCAGATCGACGCGCACGAGCGCGACCTTGCCGGTCACATCGCCAAGGTCATCCAGGGTCTTGAAGCTGCTCATTTCGTAGGCTTTCCTTAGAGGAACTTGGCCATCACGCCCGCGGTGTCGAGCATGCGGTTCGAGAAGCCCCATTCGTTGTCATACCAGCTGACGACGCGGGCAAGTTTGCCCTCCATCACGCTGGTTTCGAGGCTGTCGATGGTCGAGCTGGCGGGATAATGGTTGAAATCGCTGCTGACGAGCGGCTGATCGGTATAATCCAGCACACCCTTCATCTTGCCTTCCGCAGCTTCCTTCAGCGCTGCGTTCAATTCCTCAACGCTCGTGTCGCGACCGGGTGTGAACACCAGGTCAACGAGGCTGACGTTCGGCGTCGGCACGCGGACGGATGAGCCATCGAGCTTGCCGGCCAGTTCCGGCAGCACGAGACCGACTGCCCGGGCAGCACCGGTCGTGGTCGGAATCATGTTCTGCGCGCCGCCCCGGGCACGGCGCATGTCGCCATGCATCTGGTCGAGCATGCGCTGGTCATTTGTATAGCTGTGGATCGTGGTCATGAAGCCGCGTTCGATACCCACGGTATCGTGCAGCACCTTGGCCATCGGTGAAAGGCAGTTGGTGGTGCAACTGGCATTCGACACGATGACGTCGTCGGCAGTCAGCGTCTCGTGGTTCACGCCATAGACGATAGTCGCCGACACGTTCTTCGCCGGAGCCGAGATCAGTACGCGCTTGGCACCTGCCTTGAGATGCGGCTCTGCAGCTTCATGGCTCTGGAAGAAGCCCGTGCATTCCAGGACGATATCTATGCCCATGTCAGCGTGCGGCAAATTGCCCGGATCGCGCTCGCTGGTCACCTTGATCGACTTGCCGTTGACGACGATTGCGTCGCCATCGACTTCGACCGAACCGGGGAAACGGCCGTGCGTACTGTCATACTGGAACAGGAGCGCATTCGACTTGGTATCGGCGAGATCGTTGATCGACACCAGATCGAGATCGTGATCGTCACGTTCCAGAATGGCACGCGCCACGAGGCGTCCGATACGTCCGAAACCGTTGATTGCAACCTTGGTAGCCATGTGAAGAGCTCCTGCTTAAGCGTTCAGTTTGTTCATGATTTGCGGCACGATTGCATCTGCAGTGATGCCGAATTTCTCGAAAAGGTCATCGGCTGGCGCAGATGCGCCGAACCGGTCGATCCCGATATTGAGACCGTTTGCCATCGTGTAGCGTTCCCAGCCGAATGTCGTTCCGGCCTCGATGCTGACGCGCAGGATTTCGCCCGGATCAACGTTAGGCAGAATATCCGCCTTGTAAGCATCGTCCTGCTCGTCGAACAGTTGCGTGCAGACCATCGAAACGACATCCGCACCCACACCCTGCTTCTCCAGAGCCTCTGCACATTCCAGCGCGATATGGACTTCCGAACCGGTAGCGATGAGGATCACCTTGCGCTTGTTACCGGCCTTCTTAAGGCGATACGCTCCCTTGGAAGACATATCGGTCTCATCCGGAGCATTCCGCACCTGAGGCAGATTCTGACGGCTCAGAGCAAGGACCGTTGGCCTGTCTTTGTTACGCAGTGCGATTTCCCAGCATTCGGCAGTTTCGATGGCATCGGCAGGACGCATGACCAGAAGATTGGGGATCATCCGCAAACTCTGCACGTGCTCGATCGGCTGATGCGTCGGGCCGTCTTCGCCAAGGCCAATGCTGTCGTGCGTCATCACGTAGATGGCGCGCGCCCGCTGCAGGGCTGAAAGCCGGATCGCGCCGCGGCAATAGTCGGTGAAGACTAGGAACGTGCCGCCATACGGTATCACGCCGCCATGCAGCGCCATACCGTTCATCGCAGCAGCCATTCCGAACTCGCGGATGCCGTAATAGATGTAGCGACCCGAATAATCGTCAGCCGTGAATGGTCCGATTCCACCTGCCTTCGTATTGTTCGAACCGGTGAGATCGGCGCTTCCACCCATGGTTTCAGCTAGTTGACCATTGATTTGGGCCAAGGCCATTTCGCTCGCCTTGCGGGTCGCGACCTTCACAGGTTCCTTCATCAGCGACTGGATGTAATTGTCCAGGCTGAAAGTCTTGGGTAAGTCGCCCGCCATGCGGCGCTCGAATTCTGACCGCTCGCCATTTGCAAGAAGGCGGCTTTTCCATTCGTCGTGAGCGCTTTTCCCGCGCGCAGCAGTGCCGCGCCAGTCCGACAGAACCTGCTCCGGAATTTCGAAAGGCTTCGCATCCCAACCCAGCACGTCACGCGCGGCAGAAATTTCCTCGTCGCCCAATGGCGCACCATGGGTTGCGCTGGTGCCCTGCTTGCTTGGGGCGCCCTTGCCGATCACCGTGCGGCAGGCGACCAGCGAGGGTCGCTCGCTAGCCTGCGCTTCGTCCAAAGCGCGGCGGATATCGTCAAAGTCGTGCCCGTCGCAGCTGACTACATGCCAGCCCGTTGCCTCGTAGCGAGCTTTGATATCCTCGCTGGTCGAAAGCCCGGTCGAGCCATCGATCGTGATCTGGTTGTCGTCCCAAAGTACATTCATGCGGCCAAGCTTGAGATGGCCAGCCAGCCCGATGGCTTCGTGGTTGATCCCTTCCATCAGGCATCCGTCACCAGCGATCACCCAAGTGCGGTGATCGACCAGCTCATCACCGAAATCGGCGTTGAGCTTGCGTTCGGCGATGGCCATGCCGACTGCCATCGCAAGTCCCTGTCCCAGCGGGCCGGTGGTGCATTCGATGCCATCAATCAGGAAGTTTTCCGGGTGACCTGCGCAAGGGCTTCCGAGCTGCCGGAAATTGCGAATGTCATCGATTGTCGGATGCGCATAGCCGGCTAGATGCAACAGGCTGTAGATCAGCATCGAGCCATGGCCTGCGGACAGCACGAAACGATCGCGGTCGGCCCAATCAGGCGCTGCGGGATCGTGCTTGAGATACTCGCTCCACAACACGGTAGCCACATCGGCCATACCCATGGGCATGCCGGGGTGACCCGAGTTTGCAGCCTGTACCGCGTCCATCGAAAGTGCCCTGATGGCGTTGGCCATCTGGACCATACGAGCGGTGTCGAGACTCATGAGGTAGTTTCTCCGGCAAAATATCTGGGCGATTCGACGCGCGCGCACCCATTGCGAAAGGGGTGCTGCAGGTCAACCCGAAGGCCTTTGGTATAGGTTGCCTGCGGTGGCTGGCGTAATTTATCAACAGGAGCTGCCAAGCCTTTGCCAAGGCGCGTCAATATCGTTAATTCGGGCTCACCATGAGCGAGCAACGCATCAATGGCGCTATCGACAGGATCGAAAGAGCGCTCATCCGGATCGAGGTACAAACAGCCCGGGCACGCGGGTCGGGCGATCTCACCGCTTCTCACGAGAAGCTGAAGGCGCGGGTGTCGGCCAGCCTTTCCCAGCTCGACGGCTTAATCGAAAGCCTGGAAGGATGAGCGACGTCCGGCTCGAAGTCGGCGGACGCCGATACACGATTGCCTGCGCCGACGGCCAGGAAGACAGCGTGCGTCATCTCGCAAGCATGGTGGATGGGAAGCTCGCCCAGATGGGGACGAACCTCTCCAACAACGAAGCGAAGAACCTGTTGTTTGCGGCTATCCTGCTTGCTGATGAACTGGATGAAGCCAATAAGCGTACTGCGGCTCCTCCCCCGCCCGCGGTCCAAATCGATACCACCGCAATAGCCGATAAACTGGAAGCGCTGGCCGCTGCGCTGGAAAATGCAGCGTCGAGACTTGAGGGCTGACGACAGCAACCCTAGATAGGGATCGGCGGGGCTGCCCG
>CEVK01041835.1_pt1 | contig 10237 bp, 11 predicted proteins | sample 531501 | NCBI WGS metagenome assembly CEVK01 (sample SAMEA2623794, study PRJEB7988) | marine metagenome | biome: marine biome (ENVO:00000447); feature: mesopelagic zone (ENVO:00000213); material: "saline water (ENVO:00002010), including plankton (ENVO:xxxxxxxx)" | depth 740 m | reverse complement strand
ACTTATCTTCCCCGGCAATTGGTACAAGAGAAATTAACCGAAGTTGCTGGAGAAATCCCCGAAGGCTTCGGCACGCCATTTATGGCACCAATAACTACAGGTCTGGGCGAAATCTACCAATACACCTTAAAATTAAAAGAGGGCTACGAAGATAAATACGATGCAATGGAGCTTCGTACCATCCAAGATTGGATTGTAAAACGTCAAATGGCATTAGTCCCCGGAGTGGTCGAGGTCAATGCTTTTGGAGGTTATGTAAAACAGTATGAAGTTGCAATAAATCCTAATAAGCTGAAAAGTTTCGGTATTACAATGAATCAGGTCTTTGAAGCCTTGAAAGTCAACAATGCCAATACTGGTGGTGCTTACATTGAAAAAAACAACCAGGCCAATTTTATCCGCGGCGAAGGTTTGGCACGTAGCATTGAAGACTTGGAAAATACAGTTGTAACCACACAAAACGGAAGCCCTGTTTTAATACGGGATGTCGCCGAAAAAGTAGGCTTTGGTAATCAGGTACGTTATGGTGCGTTTACCCAAGATGGACACGAAACTGTTGGTGGACAAATTTTAATGCTGAAAGGCGAAAGCCCAGGCAACGTAGTCGAAAATGTGGAGAAGCGCATTGTAGAAATACAAAAATCCCTACCCGAAGGCGTTTACATAGATACATTTTTAAGCCGAAGTGAACTCATTGGAAGAACCACAAGCACCGTTGAAAAAAACCTTATTGAAGGTTCATTGATTGTGATTTTTGTGCTTGTCTTGCTTTTGGGAAGTTTCCGTGGTGGCTTGATTACAGCTTCGGTAATACCTTTATCATTGCTATTCGCATTTATTTTGATGAAACAATTTGGAGTATGGGCAAACTTAATGTCCTTGGGTGCAATCGATTTTGGAATCATCGTGGATGGTGCTGTAATCATTGTGGAAGGAATGGTATTCCACATTCATCAACGGATGAAAAAAACCACAACCGCCATAGACCAGTCTGAAATGGATGAAATAGCCTATGAATCGGCAAGCACGATGATGAATTCGGCATTTTTCGGACAATTGATTATCCTTATTGTATTTACTCCCATTTTGTTCTTAACAGGCGTTGAAGGAAAAATGTTCCGTCCTATGGCGTTTACGTTCGGATTTGCCGTTTTAGGAGCGATTATCCTTTGTCTTACTTATGTTCCAATGATTTCAGCACTATTCCTAAAACCTGCTAAAAATCAGAATAGTTGGTTTGCCAAATTTGAAAACAAGATTGATAGGTTCAGTGATAAAATAATGTCCGGTTTAAACAGAGGGTATGTACCATTGCTCAATTTTGCACTTCGCTTTCGAGCTGGTGTCGTAATTGGCGCAGTTGCTCTATTACTGATTGCAGGATTTATTTTTAGTAATATGGGTGGCGAATTCATACCTAAATTTGATGAGGGCGATATTGCGTTTCAAGCGTTAATAAAACCGGGGAGCAGTCTTACCGAGTCTATTGAGGCTTCAAAAAAACTTCAAAATTTAATCAATGAATTTCCCGAGGTAAAAACGGTAATTTCAAGGATTGGTGTGGCCGAAATACCAACAGACCCAATGCCTATGGACATTGCCGATAGTTACATTATTCTTGAAAAAGATAAGAGTAAATGGACTTCCGCAGATAGCAAAGAAGAACTCATAGAAAAAATTCAAGAAAAAATTTCAGTCGTTCCCGGCGTAAATTTCGTATTTACCCAACCTGTAGAACTTCGTTTTAATGAATTGCTTACAGGTGTTCGTGAGGACGTGGCAATCAAACTGTACGGCGAGGATTTAGAAGTGTTAGCCGACAAGGTACAGGAAATCGCAGCGGTCATCAGAACCGTTCCTGGAGCGGCTGACCTCAATGTGGAAGCTACAAGCGGCTTGCCACAAATGACGGTGGAATATAACCGTGCGAAAATGGCCCAATATGGTGTAACTGTTGACAAGTTGAACGATTATGTGAGTGCATCATTTGCAGGCGAACAGGCAAGTGTGATTTTTGAGGGCGAAAAACGGTTCGATGTGGTCATTCGTTTGGCAAAGGAATTTAGACAGGACATCAACAGCCTTAAAAATCTTTATATCGATTTGCCAAACGGAGCGCAAGTGCCTTTAAAGGAAGTGGCAGATATCAGCTATAAGCCCGGGCCAATGCAGATTTCAAGGGACAATACATCTCGTCGTATTTCGGTAGGGGTCAATGTTCGTGGGCGTGATGTAAAATCGATGGTCGAGGAAATTCAGCAAAAATTGGAAACGGACGTGAAACTGCCACCAGGTTATTTTGTAACCTACGGAGGTTCGTTTGAAAACCTTCAACGTGCTTCAGACCGATTGATGATTGTAGTGCCCATCGCACTTTTCCTAATATTCATCTTACTCTATTTTGCCTTGAGCTCATTTTCACAATCCGTAATGATTTATATGGCAGTGCCTTTGGCGGCCATTGGTGGCGTGTTTGCCCTTTGGATAAGGGGAATGCCTTTTAGTATTTCCGCTGGGGTAGGTTTTATCGTGCTCTTTGGAGTAGCGGTTTTAAACGGATTGGTACTGATAAACAAATTCAATGAACTAAAAGAAAGTGGAATGACAGACTTAAAAAAACGAATATACGAGGCAACACACGAACGCTTACGGCCAATTCTGCTTACGGCAACGGCGGCCATTATGGGCTTTATACCAATGGCTATCTCTACCTCTGGCGGTGCAGAAGTGCAGCGTCCATTGGCAACCGTAGTTATTGGTGGGTTGATAACAGCAACATTTTTAACGCTTGTGGTCCTTCCTGTATTGTATTATTGGCTCGAATCGAGAAAGGAACGAAACAATAACGATGGAGGTGTAAGCTATGTCAACAAATCAACGAACATTGTAACAGTATTATTGATGGTTGGCGGTTTGATGGCTTCCGGAACTGCGTTTGCCCAAGACACTAATCAAGATGGTACAATTCCAAAAACCTTGACTGTAGATGAGGCCATTGCAATGGCAAAACAGAATTATCCATCCCTTAAAGAGAGCCAAGCCTTTATTGAGCGTGAACAAGCGATGAAGGGTACCAGTTTCGATTTGGGAAATACACAGGTGTTTACAGGAAAGGAAGAGTTTGGTAATGACCTTCCCGGTGTTCAGACCACCATAGGTGTACAACAGGGAAATATTGATTTGCTTTCTGGTTTTTCAAAATCCAAGTTCTATAAGGAACGTGTTAAACTGGGCGAAACGTTCTACGCGGTCAACGAACAGCAATTGATTCGCAATGTGATGCAGGCTTACGACCGTATCAATTATAACAAGGCACAATTGCGGTTTGCAGACCAATTGGACAGTGTTTATGCCAACTTTAGGACCGCTGCCGAATTGCGGTTTGATACAGGGGAAACGGGCAAATTGGAATTTATTGCTGCCTCTTCCGAATATCAGCAGATTCAGGTTTTACGACAGCAAGCCTATGATGACATTGAAATTTCAAAAAGGGCATTGAAGCAGTATTTGGGCATCGACCAAGAAATAGAAACTGTTAATTTGGCCTATGAACCAATGGATTTTTTGGCCAATTTGGATTCGGCTTCCGCAGTCAATAATCCTTTGCTTCAATATTCCTTGCAAAATGCAGAAGTAAGCAAAGCCAATATCGGTGTAGAAAAAGCACAGTTCCTACCCAAGTTCAACTTGACCTACGGCAGGCAGATAGTGGATGATGTGTCGGGTTTCAATACCTATCAGGCTGGTATTAGCATACCGCTTTGGTTCTTTCCGCAGAAATCAAGAGTAAAGGCCGCTAAAGCAGATGCATTGGTCGCCGAGAATCAATATCTCGAACAAAAGGCAGTGACCGAAAGTAGGGTGTCACAGCTCATAAAATCGCTGGAAAAGACCCAAAAAACACTTGACTATTATCAGGAAGGTGCCTTGCTTTTGGCCGAGGAACAAATTACTACGGCAGAACTGGCCTCTAAGGAAGGTGAAATTGATTATGTGAACTATATCACGATACTTAACAGCGCCATCAGGATAAAACAAAATCATATACAGTTTATAAATCAATATAACCAGCAGTTCATTGAGTTGCAATACCAACTGGGTAACCTATAATCTAAAAAAGAATAAGAAATGAAAAATATAGCAATAGTAAGTGTAGCACTAATGACCTTCTTTATGGTTGGCTGCAACGACAAGCCCGATTCGGAATTGGGCCATAACGAAAATAGCGAAACCTCTGAAAATATGAAGGACGACGGGGATGCACACGGCGAAGAAGGCCACGATGAAGGAGAGGAAGAAGGTGGTCACAGCGAGGAAGAAGGCGTTGTGGAACTCACAAAGCAACAAGCTGAAACAATCGGTTTGGAAATGAAACCTTTGGAGGAACGGAATTTAGGGAACAACATTAAAGTAACAGGAACGCTGGAACTTTTCCCACAGGACAAGGCGAACATAAGTCCTTTTGTTGGTGGAAATGTGAGTTCCATAAAAGTAATCCCTGGAGATAACGTAAAGAAAGGTCAGGTGTTGGCATATATAGAACACCCAGATATCATTGCAATGCAACAGGATTATCAGGAAAAAAATGACGAACTGGTCTTTTTGAAACAGGATTTTGAACGTAAGCAGACCCTTTATGATAAAGGTGTTTCTTCTGGCAAGGAATTTCAGATGGCGCAGTCAAAATATCGTTCCACAACATCCAGCGTCAATGGTTTGCGGTCCCAGTTGAGACTGTTGGGCATTAACCCGGACAAAGTGGCGGAAGGCCAAATATATTCCGCTGTTCCCATTACCTCGCCTATAAGTGGGTATGTGGATGAAGTAATGATTAGCCTTGGCGATTACGTGGCACAACAATCCAAAATGTTCTCGATAAGCGACAATTCAAAAATCTATGTCAACTTCAAAGTATATGAAAAAGACATAAAGCAAATCAAGCAGGGGCAACAGATATATTTTTCCACGGCCTCTCGTCCAGATGAACTGCTTAAGGCAACCGTTCGGTCTGTAGGTAAAACCTTTGAGACAGACCCAAAAGCTTTGGAAGTTCTGGCAGATATTGAAAACAAGGATAAAAACCTATTGCCAGGTATGTACGTGGAAGGGCGCATAGTGCAGGGCGAGAAAAAGGGTTTTGCCGTACCGGAAGCTGCCATTATAAAAGAAGGCGAGCAATCCTTCATTTTCATTTTGGATGAAGATGAAGAAATGGAAGCGGGCAAAATGAAATTCAAAATGATACCCGTAACGGTTGGTATTACTGATTTAGGCTTTGTTGAAGTCAATCTTCCTGCCGAAGTTTCAAAGGATGCCAAAGTCGTGATAAACGGAGCTTATAACCTGTCTTCGGAAATGGTTAAAGGCGAACTGGAACACGGACATTAATTCAATAACAATCAAAGATTTTGATTCCGAGTTTGTTTATCGTCTTAATTAGTTAGTTAAAAATTAGAAAACAAGCTCGGTTCAAAATCGATTAAAACATAAAAATATTTTTAAGATGAAAGAAATAAAAGCATTTGTAAAACCGAACCGAATCCAAAGAGTCATTGAAGCACTATCAGATAATGGATTTGAAAGTATGACCCTTTCACAAGCAGAAGGTACTGGCGCATTCAAGGCAAAAGGTGCAAGACCTTCGTTGGATTTTCGTATTACCGATAGTCCTGTGGTTAAGCTGGAATTGGTCTGTCAAAATGAGGAAGCCCAAGCTGCCATTGAAATAATTTTAAAAAATGGCAAAACGGAAGAACCTGGAGACGGCATTATCTATATAGCAAATATTGAAGATGCCTTTCAGATTAAAACTGGGGATTCCTTAAAACGGTACGACCTATAAAACACTTCAGTACAAATGGAAAAAATAGTTCAACTTCTGGAAAACAAAGGGATACGACCTACGGCTATGCGCCTTATGACCTATAAGCGGTTGGCAGAGTTGAATGTGGCCATCAGCCTTGGCGACTTGGAAAAAGATTTTAAGGTCAGTGAAAGAAGTACCCTATTTAGGACTATGAAAGCGTTTGAAGAAAAAGGGATTGTGCATCAAATCGAGGATGGGACAGGGGTTATAAAATACGCCCTTTGCGAAGAAAATTGTGAATGCGAGGTCGGCAACGACCTTCATTTGCACTTTCATTGCAACAATTGTAATGAGACGGTCTGTTTAACAGAACATAAAATCCCTCACATCAACTTACCTGATGGTTATATTACCGAGGATATCAACTTGGTGGTAAAGGGTATCTGCGAAAAATGCAGTGGCAATTTGGTTTAAACGTTTGGTTTTTAAATTCAATTATCATTTATAAATAATGAGCAATGATAACAATCTATAAAAAAGAGGCTACTGTATATATGGTAGCAGAGAATAAGCTGGATGCCAAGGATTATGAAAACTTGATACCAGTCTTAACAGAACATATAACTGCCCATCCACAAGTGTATTGGTACATCGAGATGGAAAATTTTGAAGGCTGGACAGCAGAGGCATATTGGAAGGGAATTGAATTAAACCTTCCGAATGAAAAGCATTTAAAGCGTGTTGCTTTGGTGGGTAGCGTTAAATGGCAAGAACAATTTACCGAGGTATTGCTTCCTTTTTCAGAAGCTCATATAAAATTTTATAAGACCGAAGAAAAAGAATTGGCCAAAGAATGGATAGAAATAGAATAACATAAAAAATGGATATACTATTGATTTAAAAACAGAAACACTATGATGGACGATTGGTATTTTGGAGGAATGCACTGGATATGGTGGGGACTTTGGATAATCCTCATCTTTTGGATATTCCTAATTCCTTACCCCACCCCGGGACAGAAACGGAAAAAGGATAGTGCGATGGAAATCCTGAGGGAACGTTTTGCACGGGGCGAAATAAGCAAGGAAGAGTTTGAACAGCGAAAGAAACTGTTACGGGAAAACAAGAAAAAATAAACTGCAATGAAACCGCCTAATGGCATACATAATCAAAAAAGAGGAGGGCTGAACAGGCAAGGACTTCTTATTGCTATTGTTTTAGGGTTTGCGGTGGGCATAATCATTATACAGCCATTGGGCATTTCCCTATTCCAGTATGACCAGAGCGGTGATACGGGCAATTGGTGGTATTTGTTCAAAAATGCAGTTGGGCAAGCTCTTGGATTTGGAGATGTGGACCAAATCCTAAAAAATATCCTGTTTGGTATTATGGGAAGCAGTCTCGCCCTGATGTTCTATACAAGAAAAACAATATTTCAACTAAATAGGGAGAAAGTCGGAATAACCTTGATAAGGGAATTATTGGACAAAGGTGAAAACCACGAGGTAGAATTCAAAAGCACCTTGCGGTGGGACCTTCGACAAGGTAAGGTAAACAAAGCCTTGGAAATGGTAGTGGCAAAGACCATTGCGGGATTTATGAATACCGAAGGCGGCCATTTGATTATAGGAGTTGACGATGAAGGCCGTATCCTGGGGCTCGAACAAGATTACGGTACTTTAAAGAAACCGGGCAAGGACGGATTTGAACAGTATATAATGCAGTTGGTGTCCTTCAATTTAGGCACGCATTTTTGCCCTTTGGCAAAGGTGACCTTTTACCAATTTGAAGAAAAGGATATCTGTTATGTAAGGGTCTACAAATCGCAAAAACCAGTGTATTTGAACCTGGGCGACCGTTCTCATTTCTTTATCAGAACTGGGAACGGTACCCGTGAGTTGGATATGCCCGAAGCATTAGATTATATGGAAACACACTTAAATTAAACAATATGGGATTTTTAAAACATTTATTAAGAGGAAGTTATGGTCATCATTCCAACAAGCATCAACGTAAAAATAATGACCCAAGATTTGATGAACCCAAGGTTGTTGTGAGATGTATAAAATGCGGCAAAAACAATCCTGAAAATGCTTCTTTTTGTCAACATTGTGGCGAGCCTTTAGGTAAAGTAAAATGCAAAAGTTGTGAAGAACCAATACCTATGGATGCAAAATTTTGTTCTAAATGTGGCACTGAAGTATAGTTAAAAACCTTATAAAAAAGAACTCTAACTTTTACCAATATTTCATATATAGCTTTAGGTTAAAGATTTATAGCAAGAAAGTTTATGACATAATTGGAATACAAAATGTAAATAACCGAACTATATGAAATTAATGAATGACAGATTGTACCACAAAATATTCAACGGTGCCATTATTATGATTTTAATTATAACTGTTTCTTTGGGAATCGGGATGCTTGGGTATTATTATTTTTTGAAATTAAGTTGGATTGATAGCTTTTTAAACGCTTCAATGATTCTTACAGGAATGGGTCCCTTAGATGAAGCACAAACCGATGCTGGCAAATTGTTTTCTGGAATTTATGCCTTGTATTCTGGGATAATTTTCCTTTCGGCCATAGCAATCTTTATCTATCCCATTATTCAAAAAATTGGGAAAAAATTTGAACACCACCACTAATAACAATTATAATTTCTCAATATGCTCTTAAATAAAAGAATATCCATTGTCAATTTTATTAAAACCATAAAGTTTGATATTGTATTTATTGTATCTTATGCTGTAGCTGTGGGTATTTTGGACCAATATGGTTTTTTGTCAAAAATCTCTATTCCAATTGGTGTTACTGCTGTTTTTGGCACTGCGGTAGCTTTGCTTTTGGGTTTTCGAACCAATCAAGCTTATGAGCGCTGGTGGGAAGCCCGTATTATATGGGGCGCAATTGTGAATGATTCCCGAACACTGGTCAGACAATGTGTTTCATTTTTCAAAAGGAGCAACGGGCAGTACGATATTTTGGTCAATGAAATGACCAACCGTCAAATAATCTGGTGCTATGCATTGGGTGAATCATTGAGAAAACTACCCTTTTCCCCCAAAGTTAAGGAATACCAAAAATCTTATAAGTTGGAGTCTTTTAATATTCCAAATACTTTATTGTCAGAACATTCTGAAACTTTGCTAAAAGCAAAAGAAAACGGTATGGTCAATGATTTTCAGCAGGTACAAATAGACAGTACCATAGCCAGATTATGTGATTCTATGGGCAAGTGCGAACGTATAAAAAACACGGTCTTCCCCAAAGCACATAGTTTATTAATCCATTTAATCATTTATGTATTTGCAACAATGTTGCCTTTTGGCCTGTCAGACAACTACCTCTCTGTGGAAATTGGCCTTACCATCGCTATCCCTTTGATCTTTATAGCTATTGAAAAAACATCAATTTTAATGCAGGATCCCTTTGAAAACAACCCAATGGACACACCAATGACCGATTTGGCCCAAACTATTGAAATAAATCTAAAGGAGATGATAGGTGATGAGGACATCCCACAGAAAAAGAAACCTGAAACGTTTTACATTCTATAATATGGATTTACAAACTGAAATAACGCTGATTCCCAGATTATTGGTTGCCTTGTTACTGGGCATCTTGATTGGGCTTGACCGTGAAATTCACGGTCACGATGCAGGTATAAGAACCTAAGCTTCCGTTTGTTTGGGAGCTGCACTTTTAACCATCATCAATACATATACTGAGATGGCAGACCAAACCAGGATTGTCGCCAATATTGTCTCTGGTATTGGTTTTTTGGGAGCGGGTATCATTTTTAGGGACAGTTCAAAGAATACCATATCAGGGTTAACAACGGCCGCTACTATATGGGCCAGTGCTGGTGTTGGCATTGCCATAGGATATGGGATGTATTTAATTGGTATAACCAGTACACTATTGATTATACTATTGCTGGTTTCGCATCATTTCCCATTTTTTAAGGCTAAGTACGGTAAAGAAACAAGGGGTAACAATGAATAAACAAAGTGTAATTGAAATAAGAAAATTAGTGTGACGTGTAGAGCGTATCATTTGCACATACAACGCACTAATATTTTAAATAGATGAATATAAAGATATACAAATATGTTACAGATAATAAACTTGGAAAAGGAACACCTAATTGCCGCTAAAATCAGCGGGAAACTTACGGAAAAGGATATGGAAAAGATGCATCCGCTTATCCACAACATCATAGAAAAAGGCCATAAAGTGGACTTCTATTTTGAAATGGAAGATTTTAAAGGCTATACCCTTAAAGGCTTTTGGGAAGACCTAAAGATTGATTCGGCTCATTTGGGAGATTATGGCAAGATGGCCTTTGTCGGCAACAAAAAATGGCAGGAATGGGACGCGAAGGCAACTGATTTTTTCATAAAGTCTGAAGTTAAATTTTTTGATATT
>CEVK01095392.1_pt1 | contig 10270 bp, 8 predicted proteins | sample 531501 | NCBI WGS metagenome assembly CEVK01 (sample SAMEA2623794, study PRJEB7988) | marine metagenome | biome: marine biome (ENVO:00000447); feature: mesopelagic zone (ENVO:00000213); material: "saline water (ENVO:00002010), including plankton (ENVO:xxxxxxxx)" | depth 740 m | reverse complement strand
GGTTGAAGCAGTGACACTCAGGCTGACGGAGAAGGAAGTGGAAAGGCTCGAAAAACCCTACCGCCCGAAGATGCCTGTTGGCGTAGTTTCTACCTCGCCCGACTTTGGGAATGTAACGGTGAAATCGACGTGATTGCTTAAGTTACAACTGAGCGTTCGCGGTCACAAACTAGTCACATGAATGCGCCATTCCTGCCACGGAATAGAGGGGCAATTTAACGTGTGCGTGGGCGTGATGAATATTCTGATGACCGCTGAAGAAGCGGGAATGTATGACTCCTTCGACAACGGTGAGACACGTTATGTCTTCGATCACCTCACCGCTAGCGGGCCACACCGACTTATCGAGGGGCCCGTCTGCGCGTTTGTCGATTGGGTTCTGGACGAACTTTCCGGGCTTGAGATGTGTCGCCGGCTGAGAGCCGACCCCCGGACAAGCGATGCGCATATAACAATGGTGCTTGAAAGCTGCGACGCAGAAGACAAGCGCCGTGCATTGGCCGCAGGGGCTGACGACTATGTTGTAGGGCCGGTTGATCGGACAGCAGTTCTCGATCGTGTACTTGCACTCGGTACGGGCCGCGTCGCGCAGGCCAGCGCTCGACCTTTCGTGCTCGGCGATCTCGAAATCGATCTTCCGGCGCTCCAGGCTCGATGGAGACAACAGCCCATTCCTCTTCGCCCGAATGAATTCCGGCTGCTGCGCTTCTTCGCTGAAAACGCCGATCGCGTGTTAGGTCGGACCGAGTTGATCGATGGTCTTGGAAAGCAGGATCCACCCATCGACGAGAGAACCGTCGACGTCTGGATCGGCCGTTTGCGCCGCGCGCTGCGTGAGGTCGGCGCGGGAGAACCTATCCGCACCGTCCGCTCCCTTGGATACGTCTACGATAGTCACTAAGGCCTGCGGCTCGCATCTAATCTTCTTAGCTCCCCGCTTTGCCTTTGCAGGTTTCAGCGGAGGTATCACGAGCATCCCTAAATCTAGAGCAGTGACCCATTCCCACAAAAAACGGGGCCGCTTATAAAGCGACCCCGTGTTAGGCTACCCTTGCAGGAGGTTAGAATTTGAGAGAAGCGCCGATGCTGAAGCTCTGACCGACATCGTAGCTGTTTATATCGATGCGACGCTCGCCATTGGTCTGGAACTCTTCGTGGTCCTGACCTGTAAGATTGCGCGCCTCGAACTTTAGCTCGACCTCGTTGCCGCCCAGGTTGACCCCTTGTCGCACTACGAAATCAAGAGACAAGCCCGGCTCTTCAATAATATCGGGCAGCGGCCCGGCACCACGGCTGCTCACGCGTTCGCTGGCGTATTTTAGAAGCAGCGTAAACTGGCTGAGGCGATCCAGATCATCGAGGCCCAGTTGCAAGTTTACGAGATGATCGGATTGGCCCGTCAATGAAACCCCGTCATCAAAGAAGTTGCTTGCCGGCTGGTCTGCGAATGGGAAGACGCGTGCGATGTCTCCCGCTCCGACTTCGATCTTGGACTGGGTGTAAGTGTAGTTTGCAACAGCAACAAGTTGCTGGCTGTCGAACCACCCACCCAAGTTCGCTAGATCGAAATTATATTGCATCTCGGCTTCACCGCCATACAGCTCAGCCTTTGGCGCATTGGCAAAGCCACTGATGATGTCATTGTCCGAAAAGCTCGTGAACACTTCGATTGGGTTTTCGATTTCCTTATAGAAACCTGCCACGCTCGCTCGACCGCCACCACCGGTGTAGTATTCAAGCCGAGCTTCGTAATTGGTAAGTCGGCTGTCAACAAGTCGCGGGTTCCCATTGAACTGACGGTTCGTTTCGGGGTCGAAATAAGTCTGGTATACAAGCTCACGGAATTGAGGGCGCGCGATCGTTTTCGAAACGCTGGCTCGGAACTGCAGATTATCGGTCAGTTCCCACGTCAGCGTACCTCCGGGCAGCCAGTAATCATTTTCGAGAAGCGTACCGCTGGTGGAGTTGATCGGTTGCGCAAAGACTTGGACCGCATCCACCGACTGGACCGCGTCTTCGTAGCGAACGCCGACATCCAGCGAGAGCCGATCAAGTGGCCGCACGTTAATTTTCCCATAGCCAGCATGGATGCGCAGCGCGGCATCAAAAGCTGGGTCGGATTGCGTGGTCTCGAATATGTTGAGTTCGTAGGGGGAGAGGCCCCCCGCAAGCTGTGCTTCACGATCAAAGCCGAAATCGATCAGGGCATCGCCCAGCAGATTATCGGGACGCAACGCGCCAAAGGCATCTGGAAAGGTCGAGGATGCCCGAATGTCGAATTCGCGTCGGGTGGAGAACCGATCGGTATCAGTGTAGGCATAACCGACTGTCGCATTCAGCCAATCGGTAATTTCATAACCGAGATCGATACCCCCATACCACAAGTTTTCGCTAAGGTCGGAAAAGCTGACGATCGCACCGCCGCGCTGTGGATCGAGCGTGTTAAGATAGGTATCGCCAAAGGGGTCGTTCGCATTGTTTGTGCGGACGTATTCAATGGTCCATTCGAATGGCGCTTCGCGTTGCGTCTGTGCGTAGCCGCCCCGTAAATCAACCGAAAGTTTTCCGAATTCCAGCTCTCCGACAAACTGGCTGTTGAGCAGTTGGCGCTCGAACCACGCTGTGTTCTGGATGAATTCATCGTCCCCATCCTGAAAATCCGTCCCTTGTTCGAGCGAGGCTCGCTTCAAGGTGTCCCGAATGAACAGATTGGTGAACCGGAATTTGTGTTCGCCGACCTCTAGGCCGAAGCCCAGCATGCCATTGAAAAGCATGCGGTTATCTGTAGCGAGCTCACGGAAATCGGTGTCGAGCTCCAGGTCTTCGTTCACCGCCGTCTGTTTAGTGATGAAACGATTGCGCCACTTGTTGCTGAGTGAAGCCGTGGCGATGATCCCGAAGCGTCCATCGGAGAAGACATCGAATGCCGTACCTGCAGTCAAACCAGCTGAGAAATTGGCCGGAAGATCGCCGATCTTCTGGACGAGATAGAGGTTGGGATCGTTGATATCGTGCAGGATTGCACGCGTATCGACATCTTCATCGTTTATGCGGGCGCCGCTATCGAAAAAGCCTTGCAACGAGCCGTAATTTTCAACGGTACGCCGTCCCTGATCAAAACCTGTCCAATCGTAATCGCCACCATAATAGGAGTACCCGGGGCTAAAGGTAGTTTCAGTATCTCCGGAAAGAGAGCCGCTTACGGTGAGAAAGCTTTCGGTGGGAATGGCGCGGGTGGTAAGATTGATGACGCCGCCACCGAATTCGCCCGGGAAGTTCGCCGAATAGGTCTTCTGGACCAGGCTCGATGCGACGACGCTAGTCGGGAAAATGTCCAATGGGACAACGCGAGATAGGGGTTGGGGCGAGGGAAGAGGCAGGCCATTCAGCAAGGCGAGCGAATAGCGATCGCCTAAGCCACGAACATAGACGAGCCCGTTCCCCTGCTGCGAAAGACCGGTCGTACGACCGAGCGCGCCAGCGATATCGCCTTCGCCGGTACGAGCAATGGTGGCTGTGTCTAGGACGGTGACAACTTGAGGCGATGCGCGGGTAATATCGCGGTTGCGGCGACCAGTTACTACGATCGTCCCACCAGGAATGGAAATATCCGGTGTTGCCTGATCGCTATCTGCGATCTCACCAGGAACACTGTCGTTCGCAGGGTCTACTTCCTGTGCCTGCGCCTCGTCAGGAACTTCCTCCTCCGTCGGAGGCGGACCTTCTGCACCCGTGCTCTGCGCAAGCGCTGCGGCTGGAAAGGTCAGGGCGGTGGAGAGCAGGAGCAGTGCGGAAAGCTGCTTGCCGGATGACATGTGAACGACCCCCTCAGATCAGGTCAAAAGCGTGGGAAATGTTGAAAGTCCGGGGACGCGTATTCGCCGCGTCCCCGGAAACAGTATTTGGGATCAATTGTAGACGGGAAGGCTCGTGCAAGCCGACACGCTGTCATCGAAGGAAATAGTGCTGGAATTGCAGGTCCAGCCATTCACCCAGTCACGATTTTCGTCGTAAACTGCACCGATTTGAGCAGGATTCTCGAAGAAATCGCTCCAGGTGGTCACGTCAAAAACAGGCACGCCGTTTTCGTTGCTGCCGTTGAGGAACAGTGCCTGCAGCGTGTTGGTGAAATTCGAATTGTTGTTCGATCCATCGTCGAAGACGCTCTCGATTTCGGCAGCAGTAGCCCCCGAACTGTCGCGGAAAGGTGTAGAGCAATCCATTACGAAACTATCAAAGGTAACCGGACCTGCTTCATCGATTGATCCATCGGCAGCCCGGAAAAGCTCTTCCTGGCCATCGATACGAAGGCATGCCGTATCCTGGTTCGAAACCAGAACCGAGTTTGCAATCGAATAGTCAGCAAAACCGCGGACCCGGATAGCCTGATCGATTGCGTTCTGGTGAACGAATGTAGCGTTCGAGATGCGGGTCTGCTGGCGCGGAGTGCTGTCGTTGAATGCGTTATCGCTATCAGCTTCGATAATCGTGTCACCGGCGCCGGGGCGCTGCACTACCAGTACGTATTGCATGTTCGCCTTAACACCGGTGTCGGTATCCAGCCCGTCGTCTTCTGCGCCAACGACGATGAGGTTTTTCACATTAACGAAACCACCGAAGAATTCGACGCCATCGTCCGAGCTGTTGAAGCTCATGATGTGGTCAAGTTCAGTGCCGGTGCCGGTACCGCCAGTCGTCAGTGATTGGAGTTCGCTATCGCCCGAAAGGACGAAGCCCGAATAACGGATCTGGACATAGGACATGCTGCCGGAGCTATCGTCGGCAGTTGCGCCTCCGAAGATTGCGGGCTGTGCGGCGCCCTCGACCTGGCGCTGACAGTTCACGCTACCCGGCGTTGCGCCTGAGGCGATGCAATCCGTTACAGGGGCACGGCCCGAGAGGACGACGCCGCCCCATTGGCCCGAAGAACTGTCCGTATTGAGACCCTGGACGTTATCGCGGCTGGTGAAGATAATCGGGCGCTCGGCAGTGCCGTTGGCCTCGATGGTGTTGCCACGGTTGACATTGAGGAAGCTCGAGCCCGAAGCGTAAACGATAACGCCAGGTTCGATGGTCAATTCGACATCGGTATCGCTAACGCCATCACTGTCATCTGCCGCAGGGCCCCCGTCCGTACCGACGTCGACACGGCCATTCATGCGATAAAGCAGGCCTTCGATATAAGGGAGGGTGGAGCTGGCAGTGAAGCGTTCAGGCATGGTGCAGACACGGTACTCGCCAGTCGGACCTGAAATCGTTCCATCGTCCGTAAGACCTACAGGATCGCTAATAGTTGGGCAGCCCGCAGCCGGCGTCACCGTCGGACTGGATGGGGGCGTCGGCGTCGGCGTCGGCGTTCCGCCGCCGTTGCCGGGGTTGATGATTACATCGCCGCCGGTGCCGGGCGAAACGATCTCGTCGGCGCCGCAACCCGCGAGAGCCAGTGCGGAAGTGCCAATGATAAGCGAGCGGTGGAGTGTCTTCACGGGTTCGGTCCCCTCAAAAAACCGGATGAGTCGAAATTCGAAGTGCGAATTCGTTGATCGCGACTCGTCAGCTAGTGACGCCGTGTGACAGTTTGTGTCGCTTCGTGACCGTTATGTTTCAGTTTCCACATCCAAGTCGACCATGCGTCGACATTGCAGAATTATGACATCGTTACAGTTTTGTTGCAGGATGGCTCTGGCATGAGCATGGATGAGCTTCGAAGTTTGGGAGAATAAAAATGCCTATCACAGCTGCAGCAGCGCTCCTCATAATCGCCGAAGGCCCGGTAATGGTCGTCTCCGCGCCGGCAACCGATTACGACATCGGATACAAGGAACTCGTCGTTGGTGAAAACCATGCAGCCATCGATGCAATCGCAGAATGCGATGAAATACCCTCCACCGATCCTGCCCGGCAGATAAATCTTGCAGTGGCCTTGGCGCGGGTGGGGGAGTATGAAGCAGCCCAAGAGCGGTTCGAGGCGGCGGCCCGGAATGCAGATCGCTATGAACTTGAAACTGCTACTGGCGATTGGATCGATTCTCGCGTGTTGGCGCGGCGCGGACTTGCCATGCTTGATGTCGGGAAATTCGGTTCGATGGAAACTCTTGCTGTGCGGTAACCGATAAACAGCTTAGCTTTTCGAGCTTACTCCGCCTTGGCCCGCCCTCTAATGTGAGGTTGCGGGCCAATTTCTTTTGGGGATGCGATAACATAGGATATTCAGGTTTTTGTCACCCCGTTGTCATGTAGGATGTTCAGTGGGGCCGTACGGAGGGTGTACGAAATGATTCGCGCACACGGGGCGCTGCAGACCTTGGTTGTCTGCTTGGCGCTCACTGCTTTCCCAGCGAAAGCGGATGTCATGGAGATTAATTCGGATGGTTCGCGCTGGATAGCCGGCGGGCAGCCTGCGAATACCGCTGTGCCAACTGCTCAGGCAGATTACATGGCTGCGCTTGTAGAAGTCCCTGCCCAAGTTGTCTTTCCAGACAATATTGTCGGCGATCCGACGCGCCATGCAGCCGGCGTGCCAGATGTATATCGCGTAAAGGTGGCTGAACTTGCCGCCCGTTTCGATTTGTCTCCATCTTTGATAGAGGCAATGGTTTGGCAGGAAAGCCGCTGGAGGCATGATGCACGTTCTCCTGCAGGGGCCCGGGGGCTCGCTCAACTAATGCCCGGAACTGCGCGTGATCTGGGCGTCGATCCGGGTGATCCATTCGCAAATCTTGAGGGCGGTGCACGCTACCTCCGGCAGCAACTCGACCGCTTCGATGGCGATCTCGAGAAAGCACTTGCCGCCTACAATGCCGGGCCGGGGCGGGTTGAGCGCGCTAACGGGATCCCCCGCATCCGCGAAACCCAGCTTTATGTGGCCTCCATCATGGGCCGCCTTGCAGACCACTCACGGGAGTAGAAGTTTGAAATCGTTTTTCGCCAAGCTAGCGGCAATTGCCGCCCTTATTAGTCCATCCACGGCTATGGCCCAAACCATCCAGCAAGACCCTGCTGGATCCGGGCCGATAGTAAATGCACTTGGCTGGCTGCAGGGCACTTTGCTTGGCAACGTCGCGACTGCTGTGGCGGTGATGGCTGTCGCTGCCGTGGGTTTCATGATGCTCACGGGCAGGCTTAACTGGCGTTTCGGGGCAACGGTCATCATCGGCGTCTTCATTCTGTTCGGCGCAGCTTCGATTGTCGCCGGGATTCAGGGCGTAGCGGCATAGATGACTGCGCTGGTCCGCCACCCCGTCCATAGAGCCCTTACACGGCCGCAGATGTTTGCGGGCGTGACGTTCAATTATTTCATCATCAACGGGGTGGTGACGACCGAGATATTTCTTATCACCGGCAGTTTCTGGGCGCTGTTCGCCGCGCTGGTTATGCACGGGATCGGTTATTTCGCCTGCCTGCGCGAGCCGCGCATTTTCGACCTCTGGATGACCAAGGTTTCGAAGTGCCCGCGGGTCAAGAACTACAAGCGCTGGGGGTGCAATTCCTATGCCGCGTAAGACCAAATGGCTCGGCCCCGCTGCATGGAGCGAAAAGGAAGCCAGGGCGGGCGACCGACTGCCCTATTCGCGCCTGGTCGACCAGCATACGGTATTGATGCGCGACGGCAGCCTGATGACCGCGATCCAGGTTCCAGGCTTGCTGTTCGAAACCGAAGATAGCGAAGCCCTCAATGCGCATGCTGCCACTCGGGAGGTCATGCTTCGCAGCACGCTCGATGCGCGCTTCGTGATGTATCACCACGTTATTCGGCGCCGTGTGGCCGTCGAATTGGATGCCGAGTTCCCAGATCCGATCAGTCGTCACATCGACGCCCGCTGGAAGGAGCGTCTTGGATCGGGGCAGCTATTCGTCAACGACCAGTTCATAACCTTGATACGCCGTCCGGCTCGCGGCAAGGCCGGTCTGGTCGAGCTTATTTCGAAAAAGACGAAGGGTCGCAAGGAACGCTTAGAAGCCGATCCAAAGGATCTGCGTAGCCTGCGCGCTGCCTCGCAAGGCTTGGTTGCGTCGCTCACCTCGTATGGGGCGAGCGTATTGGGTGATTATGTCGGGCCGCAGGGTAATGTGAATTCCGAGATGCTGGAATTGCTTTCGGCGCTATATAACGGTGAAATGCGGCCAGTTCGCAGGCCGTCCGACGATGTCGATCTCGGCATGCTCCTTCCATATCGCCGCGTGAGTTTCGGCTTAGACGCGATCGAGATGCGGGGTTCGGGATCGCCTGATTTTGGTGCGATGTTGGGTCTCAAGGACTATCCTGAAGCCACGAGCCCAGGCTTGCTTGACGGCCTTCTGCGTTTACCGTTCGAGATGGTCGTTTCGGAAAGCTATGCTCCCGCTGAACGACAGACTGCCCGTGAACGCATGGATCTTGCGATCCGTCGCCTCAAGAGCGCTGACGAAGAAGCGGCTGCCGAGCGTGCCGATATGATGGCGGCAAGGGATGCCCTTGGGAATGGCGCTGTCGGTTTCGGTGACCATCACCTTACCGTAATGGTGAAGGAAAGCAGCCTTGCTAGGCTGGATGATGCGACCGCGGCCTGCGCCGCCGCTATCGCCGATACCGGTGCAATCGCGGTTCGCGAGGACACCAATCTGGAGCCGGCGTTCTGGGGGCAATTCCCGGGAAACGAAGGCTATCTTGTTCGTCGCGCGCTGATTTCCTCAGCCAACATGGCGAGCTTCGGTTCACTGCATGGGTTTGCTTTAGGACAAGCGCTGGGAAATCACTGGGGCGAAGCCGTCACCCTGCTGGAAACTACCAGCGCAACCCCATTCTTCTTCAATTTCCACCATGGTGACCTGGGTAACTTCTCAGTCATTGGCCCGTCCGGCTCGGGTAAGACGGTAGTGATGAACTTCCTCGCGGCTCAAGCTCAGAAGTTCAGCCCTCGGACGATTTTGTTCGACAAAGATCGCGGAGCGGAGCTTTTCGTCCGCGGTATCGGAGGCCGCTATGACAGCATCCGGGCAGGCGAACCGACCGGCTTCAATCCGATGGCGCTGCCCGACACGGCCAGCAACAAGGCCTTTCTGCGCGACTGGCTTTCGGTCCTATTGAAGGCCCAGGGGCCAGAAGAGGAAGCGACCATCGCGGCAGCTGTCGATGCCGCCTATGCCAATGATGCATCGCTCCGCCGCCTCCGTCATTTCAAAGAGTTGCTTTCGGGCACTCGCCGGCCGCAGCCAGGCGACCTTGCCGACCGGCTTAGCGCGTGGATTGGGGAGGGCGAGAATGCCTGGTTGTTCGACAATGCAGACGATCAACTGGACCTGACCTCCCGCGTCCTCGGCTTCGACATGACTGCGCTGCTTGAGAACCCGAAGCTACGCACGCCGACGATGATGTATCTATTCCATCGGATCGAGGAACGTCTCGACGGCAAACCCACGATGATCCTCATCGACGAAGGATGGAAAGCGCTGGACGATGAAATCTTTGCTGCGCGTATCCGCGATTGGTTGAAAACGCTGCGTAAGCGCAACGCCTTGGTTGGTTTCGCAACTCAATCGGCACGCGATGCACTGGAAAGCCGCATTTCCACCGCATTGGTCGAACAGACTGCCACCATGGTTTTCATGCCTAACAGTCGCGCAAGGCCGGAAGATTATTGTGACGGGTTCGGTCTGACCAGCCACGAACTGGCGCTGATCAGGACACTACCTGCGCATAGTCGATGCTTTCTCGTGCGCCAGCCCGATGCGAGTGTGGTGGTGCGGCTCGACCTCTCCGGCGCGCCTGAAGTTCTCACACTGCTGTCCGGGCGCGAAAGTTCGGTTCGCCATCTCGATTTGCTGCGCCATGCGATGGGGGACGCGCCTGCGGATTGGTATCCGGCGCTTACAGGTACAGCTTGGCCGGGCGGTCCCGACGATGCGCGCGGTGAGGAATTACACATCGGGCTGGCCGCGGAATGACCAGCCAGGCCTGTCAGCAAGCAGCCCAAGAGGTTGGCAATGGTGTCGCAGCCGCCCTGCACGGTGTGGACTGCGTTGCGGGTGAAGCAAGCGCGCAGGCCTTCGGCAAGCTTTTCGCGCCGGGCGGCGCGCTGGGCACTACGCTGACGATTGTCCTTACGCTCTACATCGCCATCTTCGGTTTTCTGCTTCTAACGGGGCGTACCAACATCGGGGTCCGCGCATTGGTCCCCAGAATGATGACCTTGGGACTGGTCCTGACGTTCGCAACCAGCTGGGTCGCTTACCAGAGCGTGGTCTGGAACCTGGCTATCGGCACCCCCGATTATCTGGCTGGTATCCTTAC
>CEVK01000413.1_pt1 | contig 10400 bp, 9 predicted proteins | sample 531501 | NCBI WGS metagenome assembly CEVK01 (sample SAMEA2623794, study PRJEB7988) | marine metagenome | biome: marine biome (ENVO:00000447); feature: mesopelagic zone (ENVO:00000213); material: "saline water (ENVO:00002010), including plankton (ENVO:xxxxxxxx)" | depth 740 m | reverse complement strand
CTCGTTATGCGTTCTTCCCAGAGGTGTACCGCCCTCTGCGGTCAGGCCAGGATGTGCCCTCGTTGGAATTCTCCGGCCGAGCGAGAGGGATGGTTGCCACCGTGCTTTTCCGGGATCGGTCGATCGTGATAAAGCCTTTGCAGAACAGCCGAGAGGACCAGATAGCACAGATAGCAGGCGGGATAAGCGTTGGGCCGGAACAGTTGGAGTCTCTGCCGGGTTATCTGACGGAGGAGTTCGTTCCTGGAACGTTCTTCACCGAGTTGCCGCAGGAGCGGCTTACCGACGATTTATTGTCTACCATAGGCTCGAACGTGGGGGCAATGGTTCGCCGTCTCCACAAGGCTGATATCTACTACAACGACGTAACGTTCTCAGACCCCAGAGGCAGGTCCCATCTTCTGGTTGCAGATGACGGTTCCTGCAGCTTGATCGACTTTGGAATCTCCGTTTTGCTGGACCGTCATCCGATCTTCGAACGCGAGGAGGTGCATAACTTCGTGCGAACGCTGCCCATGTACCGGGTTTTTAGAGGGATGGCCGAAGATGAGTCAAGTGTGGACCGATTCTTGGAAGACTATGCAGGTAAATTGGGTAGCTCGTCAAAGCTAGAGATAACTTCACGGGACCTAGTGTTCGCCAGAGAGGGTTTGAACATGGCGTCTAAACGTATGGGAGACCGGATCATTGAGCCGGTCAAGGAAGGTTTTACTCAAGGATACACGGGTTAAACAGTAACCCAAGAGGAAATCAAAAAGGCCCGGCCATTCGTCTGAATGGCCGGGCCTTTTTTATAAGCTTGTGTAGTAGTTTACTGAACTATAAAGTCGCCAAACATGGTGAAGTTATGGCCTGGGAAGGTGCAGACGAATTGATACGTTCCGGCAGACGGCGCAGTGAACGTTACAACACCCGAGCCACCTGGGTTGATCAAAGCCGTATTGGCTATAACCCTGCCATCGCCTGGTGACACCCAATCGTTGGTGGGGCCAGCAGCAGTACCGTCGACGGCCACATCGTCTTTAGTCCCGGACTGGACTATCACCAAGTTATGCTGGTTGTTCGCAGACGGGTTGTCAAAGGTGACTGTAACTTCTGCCCCAGAACTCGCAGAGAAGCTGCTGGTATCGAAGGTTAGTGTTTCGCCTGCAGCACCAACCGTAATTGCAACCGGTCCAGCGACGGCGGGTTTTTCGGTTTTGGTCGCAGTGCCAGTTCCATGGTCTTCTTCGGTGGATTCGGATGCGCCATGAACGTAAGGCACTGCATTGGCTTCGGCGTAGCCCCGTGGCTCTCCGCCGAAGCCAACGAATAGGCCGATCAAGGCAATCCCTACTAGGAATGCGAGTGCTAACCCCGCGATGAACACGGTCCCGAAGAACCGCGGGTCAAACTTGAGGTGCATGTAATACATAATGACGATAGCGAATTTGACTGCTGATAATGCGACTAGTAGAGGCACTTTAGAAGCCCCGAGATAGCCAACTATGCCAGCCCGTTCCCATATCAGGACGAACTCAACGATGGTAATCGCAAATAGGATTACCGCAATCAGGACGTATTGATTGAACGTCGGGTGGTTTGATGTATGTTCGGTTTCGTGTGCCATTATTACTCTAATGTGCTCTTGTTCGACTTGGGTGTGGGGTTAATGTCCGCCCGGAAGAGCAGCTGGGCCGACGTCAAACCCGCCAATGAGATATAGCAGTGTAAAAATAACGATCCAGACGATGTCGACGAAGTGCCAATACAGACCGACCAGTTCGACATCCAGCGCTGTTTTCGGGCCGAGGCGCCCTTTGGCTCCCAGTATGGCCATAGCCACAAGCCAGATGATTCCCAGGGTCACGTGGGCTCCGTGGAACCCGGTAAGTGTGAAGAAGGTGGCGCCGAACAGGTTGCCCCCAAGGGTCAGTCCTTCATTCTTGAAGGCGTTGAATTCATAAACCTGGAAACCGATGAATATTGCCCCTAAGAATGCGGTGGCTAACAGCCAATTAACGATGCCCTTCTTATTATCTGCGTGGGTCGCTGACAGCGCCTGTACCATGGCGAAGCTACTCATCAGCAACACGAATGTGCTGATAGTCGTTAGCGGGACGTCTATGATGTCTATGGGGTACGGGCCGACTAAACTCTGGCCACGATAGACCATGTAGGTGGCGATCAAGGAGCCGAAGAAGAGGCAGTCCGACCCCAAGAATACCCACATGAGCATCTTCCGGTGGTTTAAACCGGTGGTTGTATATTCATGTTCTACTGCGTGGGCCACGATCTTAGTCTCCTAGTGATGGTCGCTGGGCGCGGCTGGAGGTTCGTTGCCCCAACCGATTGTGCCTATGAAGGCGATTATTCCTCCCACAAAGCTGAGCGCGTAGTGGGAAAGTAATCCGCCTCCGATCAAAGCAACACCCGCCGCTATAAATATCGGCCAATACGATGGACTTGGCATATGGATGGAACTGGGGTCAACGTGAGCTTCAGGCTCCCTGATGGGAGTACCGGCGGCTTCAGCATTCTCTTTGACGATCCAATAATGATCCCGTCCTTGAATCTGGGGAATCTCAGCGAAGTTGTACGGAGGAGGTGGGGAAGAGATGGTCCACTCCACACCGGGGGCATCCCAAGGGTCATGGCTGACCCGCCGCGAATTGCGGGACTGCCAGACGTTGTACATGAATATCAGAATCCCGATAGCCAGCACGATGTATCCGACGCTGGAAATCTGGTTCATGTGCTCCCAGCCGAATTCGGCAGAGTAGGTATATATGCGCCGTGGCATGCCGTTCATGCCTACGAAGTGCATGGGGAAGAACGTTAGGTTCATGCCGATGAACACAAACCAGAAATTCAACTTGCCCAGCGTTTCGTCTAGCATCTTCCCGGTGATCTTCGGGAACCAGTAATAGGTGCCGGCGAAGATACCGACTATGGAACCACCAAACAAGACATAGTGGAGGTGTGCCACGATGTAATAGGTGTCCTGCTGTTGGAAATCAGAAGGAGAGACCGCGTGAGATACGCCGCTCAACCCACCGACGATGAACAATGCTATGAAGGCCAAGGCGTACATCATCGCAGTAGTGAATTCTATGGAGCCTTTCCATAGAGTCCCGATCCAGTTGAAGATCTTTACGCCTGTAGGCACAGCTATCAACATTGTGGTGATGGTGAATACTGAGTTCGCCACTGGACCCAAGCCAACCGTGAACATGTGGTGGCTCCAAACGGCCCAACCCATGATGCCGATGACGATTCCGGAAAATACGATAAAGGGGTAGCCGAACAAGGGTTTTCGCGAGAAAGTCGGCAGAATCTCTGAAACGATACCCATCGCAGGCAGAATCAAGATGTAGACTTCAGGATGCCCGAAGACCCAGAAGAGGTGTTGCCAGAGGACGGGATCGCCGCCCTCGGCCGGGATGAAGAAATGGGTTCCAAAGTTGCGGTCCATGGTCAGCTCGATCAGACCTACCGTGATTACAGGGAAGGCAAGAACCAGCAGGAGGGACGTAATCAGGGTCATCCAAACGAACACGGGCATGCGCATCATGGTCATGCCGGGCGCCCGCAGGTTGATTATTGTAACTATGAAGTTCAGTGCGCCAGCCACTGATGAAGTGCCCATGACCAGAAGGCTGATCGCCCAGTAATCTAGGCCATGGTCAACGCTGAAAGGTTTTTCGGTGAGGTTGGCGTACGAGAACCAGCCGGCGTCCGGCACTTGATCTACGACGAAGCTCATATGCATGAGCACGCCGCCGAACAGGAATATCCAATAGCTGAGGGCATTCAGTCTGGGGAAAGCAACATCTCTGGCGCCGATGGCCAAAGGAATGACGATGTTAAAGAAGCTCACTGACATCGGCATGATAACCATGAACACCATGGTGGTGGCATGCATGGTGAACATCTCGTTGAACCGGCCAGGGCCGATCAGGTCGTTGTCTGCAGAGGCCAATTGCATGCGTATGACACCAGCTTCAATCCCTGCGAACAGCAGGAAAATGAAAGCGGTTACGCCGTATAGCACGCCGATGCGCTTATGGTCGACTGTTGTCATCCAGCCCCACAGGCCTGCGTAGCTCGTTGGTCGTGGTATGACGCTGGTTATCGCTGCCATCTTTCGCTTTCTCCGGGTTCTCCACCGAGTTCTACAGGCGGGTGGCCTCGGTTAGCGCTCCTATTGGTGGAATCTATCGCAGATCCAACAGATACCCGACGAGGGCATCTATCTCTTCATCGCTTAGGTTAGCAGTCCCGTTCTGGTACAGAACAGCGCGTTCGGACATATAGTTGCCGGGTTTAATGTCCTCTGGGTCGTGTATCCAGTCACGCAAAGTGGTCTCGGACAAGTCAATTATACCTGCCGCCAAGGTGAGTCGAGTTCGAAGGTCCGTCAGGTTCGGCGCCGGAACTGGTGTTATGTCTCCGCCGGTGAGGAATCCGTCCAACCGGCTCTTTGACAGCGATGGATCATCGGGACCATCAATGGTATGGCAGAGAGTACAATTGGTCGCGAAGACTTGCTGTCCCTTCTTAGCTCGGTCTGTGTTGGTTGGCGGTGGGCCATAGTCTGCAGCCCAGGAATCGAACTGGGCTTGCTCCATAACGGTGACCCGGAACCGCATCAAAGCGTGGGCCAGACCGCACAACTCCGCGCATTGCCCGTACAGGGTTATCGGTAGGTCGTCGTCAATCTTGTCCGAGTCGGCCTGGAACCACATCTTATTTATGTGAGTTGGCACCATGTCGAGCTTGCCAGCAAGCTTGGGCACCCAGAAGCTGTGAATGACATCGTCGGATTCTAGATTGATTGTGATGGGCCGGTCGACTGGAATCCGCATCTCATTGGCGGTGATTATGTGCTTGCCGTTGCCTGCATCAGGGTATTCAAATTCGAACCACCACTGATGGCCGGTTACGTTGACATGTAATGGTTCCGGGCCATCAGTGGGAGCCTTGTCAATCTCAAACAGAGTGAAGACGGACCAGATTCCCAGGGCAAGCACCAGGATAGTAGGAATGATGGTCAGGACAACTTCCAATGTAGTGTTGCCATGGATCTGGGGTGGTTTTTCGTCGCCAGGCCTTCTCCGGTAGCGGACTATAGCGTAGAGCAGAACCCCTTCAACTACTATGAATACCGCGACCATGGTCCATAACAGCACGTTGAACAGGTCTAACTGTTTCTGGGCTACCGGGCCAAACGCCTCCCAAGTGGATTGGCCGGTTTTGGAGCAACCAACCATAAACAAGAAAAGAGCCGCCATTAGACCAAAGAGGACCGAACGGTTCTTCAGGCTTCTGCGGCGTCCTGTGGGTTTGCTTGAGTTCGTGGCGGAAGGTTTACCGGTTGGTCCTTCCCGCCGGAAGGGCGACAGCCCCATTGTTTGTCTCCCGGGGTTTATTTAGCGCGGCGACAGCGCACTAACCAGCTTGTTTAAGAGGGCGAATCGACCCAAATTTTTACCTAATTTGAGCGTGCGTGTGCCAAATTTCACTAACCTGTGGGAACTTACCACAGGCCCAACAGGCCTGTCAACGCATCTGAGCACGGGTCATACTTGGTGCGGATACGCTTGGAAATAGGTTTAAAACCGGTATACGGCGTCTGCCAACATCACGGAGAACAACAGGGCGAGATAGAGAAGGGAGTAGAGGTACAGATACTTCGCCCTGCGGATGGTGTAATCCAGCTTCAGCTTCCAGGCCAAGGCTATAAATATGGCACCCAGAGCCGCTGCCGAGAATAAATAGATCAACCCAACGGCATCTGAAGCGCTAAAGAGTAGTGTCAGCGCCACCAAAGCCAGGCTGTAGATGAAGATGTTTTGCACCGTGCGTTCTTCACCCACCACCACGGGCAGCATGGGAATCCCTGCTTCTTGGTAGTCATCTTGGATCATCAATGCCAACGCCCAGAAATGGGGTGGGGTCCAGAAAAAGACGATGGTAAACATATAGACGGCCGGCAATTCTAGACTGCCGGTCACTGCCGCCCATCCGACCATCGGTGGTATCGCGCCTGCGGCGCCCCCAATCACGATATTCTGCGGCGTGTTGCGCTTGAGCCACCCAGTGTAAACGAGTACATAGAACAGGGTAGCCGACAGCGTTAAGCAAGCCGAGAGCAGGTTTACCCAATAAGCCAGTACTAAAAAAGCACCGATATTCAACCCGATACCAAAGGCCAAGGCGCTTAGTGGCGGGATACGTTGACTGGCCACTGGACGCCGCACGGTACGAGACATGATCGAGTCAATGTCCTGGTCTAGGAAGTGGTTGATAGCGTTGGCGCCTCCAGCCCCAAGTGCTCCTCCAAGACAAACAAAGGCGATGGTTTGTAGAGAAGGTATTCCTTCAGCCGCAAGGAACATACCGCCGATGGCCGTGATCACCAACAGGACGATGATAGGTGGCTTCGTCAGTGTCAGGTAATCGTTAGCCAGGATGAAGACTTTGGCACGCTTGGACGCTATCTGGCCATGTTCCACTCCCTCAGCCATTGCTTGGGCCAGACCATCGGGTGCCGGGATTGGAGAACGTTAGGACCACTAGGCCGGACACGGCAATCCAGACTGATGTCGCCATAGCTAAGTGTAGTGCCCTTGTTTCTTCGTTGAAGTCTGCCCAGACCACGCCGGCGCCTACCAAAACTTGAGCAACAAATAAGGTCACAGCAGCCAGGGAGAAGATTCGGATTTCTAGTGGTTGCGTTCTCCCTCTGAAGCCTAAGTGGAGGCTGTATAGTACGAAGAGACCGATCCCACCGGCTATGTATCTATGCAGCATGTGGATGATCTGCAGCCGTTCGCTGGGGAAGGGGTTGCTTTCCAAACAAAGGGGCCACTCTGTGCAGGCTCCGAATGCACCGGTGGTGGTCACGTAAGAGCCGGAGAGTAGCAGTAAGAAAACTGAGATACCGGCGCTAACAGCTAAGACAGGGAACTTTCGGATCTTGCCCGTGGTCCAGTCCGGTAGCCTTATTGTTAATGGCCCACGGAAGGCGACCACTGCTATGACTACCAGTACGGCTACCAATGATTCGCCGACCGCAAGGTGGGCCATCACCGCTGAGCCGGGGAGTTCATTCAATACGGTTGCTCCACCCAACCCCGCTTGGGCTATAACTAAAACAAATGCCAGGGTGGCCGGGACTAATATCCATCGCTCTTGCCGGTAGCGCATCCAGGAGGCGATGAACAGGAACAAGATCAACGGGCCGACTATAAAGGACGCCGTTATCCTGTGGGAATATTCAATGATTGCTTCTGTATTAAGAGGGGGGAAAATACCACCGTCACAGCCGGGCCAGTCGGGGCAGCCCAGGCCTGACTCAGTGACGCGCACCACCCCGCCTAGGACCACCAGAGCGAACGTAGCGAAAACCGTGAAAGCCGAGATTCCACGGAACCAGTTATGAAAGCTGGAGCGATTGTTCAGGCTCATGCTGGCGGTACAGTTAGGGATGGAGAAAAGTTCGGGATTCGGCTGGGGGTCTGTGCGCTACGGAGTTCGCGGCTGCGTGTCATAGGGTTCCTAGTTTGCGATTTGGTGAAACCCGGTTGGGAGCCGGGTTTCCATGGGGTTAAGAATCAAGGCCGGACCGCGTTGCTACAGCGATTGGAACACTATCATAGGGCCCATTTGGTGTCAATGAAAAACGTGCCTGGCTACGCTTGGCACGAACAGCCTGTGGAAGAGGGTGCTCCGATCATTCTTATTTCTATATGGCATTACGCGGCGCCACATCGAGCCAGAAAAGTCCGATTTACGTCCAGACTGTGTTATCATTTCCTGCGCTATCATGGAGCCTGCCGTCCAAGTTGAAAATCTAGTTAAACGATTTGGTTCATTCACCGCGGTTGACGGGGTGTCATTTTCCGTTGAACGAGGGGAAGTTTTCGGGATATTAGGACCAAATGGGGCCGGCAAGACCACCACTCTGGAGATCGTTGAAAGTCTCCAGAAACCTACGGAAGGCCGGGTCAGCGTTCTGGGGTTGGAAGTCCAGTCTAACGCGAACAAGGTCAAAGCACGAATCGGAGTGCAGCTCCAGGCTTCCGCATACTACAGTTATCTAAACCTCAGAGAGATACTCGTCCTTCTGGGGAGTTTCTACCCCCACAAGGCCAGCCCAGAGTCTTTGCTTGATCAAGTAGGCCTTGCCGATAAGTTAGAAAACCGTATCGCGGAACTGTCAGGCGGCCAGCAGCAAAGGTTCGCCGTAGCAGCCAGCTTGGTCAACAATCCCGAAGTGGTTATCTTAGATGAACCTACCACCGGCCTTGACCCCCAGGCACGCCGAAACCTCTGGAGCCTGATTCGAGAAGTTAACCAGAGCGGTGTGACTGTAGTGCTCACTACTCACTACATGGAAGAAGCAGAGGCGATCTGCGGACGCTTGGCAATCATGGATCGCGGTAAATTAGTAGCATTGGACACTCCTCAGAACCTGATTAACGGACTAGAAGCTAGTTACACCGTGAAATTGACCATGGAAAGTCCGATGACCGAGTCCCAATTAAAATCGCTGAACGGTGGGGCCAATGTCGTTCAGCCCGGCGAACAATCGGGAGACGGCAGGACTGAGAATACCTACCTATTACGGCTGGCCAACAGCCCATCGGCATTAAAAACCGTGTTGGAGGAGATATCAAAGGCCGGCCTGGGCTTGGAGAACCTGCAAGTAACTCCTGTCACTCTTGAAGACGTCTTTCTTGAGTTAACCGGCAGTGAACTTCGAGACTAAACTTGTTTGCGCTGATTTTTGCCAATATAAAGATGATGGCGCGAAATCGTCAGGCCATGTTCTGGGCACTGTTCTTTCCTCTTATGTTGGTCGTGGTTTTCGGTCTGTTCAATTTCAACGGAGTTGGTGTGGCCGGTGTAGCTGTGGTTGACGAGTCCGGTGGTCCCCGGGCCGAGCTTTTCAGGGAGCGTCTGGAAGAGATTGAGTTTCTGCAGCTGGAATTTGACGAAATATCCCCAACACAGGCCCGGGAGAAAGTGGTTGACGGCAATCTGGGCTACCTGATCATCATTCCGGACCTGTTCGATAACCCGTCAGAACAGGAGGCCCAAACCCATGAACCGGCGCCGGTGGCATTGGTCTACAGCACCCGCAACCCCGACCGTAATCAGCTGGTGGACGGTGCGGTCCGCAATCTGGTGTCTGACATCCACTCGGCAGGCGCGCCTGTGGTTCCGTCCCGGTTACTTACTGCCGATGTGATTCAGGTGCCTGAGGTCGATTACTTCGATAATGTGCTTCTCGGCCTGTTGGGGTTGGGGATTATGACTAACTCTATTATTTCCATAGCCGTTCGGATCAGTACCTTCCGCAACCAGGCGATCTTGAAGCGGCTTTTGGTGACGCCCCTTTCTATCTGGAAATTCTTTGCCGCTGAGATTACCGCTCACGTGTTATTGGCTTTGGTTCAGGCAGGCATCATTCTGGCGCTGGGTGTATTCGTGTTCGGCGGGAAAGTCCATGGAAATCTTCTGTGGGTTTTCTGTATAACGGCGTTGGGCAGTGTGGTGTTCTTGAACATCGGGTTCATACTTTCTGCTTGGGCCAAGTCCCCCGCGGCTGCTTCAGGGATGGGGAACGCAATCACGTTTCCCATGATGTTTCTAGCAGGGACCTTCTTCTCGACTGCGGCCTTGCCCTGGATATTGCCTCAATTGTCGCTAGCCCTGCCCCTCACACCTATGCTTGCGGCGCTGCGTGACGTTGCCATAGATAGCGAACCTATCTGGGATACCTGGCCCTACTTGGCGGCCCTCGGCGGCTGGGTTGTGGGCACAGGCTTAGTTGCGGTCAAAGTGTTCAAGTTCGGGTGATGGCTAGCGGGAGCAGGCTGGCCTTGGCTTCGATCGCCAGCGCTTGCGTCTTGCTTATAGCGGTAGCCTGTGGCGGTGGTGAAAAGACTGTGACGGGTCTCGTGCTGGAGGTGGTTGGGCGCAACTTGGTAGAGATCGAGCTGCTACGAGTGCGGGACCGGTCTGGTAGGATTTGGGAGTTCTCCACAGAAGGCAACATTGGAATTAGCGCCGCCCATTTAAAGCAGCACCAAGTGTTAGGCCAAGGAGTTGTGGTGATCTATAACGACGAAGACGGCCAATCGATTGCCTCTGAAGTTCGAGATCTCGTAACCCCTTAAGGCAGCGCCCTACAGAATTTCTAGCAGCCTCGCTTCTATCTCATCCGCTGCAGTGAACTGCTCGAATTTGACCTGTACCAGACCCTGACCGTCGATAATGAACGTCCATGGTTCGGTTGGCAAACCCCACTCATCCACCGCAGCGATTAGACCGCCGGTGGGTCTTTGTCCTTCTGCGAGATGGGGGTCTTCAAATACCTCAACGTGGATATAGTTGGCCCGGTCTCCCAC
>CEVK01055719.1_pt1 | contig 10641 bp, 13 predicted proteins | sample 531501 | NCBI WGS metagenome assembly CEVK01 (sample SAMEA2623794, study PRJEB7988) | marine metagenome | biome: marine biome (ENVO:00000447); feature: mesopelagic zone (ENVO:00000213); material: "saline water (ENVO:00002010), including plankton (ENVO:xxxxxxxx)" | depth 740 m | reverse complement strand
ATTTATTTACTACGGACATCAATAAAATGATCAATATGAAACTCCAGCACATCCATTGGGATAACGCCGTATTCAAGCATTGCATCATGAAATTCACGAATATCGAATCTATCGCCCAATGCCTGTTCTGCCTTTTCCCGCAACTCAAGTAATTTTCGATAAGAGATATGGTAGGGCAAAATATAACCTGGCAAGTCCGTTGCGCTAATAACACTACCGTTAAACGTCGTTGACGTTGAGCCAGGCACACAGTCTGGCCCCCAACAGTGCTTGTCTAGATAGGCTTCTGCCTCTTCATAACTCCAACCATAATAGTTGTAGCCAATGTCAACAACAGCAGCTGTGGCTCCCATCGCCAAGGTCTGGCCCAATATGCCATATCTCTCAAGCGGTGTATCAAATACACCCATCTCAACCCCCAGATTGGCAGCGTACTCAGCCCAAGCCTCCGTAATGCCAGGGGAAAAGCCACCTAAAACACCTAAGCTACGCATTACTGGAGGCAGCGATTCGTTTTCCAGCATCAAGGAAACATGAAAGTGATGTCCAGGAATAAGTTCGTGAGCCCCTAAATGCGCGACGTCGCTATAAATATAGGAGGGCATATCAAAGCCCTTAAAATAATAGATACCAACTGGGTTCATCGGATTAGGCGGCGCAAAGTAACCTCGATCCACCGTTTTGGCCAGCTCTGGATCTATAGCTTTGGCACTGTGTGGTGCTTTGGGAAGGCGCCCAAACCATTTTGGCAACTGTTCTGAGATTTCCGCAGTGTAACCAAGCATGGTGTCCTTAATATCCTGCGCGTTTTTAGGGCGTTGCTCAAGGTCTGTCCAGAGCTGTTTTTTAAATTCAGCGCTGCTGCCACTAAACCCCATGTCTTTGCTGATCATCGCCATCTTGGCTTCCAGATCGTCAACGTAACCTTGGGCGCGTTTGAAGAGATCCTTCGGACCAACATCCTCAGCAATAAATTGTTTGATTAACCAGCGGTACTCCTCTGGCCCGCCCGGATACTGCCAAAGACCGCCGCGCTCTGGAGCCATGCTGAAATATTCATCACCCAATGTATCGGCAAACTGCTGCAAAGCCGAAATAAACTCTGACTCAAGAGCAGCAACCGCACGCTCTTTGAATTCTTTGGCGACTTTATCATCGTATTCAGCGATCTTTTGCACCGCGATTTCAAGCTGCCGTTGAACGATGTCTGCTTGCGATTTATACAGATCCCGAATTCCGAGTAGTGCCGGTTTGGGCAACAGGATTCCGCGCTCTTTCTGTTCTTTATGCTTGATATCCAGGTCACGGATGTACTGACTGAATGTAGAAAGCACACCCAGCCACGCCTCTCTGCCTGCCGGAGTTGAAAGGTCTTGTGCAGCCAACATCATCGGCATTCTCGAGAACATTATGCCGCCACGATAAGGGGCTGCGCTGAAGGTCAGAAAGTAACTATCGTCTTCATGCGCGGAAAATTCCAGGCGAGAACTAAGAGTCTTTAGGATCACCTGCTCGTGGTGAGGGAGCTTTTGCAGGTCGATACTCTGAACTTCAGCCAATAATGCTTCCGCCTGTTGTGCTCGAGCTTGCACTGATTCCCGACTGATATCAAACACTGCTGACGCCTGGGATTGACTGTACTTCTCATACCGCTCCAAAAACTGAGTGTATAGCTCCAATTCACTTTGTTCTTGCTCTGCGCCACTCACAGTGAAAGAAGCTGCCAGGCAGAAAGAAAGTAGCAGCGACTTTCCAATCATATATCGTGGCTTTTTAGGTTTCACACTATTGCTCTTCATGTTAAAAATTTCCTTGTCATATCGTGATGGTATGACTCCCGAAAGAGCCATGCCATACAGGTTACTCAAACATTAAAATGTGTATGACACATTCAATGATACAGTTCTTGGGCGATTGGTGTATGTTTGGTTGTAGCTCAACCCAGGTGGCAAGATTCCACCACCGAAAAGATGCAATATCTGTTCAATTTCAGATAGGTTATCAAGCCCCCTTTCCGTTGCGTTAGTAACAGCCCAGTCAGCTACCCCATAAAGTGCTGAAAAAAAGACAATGTTGTACATGTAAGCCCAGGCGGGTACACCCCACCGCTGAAACCTAAATGTTTTCCACTCATACAAGACAGCACAAATAAAAGTTACAGTTATGAGAAACGAGTACATTATTTCACCAATAGCTTATTTTCTGCTCTTCAAGATATCTTCCAACTCTGCTTCGTGGTCAACTTCATCCTTCTTGTACTCAGGCTCAGGCTCAGCAACCAAACCTACCTCTTCTTCCATCCATTTATAACGTTCTTCTTTTCTTGCTTCGTGAATTTTTGCTTCACGCTCCGCATCTTCTTCTGATTTCACCAAGTGGGCTGGTACTCCTTCATTGTTTAAGTACCGCATTTGCGAGCGAATGTAACAGCCGATTGAGAATCCGTTGGCGCCCGCAACAGAAGCAGAAATTGCAAAAAGAGAGAGAAACAGAAACTTATCAATATCAGTAAAGTTGTCGAGATTTGGATCTTCAAGCTTCTCATTAAGAACCCAGATACCCAAAACCATTGCAATGTTTAGAGCAACGACCTCAATTTTAGCGTTCCTTGACCACCTCCCCATTCTTTGAAAGGTGTAATAGAAACTTTCAAAAACATACCCACACGGTAAAGCAGCAAGGAAAAACAGCACTATTAGATACACTACACCAGCTCCTTTATTCTTTTCTCTATACGGTCTTCCGGTAAGGTGTATTGTGATTTACACCTGCGAATGATCTTTTTAGCCTGCCGTTGATCCTCTCGATCATGGTAATTCACAAACAGTGAGGTAGTTCGCCCGCGCCTCACTTCCATCGCCTCATAGCAAAAGAAGTTGTACGGTTTCCGCTCAAGTTCCACCAGGCCGCTCGCGTTGACCGTGAGTTCGCAGCACTCCGCGGCGCGAAGAACTTCTACACCGTCTACCGGATTCCACGAACAGTGCCAGTTCCTGGTGCACGTTGTAACCAGCGGCCATGGTATCGGTGCCGATCAGCAGTGGAACGCCGGCATCACTCAGTGATTTCACAATGGCATGGCGCACCGGTCTACTTCGTGACGGCACCATTGGCGCCAGGCGCATGCAGCACATCATGAACGATTTTGTGCTGGCGTTTTTTGAGCAATACCTCAACAACACCGGTACTGGCATCGATAAACCATTGCGCGATCGCTACCCGGAGGTCCTGGATGTCGATGTATCACATGTTAAGGAGTGGGCTGCAAGCGATCCAAAACCCATCTTTATGTCACACACTCACGTGTTCAAGATGAACCGGCTTCTGGCTGCGAGTTCAGAGGTTGAAGCGGAAACCGCGAAACTGGACCGCCGTTATGTCATGGCAATTGCCAGGGCAGCGATGGCCTTGGTGCTTGAATGCACACAAGCCATGGTGTCCGAGTCCCAGGGTTCCCGAAGTTCCTCGTCTTTGAATCCACCCCAGAGATCGAAGAGAATTTCATTGCCGCGATAGGCTGCGACGGCTGAGCCTATCTCAAGCCCTTGCTCGAAATTACGGACAAACATCTCCGCAACCAGTTCGAAGCCGGGCGCGACAACACCTTCAATAGGAGAGTTTTTGCCGTGTTCTGAAACTGTGATCAGATCCATCTCTTTCGCTTTCGCCTCTCGCGATTAGGCTAGATCGAGGGTCATGTCTTTCAAAGAACTGGCCACTGGCGTCAGACTGACGTTGCCGTCTTCAGTGATCAGTACCGTATCTGAATGGCGGAATCCGCCGATGCCCGGCAGGTAGACACCGGGCTCAATCGTAAAGAGCATGCCGGGTTCAATGACCCTGTGATAGCCTTCCGCAAGGAATGGCGCCTCGTGACCTGTCACACCGATGCTGTGGCCGGTTCTGTGCAATAGGAAGTCCTCGTAGCCCGCCTCGCGGAAAATCGAATTGCAGGCGTAGTCCACTTCATGCATGACATTACCCGGCGTCGCCAACTCGAAAGCTTTTTCCCGGGCGGCCATCATTACCTCAAACGGTTTTTTCGCATCGTCGGGTACGTGGCCTAGAAAGATCGTACGTTCAACTTCTGTTCCATATCCGTTCAGCGTCCCATTAACTACCGTAACGTTTGGACCTCCTTCAGCAAGCGTCATAGAGATGTCGGTGAAGTTGTGAGGATCATGAGATACAGAAGGCGGCTGCAGCGCGAAACCTGCATTCGTCGCAAGCATGTTGGTTTCTGGGTAGTCAGCCATGGTTTGGCCCAACATCTTGCTCTTACAAATCGAAGCCATCCCGCCCATCCCCATGCCAGGACGTGCAGCGCCTAGGAACTGCTCCATCGCTTCAGTCGCTAGGTTACTCGCATAGACAATGCGCGCGATCTCATATTCGGATTTGACCAGTCTCGCATCTTCAACCGTTTCCGTACGTTTGGGGTTCCCCGGCAGAGCTTGAAAAACCTGAAGGGGACAGATCGCCTCTACTCCCACCCTAGATTCAGATGGGAAAATCGACTGGAGCGCCTCCTCCCAAGTTTTGCCAGCGGTTGCAGGGAATTCGAAATACTCAACTAACTCAATGTCTCCAATAGACCGAATCTCCACGTGCGGGATCTCGAGCTTCGGCACAACAAATAACAGTGGCCCTTCAAGGGACACGACGATGATAAACGGGCGCTCGTGCACGTAGTTGGCGAAGTTCGTCAGGTAAAACACGCTGTCGGGACAGGTCACGACATAGTGCGTAATCTCTTGATCTTCCATCATACTTCGAACGCGTTCCAGCCGTGCTTGCATTTCCTGTTTACTGGGCGGTGTATATAACGGTTCAGGTAACATAGTTATTCCTTTTAGCTTGATATCTCCCGGCTGAACTATTACTTCTCGTTCAATCATTCCCACTCTATAGATTTATCACTCTGAAACCCTTTATTTAAAGCGGTTTTAAAAAAGTTTGTATTAACTTTGTATAAGAGATATTTCATTTTCTATCCATTGTTGTATGAATATACCTATATCCTAGGTGTTTCATACAAAGTTTGTATCAAGGAGATTATACATTTCTTTGGGAGTGAATAGTTGGGTCTGACACAGAAAGTTGTGTCTCCCTGTGTCAGTTTTTTAGAACATCAGAAAATGGTTTTGAGATAGATTTACTCTCTGCTAAATATGTGATTAGGATGAAACTCTCCCCCTTCACACACACTGTTTTATCTAGTTCCGAGTGTAGTCATTTCGTAGTCTTTAATAATATTATTTAATGAAGACCTGACGGCATCTGACTTGGAATAAATTCCTTTCTTGATGCAATAATTTTCATTATTCAACATCTCATTTAATTTATTCTCTTGATACTGGTGCAATCTGACATTTAATGGATTATCGGTATATTTTTTCATCGTTTTATTAACTCCTAAAGATATAAATAATAGTGACTACTTGTTTAGTGACTTCATTATTGATAGTTCTCGTCTAGACAATCCTTTCTTTAATTCTTTTTCATCAGAACTCTCTTCTTCATCGTCATCAGAAGGGATTTCTGCATCCAAAGCTTCTTTGTCATCAATAAATTTCTTTAATCCATCAATGACATATTGTTTTTTCTTTAACTGTAATTTGTAATCGTAATTTAATGCCTCATGTGCATCTAATATTTCTGCAAGAGTTCTCATGGCATTATTAAATAATCGTTTACATTCTTTTAATGAACTTTTGTCATTGGGTAGACGATTAAATTCTTCAACATCTTTTAATAAATTTTTAATAGATGTATTACCTGAATATTTAACAGTATCAGGTATATCAAGTAGATCATCATATGCCCTAACTTGTTCGTATAATTTCCTCATTAAATTCTTTTTTTCCATTAGATTTGCTTATTAAGTAATTTAATTTGTTTAAGAAGTTTCTCTAACTCCTTTTCTATATCAACTAACTGTTGTTTGACTGTTTTCTTTGCCATTGTCAGAAGCTCCCTGTGTCATTTTTAAATATTTATCAACCATGTCTTTAATCTCATCTCTTCTTTGAACCCAGTAATTAAACATGGTGCTTTCTTTAGTAAATGAATCTTGATTGAGTCTTTCTTCAATGTTCTCTAACTCAATTACATATCTCTTTATGTGGTCTGTCTTAATCATTATTCAGTTTGTTATAGACATAATTAAAGAATACGAACTCAATCGCATTCAAACCCCAAACTGATACCTACTAGATGATTCTTGACCTATGCTAGATGCAGTAGACAGTTTGTTGTATCAATATTATCTGTATGCCTAGTATGTTCTTTGACTGTATAACCACCAAAAGAACGAGAGAACATTCCTGAATGAATGGTGTAGTTAGAGTCATCTCTTAACCAATCAACTAATAGACTGGTGTCTTTCAGAAACGCTTCTTGTGACCACTTACATTGATTCCAACTTAATAGACACATCTTCATAAATGTTGATGTTTCTATGCCCCCAGGGGTTTCAAGAATCATATGTGAATGCAACTTCCCATTCTTGTTTTCAATAACAATCCACCTACGAAGATTTAGAGTCTTGGCATATCTGTTGACTCTTCTCTTTAGATTATTGAAGAACATACGATTATTCATAATTGCTCTTCTTCTATTCGTCTGTGCATATCCAACATAGAAACCATTGAATGTAATTGGTTTATGCCAATCACATATCTCGTCATCTAGTTTCTTGCACCATTGATTGTTATATGAATCAGGATTACTTCTTTCCAACTCAATAAGTTCTTTTACGAACTTATGAACTTTGTTCTTTTGAATTGCACGAACTATTCCTAGACGCTTTTCACTTTCTGTCATTATGTTTTCCATACAGGTATATATGTATTTTTGTATTTCAACTGTAGTGCAGTTCTCTGTGGCTCCCTGTGTCATTTTCTGCTATCCTATTTTGTATGTTTGTAGACAAATATAGACCCACCAAAGTAAGTGAAATGATTCTCACCAGTGAGGTTAAGAAACTTATTACTGGTATTAAGAAAAAGAAGACTGTTCCTAACATGATTTTTCATGGTGGTGCTGGAACAGGGAAAACAACTCTTGCTCGTGCATTGTGTAATGACATGAACATTGAAGTGTTGGAACTGAATGCATCTCTAGATAACTCTATTGATAATGTAAGAAAAGAAGTTATGAACTTCTCTACTACTGTTTCACTTACCTCTCAACAGAAGGTCATTCTTCTTGATGAGTCAGACAATATGAGTCATCAGATGCAAAAGGCACTTCGTGGAGTGATAGAAAAAGTTTCAAACAACTGTCGTTTTATTTTCACTGCAAACTTTGTTGAGAGATTACTAGAACCAATCCAATCAAGATGCACTTTAGTTGAGTTCAAAATTGATGGTGACAAGAGAGTTGAAAAATCTGTTTTGAACCACTGTGTCACTATTCTCAAGAAAGAAAAAATCAAGTTCAAACAGGATGACTTACTGAATCATGTTCAACATTACCTTCCTGACATTAGAAAGGTCGTAGCACAGTTGGAAATGAGTTCTAACAGTGGTTCTTTCGTATTTGATGGTAAGACCACTGCTGTGTCAAAAACGACTGCTAAAGGTGATTTAACTATTGATATGGGTAAGTGCAAAAAACTCATATTAAGACCTGGCAGAAGTAAGAATTGGATGATGCAAGTGTTCAAGGATGGGAAGAAACATCGTAAATCTTCAGGGGCCCCTGACAGGAAAGTTGCAGAACTAAAACTAGATGATTACTACAACGAAATATATGCAGATGAACCTTCTAAAGACCAAATATTAGAATCAATTGCTACAATGGAAAAGACACTATCTCACTTGAGAGGTGTCGTGGAGAGAATGAAATGAGTAAGAGATATTATGTAATAGATTTATGGGGAAGAGGTGGAGAAATCTCTTTTCATGAACTGACTAAAGCAGGTTATGCAATGACCTACAATCGTGCATGGGAATATGAATCTCATTGGGACTTAGACTACGATAGTATATTGGATAGAATGAAAGAGAAAGGTTTCAAAAATGAAACTTTCTACTGGCATGAAGGACAACCACAATATCGTTGTGGAATGCATCAAAATTTAGACACCTGTTGGTTGGATGTCTATGAAACAACAGAAGAACATCTACAAGATTATCCTGATGAAGAAAAAGATGAATGGACAAAGATTAACAAAGAACAACTTGATGCAAAGTTTGATTTGAAATGTGTCTTCAGTCGTGAGGAGCTTTTTCAAACTGACTCTGATGTAAAAGAATTTGAAGAAGAGTGGGAAGATTCAGAAAGAACGATGACTCCCCTTCTTGGATTGTATAGTGACGAAAAAGGTTCTTATGGAACTTGGACTATAGAACTTGAAGAAGAGTTAGACCCTAAACGAATTGTTTATACAGTTGCAGAAACCCAATTTGGGGACATGGTTGATTGGTGGGGATATGTGACAAAGGACAACAAGATTGTTCATTTTGATACTATGCACCCACCTGAAGGAGATACTAAAGGAATGTATGCATCACTTGGTTGGAAGTTAGATTCAGAAAAGTGGGATAGTGATATTCCTTGGGATGAATGTGAGAAGGCAATTGCCGATGGAGAAATAGAGTTTGATTAGTGTTCAACAAATCTTACTTGTATGAACACTTAAAACACTTTTTACACTTCAATATCTAATAGGGTTTCAGAGTCAGTCTAGACGCTTTTTTAGAGGGACATTGATGAACACACTTGATGTGTTCTTCCAACTGAAATACCAACCGACTTTGCAATTGCACGAATAGATTTACCTTTAGACCTCAATTGATAGATTTGATACTCAATATCTTCATCAACAACATCTTTCCTCCCAAACTTAACACCCTGTTGCATTGCCCTCTTGATTCCTATCTTCTGTCTCTCTGCACGAAGATTATGCTCTAGTTCCGAAAAGATTCCGACCATGTGAAAGAAAGATGCACCCATAGTTGTAGAAGTGTCTATGCCTTGTTTGTATGAATAGATGTCCACTTCTAAATCTTTGAGTTGTGATAGAACTGACACCAAGTGTTTCATTGAACGACCAACTCTATCTACTGACCAAACAACCAACTTATCAAACTTCTTTCTTGATGCATCATCCAACATTCGTTTGAGTTCTTTTCTATCTGATGCAGATTTAGTTCCTGATATGGTCTCGTTGTATTCTTCTACAACTGTCCAATCATTCCTTTCGCATATCTCATACAAGTCTAGTAGTTGATTATCTGTTGTCTGTTGTTGAGTGCTTACTCTCACATAGATTGCAACTTTAAGATTCTTTGTGGCTCCCTTTGTCATTATCTACTCCTTATGTTCAATAGTCCCATCACTATTGAATGTGAAAGTCTTCATTGCCTGGGTCTTCATTTGTTCTTCTTGATACTTGAGATAAGTGTTCTCAATATGACTGATACTTGTTCCAGCAAGTTTAGATACATCAAGAACATTAACCCCTGCCAAGATTCTCATTGTGATTCCAAAGTGTCTCAATGAATACCAAGTAAGATTTCTTTCCTCTTTCCATTCCTTACGACTGATACCGATTCCATCCATCAGTGCATTCCAATGGTTTGCCCATTTATGACCACTTAATTTTGCAGTTCCATTTACTGATGAGAAAACTAGGTCATCTTTACCAGTGAACTCTTGTCTTTCTTTGAGTCTTTCAAAATACTCACCACCCCTACAGATAATTTTTCTGTGTCGTCTAACTTTAGAGGTTTCAGGTCTTACATTGATGTGTGCAAGTTTGATTTGTTTTTCATCGGCATCATATGCAGTCTCTATTCTTTCAATGTCACCCCAAGTTAACTGCCTCAACTCTCCTACTCTCATGCAAGTGTTAGTTGAGATAAGAACATAGTCTCTAATCAACAACTTCTCTAATCTCTCTGCCTCATCAGACGCTTTTGCTTTTGATGAGTAAGTCCTCATGAAGTAAGTTAGTTTTCTGTATTCGTTAGGTGTGAAAGAATCTCTTTTGCCAACATCGTCTTGTCTGATACTCATTCGTCTAAATTCAAATGAGTCAAAGTGACATATGCCTTTTCTGTGAAGAAACTTAACCATGTGATTGATGGTTGATTGTTCGTTTCTGATAGTTACTGGTTTGACATTCTTCTTGAGGACTTTTCTGTCTCTCTCGTAGTCAAACAATGTGATTGGTTCTAATTCTGATACTTTAGTTTTCTCACCAAGAATCTCAAGGACACGATTCATTTGAGACATGATGGTGGTGAGTCTTCCTTGAGTTATGACTCCACCTTTCACATCTTGTTGCCTGTCTTCAAGATACAGGTCAACAGCTTCTCTCAATGACATACCAAAGACTTTTTTATTCTGTCTTATGTTAGTCATGAGTTTCATACCTAACTCACGACCTCTCTCAAGTGCAGTTGTTAAGTCTCTAGTCTTGAGTGACTTCCGATAGTGTGTCTTCTCCCCTTGAATCCACATCCTGAACTGAAACACATCGCCACTCTGTGCCACTCTGAATATCTGTGCCTTCCCATCTAGAATGTCGTGTTGATGACTTAAATTACCACCCTTGTTTTGTCGTCTTCTTCTTGCCATACCTTTATGTTTTGCAGTAAGTGACCAAACTTTGCACTAAAGTTTGTATCT
>CEVK01106967.1_pt1 | contig 10674 bp, 9 predicted proteins | sample 531501 | NCBI WGS metagenome assembly CEVK01 (sample SAMEA2623794, study PRJEB7988) | marine metagenome | biome: marine biome (ENVO:00000447); feature: mesopelagic zone (ENVO:00000213); material: "saline water (ENVO:00002010), including plankton (ENVO:xxxxxxxx)" | depth 740 m | reverse complement strand
CTTGCGATCGTCTTTGCCGTCATCGTCCAGGTCGGCGCCACCTTCCTGCCGCAGCTGGGGCTGGGCGAATCCATCGGCGATCGCTCGGACAGCGTGCGAACGCTGATCACGCCGGCGGGCTGGGCCTTTGCGATCTGGGGGCCGCTGTTCTTCGGCAGCGCGGTCTATGCGATCTGGCAGGCGCTGCCGGCGCAGCGGGACAATGTCCTGCTGGACAAGATCGGCTGGGCCTCCGTGGTGGCGCTCGCAATGCAGGGTGTGTGGGCAGTCTATACGCAGTTCGCGAACCTGACTTTCGTGAGCGCGATCATCATCTTGGTGTCGCTGGGCGCGCTGCTGCAGATCCTGCGCGTGCTGGTCCACTTCGAACGGCCGTTCTCACGTGCCGAGCGGATCATCGTGGCGGTGACGTTCAGCGCGTTGGCGGCATGGCTGACTGCCGCCAGCATCGTGAATATCGCGGCTTCGCTGGTCTATCACGGGGTTGGGGGCGGTAGCGCTCACCCCATGATCGCGGCAGGCGTGGTGCTGACAGGCGGGATTATCGCCTGCTTTGCCATCCTGCGCAGCCGGGGCAACCCCTGGTACGCCCTGGTCTTCGGCTGGGCGCTGCTGGCGATCTTCCTGCGCGGCGGACAGTCGCATCAGGTGATTGCCATCGCCGCCGCGCTATCCGGCCTGTTGGTGCTGATCGCTGCAGCTATCGGATTGGGTAAGCAGCAGAACCGCTATCACTGGTTCGGCTGACCGATTTCCTCGCTGATCACCTTGGGGAGGCTGGGCGGAGGGTTGGTTGCCGGTACCGGCGGCGACCCTTCGATCTCCAGCCCTTCGAAGGGCCGGCACGCTTCGTTCATCTCGTCCGAGTGCAGATGGACTTTCAACATCGGATTCGACTCGCTCCAGTCGGTACGCGGATCGTCACGCACGACGCACAGTGCCCGCCAAGCCAGGGGGAGTTCCTGCAATTGATCGGTACTGGGCAGGCCCTCAATGAGCACGTCGTGACCCGAATAGATACCTTTCACGTAGCCGACGAACTTCGTCTCGCTGCCGCGGATGTGGATCTGGCCGCTCTTCTCGCTGACCTCGGTGACGGTATCCAGCTTCACCGAAAAGGCCAGCCAGCTGGCGATCGCGAGCATGAGGACCAGAGCAGTCATGGTGACGATCACGGTCCATTTCGCGATCGGATTATCCAGTCCTTCGGATTCGTCGAGACTCATCGCAGTGTCTTTCACATGATGCGGTTGCTCGTGCCTGAATGCACGAGCGGTGAAATCAGGCACGCCCGATACTCAGATATTCAAAGCCGAGCCCGCGCATGTCCTCTGGACGATAGATATTACGCAGATCGATCAGGATAGGAGCGTTGGCAAGGCCCTTGATGCGGTCGAAATCAAGGGCGCGAAAAGCGTCCCACTCGGTGACGATCGCGACAGCGTCCGCTCCCTCAATCGCGACGTAAGGATCGTCGACCATGGTAACCTCCGGCATGAGCGGCTTGGCCAGTTCCATGCCTTCGGGATCGTAGGCCGCAACCTCGACGCCTGCATCGGTGAGCGTCTGTGCCACGGCAATGGCGGGCGAATCGCGCATGTCGTCAGTGTTGGGTTTGAAAGTCAGACCAAGCATTGCGACCTTCTTGCCCCGCGCTTGCTCAATGCCTCCAATGGCGTCGAGCACCTTGCGCCCCATCGCGCGTTTGCGAGCGTCGTTGACCTTGACCACGGCCTCAACGATGCGGGTTGGGCTGTCGTAATCTTCCGCCGTCTTTAGGAGGGCCAGAGTGTCTTTGGGAAAACATGATCCCCCGTAGCCTGGACCAGCATGAAGGAACTTCGGTCCAATGCGATTGTCCATACCGATGCCGCGGGAAACGTCTTGCACATCGGCGCCGACTTTTTCGCAAAGATCCGCCATCTCATTGATGAAGGTGATCTTGGTAGCCAGAAACGCATTGGCCGCATATTTGATCAGTTCACTGGTCCGACGACCGGTAAACAGGATCGGGGACTCATTGAGAAACAGCGGGCGATAGATTTCGCGCATGACGTCCCGCCCGAATTCGTCTTCCGCTCCGATCACAATACGGTCCGGGCGCTTGAAGTCGCCTATTGCTGCGCCTTCCCGCAGGAACTCAGGATTTGAAACAACAGAGATACGGTGGCTGGTGCCACTGTCTTTGAGAATCCGTTCTACTTCATCGCCTGTGCCGACCGGAACGGTGGATTTGGTCACCACAACCGCATCATTGGCCAGATTAGCCCCGATCTCTTCGGCTACAGCATATACGAAAGAGAGATCGGCATGCCCATCGCCGCGGCGGCTAGGCGTCCCAACAGCAATGAAGATTGCGTCCGCACCGCGTATGCCTTCGGCAAGGCTGGTGGTAAAGCTGAGGCGTCCGGCCTGAACGTTTGTACCTACCAACTCGGCGAGGCCCGGTTCATAGATTGGCATGATGCCATCATGAAGGCGATCGATTTTGGATTGGTCCTTGTCGATGCAGACAACTTCGTGCCCGAAATCGGCAAAGCAGGCGCCCGAGACCAAGCCCACATAACCCGAGCCGACCATCGCGATCTTCATAATCAGTCCACCTTTTCGATATTGATCGTGCCATCTTCACCGGCAACCGACTGTATAATGTGACGTCGGTCGCCTTCCAGCATTAGCGCGGTAAGGCGCCCGGTGCGGAATGCTCCAGTATCGATACCGACCCGGTGTTCAGTGTCTTCCACTTCCTCGAAAATCGTATGGCCGTGGATCACGACATGGCTGAATGGCTCAGGATGCTTGAGAAAGCGATCACGGATCCAGCGGAGATCGGATTGTTTCTGCTCTTCGACAGGATGCTTCGGATTAAGGCCTGCATGCACCAGCACATAGTCACCAACGATAATCAGATCTTCGAAGCTCTCCAGAAACTCCCGGTCAGCCATAGGCACCTGCTGGTTTATGGCCTCCTTCATCTGCGAAAGGTCCATCCGCCGATAGTCATCCAGACTGATGCCATAACTCAAAACAGTCTCGCGTCCCCCGTGTTTCAGGAAATGGCGGAGTACTTCTCGATCTTTGAAGCTTTCGAGAAACATCTCCTCATGATTACCCGACACGTACCGGACATCACGTTCCTCACCCCATCTGCGCGCGAGTGCGATCACTCCGGCACTATCTGGTCCGCGATCCATGAGATCGCCTAATAATACAATGGTTGTCTTCGCGCTGGGGCGGGTCGCATCGTCCGCATCGATCGCCGCTTTCAACTCTTTGAAAAGGTCAAGCCGGCCATGAATGTCGCCGATGACGTACCAACGCTCGCCTTCTGGAACGCGTGCAACCCGGCGAGCGGAAGGACCACTGGAAAAGATGCGACGGATGGAATCGAACATGACGATGATTTTGCAGAGGAGAGGGGAAGCGAGCGCTTAGAGTAGCGCAGCAAAACCAGCAAGAGAGGAACCGGGGCGTTAATGAACCGCAGTTGCACAATAGACACGCTTTTTGATACCAAAGGGTTTCATTCAAGAGTAGTTCTTGCGCATTTTTGGCAATTGCGGCACGATTATTGCGATTTCGACCGAGGAGCCGGTATTAAAATATGGACCCGTCGAAAGCGCAGGTGGGACGAAGCACCCTAACGAACCAATAGGAGTTCGAGAATGCTAACGTCCTTTCACGGCAAATTTGCCGTCTCTCTTGCTGCAATGGTTACGAGCCTTGCGGTACCATCGATAGCCCATGCGCAGGAAACCGCAGACGATAACGGTGTTACTGTTTCCGCCAACGTGGCGCTGACGACCGATTACCGCTTTCGCGGCGTGTCTTTGTCTGGTGGAGACCCTGCCATTCAAGGCGGTGTCGATGTCGCCCATGAAAGTGGTTTTTATGTCGGTACATGGGCATCGTCCATCGACGGCGGCGACAGCTACGGTGAGATGGAATTCGACATCTACGGTGGCTGGTCGGGCGATGTATCGGAGGGCGTCGCTCTCGACGTCGGTGTGCTGTATTACGTCTATCCCACTGAAGAGCTGGGCCTCGATACGGATTATTGGGAGCCCTATGCTTCGGTAGGCTTCAACCTCGGCGGTGCCGAAGCGACTGTCGGCGCGGCCTATGCTTTCGAGCAGGACTCGCTAGGCGGCGATGACAACCTCTATATCTATACCGATCTTGGCTATTCATTGCCTTCCACTCCGGTGTCTCTCTCTGCGCACCTCGGTTATACTGATGGAGTTCTCGCGCCGCCAATTCTGGCTGGGGCTACCGATGAAACAGGTCTAGATTGGTCAATCGGGGCAAGCGTATCACAGGGGATACTGGAAGTGGGTATCGCCTACATCGGAGTTGAAGGTCCGTCCATCGACGGTCTGACCGATGACGCGATCGTGGGTACGATTTCCGCAAGCTTCTGACGTTTAGATTAATTGAGCGGGGTAGGGCGCATTGCAGGGCAATGCGCCCTTTCTCTTTCTAGGTTCAGTTCCTAATTGGGCGGCATGACCAAATACCTCCACACCATGATCCGTGTCGCTGATCCTGATGCGACCATCGCCTTTTTCAACCTAATCGGCATCAAGGAAGTCCGGCGCAAGGAAAGCGAACAAGGGCGGTTTACGCTCATCTTTCTCGCTGCTCCGGGCCAGGAAGATGTCGCCGAGGTCGAACTGACCTATAACTGGCCGTCGGAAGATGGAAGTGCTCCTGAAGACTATCAGGGAGGGCGCAATTTCGGCCACTTAGCCTATCGGGTGGACGACATATACGCCACCTGCCAGCGCCTGATGGATGCAGGCCACACGATCAATCGTCCTCCACGGGACGGACATATGGCCTTTGTCCGGACGCCGGACGGTATTTCAGTCGAGCTCCTGCAAGATGGCTATCTCGAGCCGGCCGAGCCCTGGGCCAGCATGGAAAACACCGGCAGCTGGTAATTCGTTATGTCTCGCCCTGCCTCAGTCGAGGTAGGGCGAGCGCACATCGTCAGGGTGTGCAGTGGTTAGGCGCAGGATAGTGAAGCCAACCACAGCCGAAATCACCGAGCCCATCAGAATGCCGATCTTGGCTTCTTCTATAAGCAGAGTATTCCCGGCAAATGCGAGCCCGCTGATAAACAGCGACATTGTGAAGCCGATCCCGCAAAGGATCGAGACACCCCATATCTCAGGCCAGCTAGCGCCCTCCGGACGCGGTGCAAATCCAACCTTGTCGGCCGCCCAGATGGCCGAGAAGATACCCAGCTGCTTTCCAACGAACAGACCGGCGGCAATCGCAAGAGGCAGGGGAGCAAATACGCCGGCCATGCCTAAATCGCCCAATTCTACGCCCGCATTGGCAAATCCGAAGACCGGCACAATCAGGTAGGCGCTCCAAGGAGCAAGTGAATGTTCCATGGTCTCGACCATGGTTTCATCGTCCTTGCCCACCATCGGAATGGTGAGCGCGGCCACGACCCCGGCGATCGTGGCATGAACGCCGGAATTCAGAACGAAGAACCAAAGCACGAGTGCGGCAATGATGAACGGCAAATAGGCTTTTACCTTCATCTTGTTCATTGCGTACATAATGCCCGTCACGACCGCTGCGCCGATCAGCCACGAAAGCTTTATCTTGGCAGTGTAGAACAGGGCGATCACCAGAACGGCACCGATGTCGTCCACGATGGCGACGGTCAGCAAAAAGAGCCGCAGCGAGGCTGGTACACGGTTACCGAGCAGGCCCAGGACGCCCATGGCGAAGGCAATGTCGGTTGCAGCGGGGATCGCCCAGCCGCGTGTCAGCCCTTCTGCGCCTTCCGCATTGACGAAGAAGAGATAGACCAGCGCAGGAAAGATCATTCCAGCACCTGCCGCGAGTACAGGCATCTTGCGCTGATCGGCAGATGATAGTTGCCCTTCGATCCACTCGCGTTTGACCTCCAGACCAACGACGAAGAAGAAAATCGCCATCAATCCGTCATTGATCCAGAGGTGCAGAGTGTTGAGCTTGAACACCGAGGCATCGAACATAAGCCCGTGGAACAAATGATGGTAATCTTCCGCCAGCGGTGAATTTGCAGCGAGCATTGCGGCGATGGCGACGAAGATCAGCAGGATGCCTGCCGAGGCATCGCTGACGAAAAGCGCGCGGACGGGGGCGAAGACGAGGCGGACTACGGAAGGGCGTTCGGTCATGACGGTGCGTTCTTTTTAGGAAACACTCGCCGGTTGCAAGTGCCGATTTGCCATAGTCGCCAGCTGTGTTGGAAAAGCACGCCCCGGAACGGGCTGGCGCGGCTCGCGCCGTTGCCAAGCTATTCGGATCACGACAGGCCAGCCGGTTAGATTGTTACTTTCCGACAACACTCCGCTCTCGACTGTCGACTGATCGCAACGATAACGACCTTTGTACCCAAGTTCGTCTTTTATACAGAATGTCCGTGGGATAGGGCCTGCTAATGGACGTCTACCTTCCAATCGCCAATTTATCGGTCAACGGTCTGTGGATCGTTGCACTAGGGGCGATTACCGGCGTCCTTTCAGGGCTCTTCGGCGTTGGTGGTGGCTTTCTCACCACACCGTTGCTTATCTTCTATGGCATTCCGCCGACAGTCGCCGCAGCCTCTGCCTCGACTCAGGTCACCGGAGCGAGCGTTTCGGGCGTAGTTGCACACAGCAAGCGTAAGGGTGTGGATTACCGGATGGGTACCGTCATGGTCGGTGGCGGGATCATCGGCGCCGGGATCGGGGCTCTGCTCTTCCGCTTTTTCCGCTCGATCGGCCAGATCGATGTCGTCATCAGCTCGCTCTACGTTATCCTGTTGGGATCGATTGGTATCCTGATGGCTAAAGAATCGATCCAGGTGCTTAGGGGGACCACGGGCAAGCAGGCCGCGCGACGGCGGCACCACCCTCTGGTAGCGAACCTTCCCTGGCGCTGGCGTTTTTACGGCTCTGGTCTGTATATCAGCCCGTTAGCACCGGCGATAGTCGGTGTGGTCGTGGGTATCCTCACCATGCTGATGGGCGTGGGTGGTGGGTTCATTCTCGTTCCTGCCATGCTGTACATCCTGGGGATGAGCGCGAATGTCGTAGTCGGCACTAGTCTCTATAACATCCTGTTTGTCACCATCGCGACCACACTCATGCATTCGCTTACCACCCGTGCGGTGGATATCGTGCTCGTCGGTCTGTTGCTCCTAGGCTCGGTGACGGGGGCTCAGTTCGGATCACGACTTGCGGTCAGGGCGAAACCAGAGCTGTTGCGGCTGGTATTGGCGACGATCGTGCTGCTCATCGCCTTCCGCATGTTTCTCGGACTGTTCTACCAGCCCGATGAAATCTATACGGTTTATCCGTTGTGAGAGCGCTGTTCCTCCTGATTGCAGCCTTGATGCTGTCGGGCCAGCGGGACCCGCTACTGGTGCCTGAAGTTTCACAGCACGAGGTACAGGTGCGGCAAGGTTTCACCGGGACCGAACTGCTGCTGTTCGGTGCTGTGCTGGATCCAGCCGGGCGCAGCGGTCAGGGTTATGACATCGTAGTTGTTCTCAAAGGGCCCAGCGAACCTGTCCGGTTGCGCGAGAAGGAGCGTTTCGCGGGCGTGTGGGTGAACGCGGAAAGTACGGATTTCCGCTCGGTCCCCAGCTTCTTCGCGGTGGCATCGTCGCGCCCAGTCAGCGAGATCGTCGATGAAAAGACGGCTGCCATCTACGAGTTCGGAACCGATTACATCCAACTTTCACCGAGCGGCAGCATCAATCCGGTCGAACAGCTGCGCTTCAGCGAAGGATTGGTCGATTTGAAGCAGCGTCAGGGCCTCTACAAGGAGGATATGAACGGCGTGCAGATCAGCCAGAACGTGCTTTACCAAGCGCGCATTTCGCTTCCTTCGAATGTCACCACCGGCACCTATACAGCGGAAACATTCGCCGTGACCGATGGCAGGGTCATTGCTTCCGCGGAAGCGACCGTCGAAGTTCGCAAGGTCGGCTTCGAGCGGTTTGTCGAGGTCAGCGCCAATCGATGGGGACTCGCCTACGGATTGATCGCGGTGTTTCTTTCGGTCGGTATGGGGTGGGGTGCGGGAAGGCTCTTTGCGCGGCTCTGAGTAAGTCAATCGATAGTATCGTTGACCCGATCTTAACCCTTATCGGCGATCTATCCGACCGACCGAATGTGGTCGATACCCCAGGGATCAGGGCCGGATAATGAGTGATACGGGTAATGGCATTCTTCGTGGTTTCGGCGGTGGTCGCCAGATGGAGGCCGACCAATCCGGACCCCGTTCGCTGCGTGACCGTATCCGGCGCTCTAACGAAAGCGATCAGGGCGGAGCAGGTGGCGCGGTTTCGCGATCGGGCTACGTTCACCAGCAACCTGCACCGCCGGAAGAGCATGCGCCTGTAGCGCCCATTCCTCAGCCATCGATTGGGGAACCTCCCGTTCAGCGGGCTGCGCCTCCCAAGCCTCAGGAACAGGCCCCGCAAGCCCCCGCTGCCCGCCTTGGCGAAGCGCCGCCACGTCCATCCCAGCATGCGCCAAAGCCGCAGCCTGCACCCGAACCGAAGCCGAAGAAGGAAGAGGATCCAGTCAGCGATAACGCAATGCAGCCCATCGGCGTGGTGCTGGAAATTGCCGGCTCCGGATCGATGATCGCCATCGATCTCCAGCGGCTGACCGAATGTTCGCAAGACAACGATCCGGCTGTGGCCATGGCGGGACAGGTCGGTTCTCAGATCAAGATCCGCGTCGGCAGCAGCTGGCTTCTGGCGAGCGTGCGCAACCAGAAACAGGATCGCAAGGCCGGCACCATTCTGGCCAATATCGACTTCCTTGGCGAGGGCATCGAGGAGAAGCTGACTGGCCGCCTCCACGGTTTCCGGCGCGGTGTCACGCGGTATCCGGTGCCCGGCGCTATGGTCTTCCCCGCATCCACCCCCGATCTCAAGCAGGTCTATGCCAGCGACGGGCGCAGCGCGGTGACGATCGGCAAGGTCTATCCGACCAAGGATATCCGCGCCGGGATCTATGTCGATGCCATGCTGGGCAAGCATTTCGCCCTGCTGGGATCGACCGGTACGGGCAAGTCGACCAGCGCTGCCCTGATCCTTCACCGCATCTGCGAGGCGGCGCCGGAAGGGCATATCGTCATGATCGACCCGCACGGCGAATATTCCGCAGCGTTCAAGACGACCGGGGTCATCCTCGACGTTTCGAACCTGCAGATGCCCTATTGGATCATGAACTTCGAAGAGCATTGCGAAGTCCTGCTGACCAGCAATGGCAACGAGCGGCAGATTGATGCCGATATTCTGGCCAAGTGCCTGCTGAAGGCCAGGCAGAAGAGCCGCCTTGCCGAAACGATGGGCAAGATCACCGTGGATTCGCCGATCCCCTATCTCCTGTCCGACCTGTCCAACGAAGTTCAGGATCAGATGGGCAAGCTGGACAAGGCGACCAATTCCGCGCCCTACATGCGGATCAAGAACAAGCTCGACGAGCTCAAGGCCGACCCGCGCTATCAGTTCATGTTCTCGGGCATGCTGGTGGCCGATACGATGGCGGACTTCATCGCCAAGATCTTCCGCATGCCTTCGAACGGCAAGCCGATTTCCATCATCGACGTGTCGGGCGTGCCGTCCGACATTACCGCTACCGTGGTCGCCGTGCTCAGCCGCCTTGTCTTCGACTTCGCCATCTGGGGCCGCGACGAGAAGACCACGCCGATCCTGCTGGTGTGCGAGGAAGCCCACCGATATGTGCCGAGCGAGAAGAATGCCGACGGCAACTCGGTCGGCACGATCCTTGGCCGGATTGCCAAGGAAGGCCGTAAGTACGGCATCTCGCTCGGCCTCATCACCCAGCGGCCGTCCGACCTTGCCGAGGGCGTGCTATCGCAGTGCGGCACGATCATCTCGATGCGCCTCAACAACGACCGCGACCAGGAATTCGTGCGCGCCGCCATGCCTGAAGGTGCGCGCGGGTTCCTCGATGCGATCCCGGCGCTGCGCAACCGCGAGTGCATCATCTGCGGCGAGGGTGTCGCCATCCCGATCCGCGTCAGCTTCGACAATCTCGAGGAAATCAAGCGACCGGCGTCCGAAGACCCGAGCTTCATCGAGATGTGGAACAGCCCCGGCGGCGAGGAGGACATCGTCCTGCGCACCGTCCAGCGCTGGCGCTCTCAGGGCTGATTTTTGCCGGGCCTTCGCCGCCCGGATAGGTCTCCTTCTTCACGTGCCTCTGGTGTCGCCGAACAGATGGATATGCAGGCGGTCGCTCATGCGGAAGCCGTGTTCCACGCATAGGCCCGCGAGCCATTTCTCGCGCGCGCGCAGTGTCTCGCTGTCGGTGCCTTCGGGCATGAGGAAGACGTGGCCGGGCCGGAAGCGATAGCGGTCGCGCAGGGCCAGCACCTCGTCCACATCGGATGGTTCGGCGATCACGAACTTGAACCACGCGCGCGGGTCGGTGGCATAGGCATCCAGCCGTTCGGGCAGCAGGGCAAGCTCTGCCGGATTGCCGCTATGCGCCAGCTTGGGGCTGACGTTGAACTGGTCGATCCGGATATCGAGCGGCGGCGGCGCTTTGGTGGTGCCGTTGGTTTCGATCTCAACCGAGATATCGGGCAGCAGCTCCATCAGCTTTGCCAGGGCAGGGGCCTGCAGCAGCGGTTCGCCGCCGG
>CEVK01100404.1_pt1 | contig 10733 bp, 9 predicted proteins | sample 531501 | NCBI WGS metagenome assembly CEVK01 (sample SAMEA2623794, study PRJEB7988) | marine metagenome | biome: marine biome (ENVO:00000447); feature: mesopelagic zone (ENVO:00000213); material: "saline water (ENVO:00002010), including plankton (ENVO:xxxxxxxx)" | depth 740 m | reverse complement strand
CCGGGGAATTTTTTTTTTTTTTGAAAGGAAACTTTTTTGAAAAATGTGGGAAACTTTTTTTTCAAAAAATGTAAATTGTTTATACATACACATTACCGTAGTATTACGCACGCGGGTAACATTACGTATGAAGACATTGTCTACAACCGTTTACAGGCGGTAAATGTACGCACACACATACCATTTGCGTGACATTATAATAACACTTTTAATGCTGCAATTCATGCATGCACAATTCACGCATGTAAGACTACTTTATCAGCTACGTAATAACATTACATACACAAGAATCTTTCCTAGTGAATTAATATAATCTTACCCTGTAAAAACAAAACATACTTAGATGAACAAGTACATGCTGGAATACATGGGATACACATTGTATTACTTACTATGTGATCTTGAGATGTATTCCTGTTAAAAAGGTGTACCAAGGTATACATGAACGGTACCTTTCCTGAGTAGCATAACGCGCATTGTGTTCACAACAACACAACACAGACCATTAAATATAAATATGTGATTTTTTTTCCATTAATGTTGTCTGCCTAACAAGGGTGCTATTAAGTGCATGCTGTGGGAGTACCTTTCCTATTAGAACGTATATGACATTGAGTTCGTACCTCACTCATTAAGAAAAGTTAGTACAGATGGAGAATATAAATACTTACCGTCATTAAATAATGTTTTACTACGGGGAAGGTTTATCGTAACGTCATCACATGACGGATGTACTAGTACCTTTCCTAAAATCACCTGAATAGTATATAACATTATTTTCAAAAAAATTAATAAGCGCAGGAGATGCACATACGTACTGCGTGTATATTATTATGTAATTACGGTATAGAACCGTTACCCTGTAAACGTATAATAACGTAAAGCAGCATACAACTTTTCATACACAAAAAGTAAACGCAGTTGTTAAAAATTTTTATAAAAGTGACGTTATCATGTACATCGGAAGGTAGTAATTATTATCGATAGGAGTTAGTACCTTTCCTACGCAAACAGATAGGTGACATATTTAGCGATATCTCACAATAAAAATGTCATGTACACATACATGTAGCTAGATTGCTTCTTACTATATGAGATACGACTAGTACTCATTACATTCAGGTATTACAGTAAATTATATAACAGACACACGTTATCCTTATTGGAGTATCCCATAGTATACATATGGAGTTACATCTGTGTTAATAGTATGTGCTACGAGTTTTATACATGTTGTGTATAATGATATCGCTTGTAAATTACGGATTGCCGACAGGGGTTACTACGTAGTATAGTTATTACATTAACACCGTCTCCCGGTGCTCGTACATGAGTCTTTCTTATGTGTACGGTTTCACGTAACTGATAAAAATAACATCAAACGGAATGTAAGTGTACATCGCCATGTATTATTACCCACGTTTAATGTTTTTTTGTTTGGTTTACGTGTATGAACTTCTACCACGGGCATGTAGGAAAGGTACTACACGGAAATAAACTATATGTATAGGGAGGTGTATGCCTACTTCAATAATACCACGTATGTCCTCCATAATTTTTATGTTCACGTGTAGTGTTTGATATATTCTCTTATACACACCTATTTTATGCAGGAAAGGTACTTCAATGCTTTGGGCTGTTTTTATATTTTTATAAACACCAAGGATATTGTTTGTATACATGTAAATTAAGTACAACACATGTACACAAAATACGGTCACATATTACACGTATTAAATGTACACCCTCACCCCGGCATTTCCTAGGGAGTTCATACAACGGTAAACATACGTCTATAAAAAACGTAGCACCCATAACGTAGTAATAAACAATCACGCGCATAAGGTATACACTATGTAAGTACTTTTTTTATTAACGAATACCAGGGAACTGTTACATCACCGTGACGCAATTTGGGTATAATTATACACATGCGTTTTTATTTTGTTTAGGTAATGCATTACCGGCGTTGTCATGCATACATAGGAAAGGTACGTCATTATAGTACGCACTAATATAAAAATTATGATTCGATGGTGTACACATTTTTTTTTATTTTATTTACGTAGTACGTAACAACGGGAATACTTGTAACACGGGTCTTACTAAAAACTGATTATTTACTGCCGCGTTTCTATGTTGTTTGTTTTGTACCGCATCGCGTAAGTACATCCAGGAAAGGTACAGCATCACTACGAGATGCATTAACTGCGCTTTTGTTTTGTTTAACCGTATACTCTAACATTTCCACGTTAACAGAACAGATACCCATAAAGTGTACTGCGGTTAACTAACACTGGTGGAGGTGTTTACAATCCCGTAAACCATTAATAACTATTATATATGTGTTATGCTTGTTTTAGTAACGTTAAATTGTTTCAACAAAATTTATCTACAATTTGTGGTCTTTAAAATGTACCTTTCCTATACAATCCATACCGGTATATAAACAATGTACAAAAACTTATGTAGCAATCAATATGATACTTACGTTAAATCAACACGTATTGCTACAACGTAGCGTAATGCATTGTACATACGTTGTTTTTAGATAGTTGTTACGCTCGTAACATATTGTTTGCTACATATGTATTAGTACCTTTCCTATTAAAACTATATCCGGGTGTTTACACCAAATCAACAAACACGCGTAAGTAAATACCGGTGCAAGTACACCTTGTACTGGGTTTGTATTTGCCTTCCCGAACAGATACATTTATAAATTGAGTGCAGTGTAATACTTATATCTGTTACGCTGCTTTGCTCTGTTTAATAGCATGCAATGTAACACTTCTCGGAAAGGTATACTATGCATGTAGTGTTGCCTGATATTAATTTTTTTGTTTTTGGTGTACATTTTCACCCGCATCCTTAGGAAAGGTACTAACTATAAAAACATGCAATACAGTGTGGGAGTATGCGAACCGCAAGAGTGCCTACTGGGGAAAGGTCAGTGCCCGGTACGTGATTAATATATATGTTTTTTTTGTTGGGTTAAATACGAGCCTATCCGGTTTTTCAGGAAAGGTACAGAAATACGTGTACATCGTATACGTAAATAGTCTATAGCACTCTGTACTGAGGCTTTCTTACTAAACGCAACATACATGGGGCATTATATAAATTATAAAATGCAATCAATAATGAAGTGTGTCAAGTGCACTAGCTGCGTAATGTACGTAGGTGCGATTCTTACGTAGCGGACACACTAGCTGCTGTAATAGGATATCAATGTACTAGTACCTTTCCTAGCAACACAAATACGCAGCTTACAATATTATTTAAAACAATAATATCATACGTAGTTACCACTACGGGGGAGAGCACGTCTGCGTGTAGAATGTACCACGATCTTGTATCTTGTTACCGTAACGTGGAGGTATGTGTAATATGCACAAGACACCACCTGTAAAAATGTGTAATTACTTTATGTTTTTTAAAAACATACGTGTATATACTGGGGAGTGTATAACATACTGTTTTCTATGGAAGCAGCCTTTAGTAATCCCGTTATAGTACATAAAGTTTTTTATCATTGTATGTTGATAATAGCTTTACCCTGTAGTTTTACCAGGAAAGGTACAGCTACGCATTGCAGGAGTTCGGTTACATACATAACAATAGCATACACAGAGTACGTTGCGGGGGAGGAGTATACAGAGATACGCGGGTACCTTTCCTAAGTACATAGGACGTAAGCTATTATAAATTCACCAAAAAAAAAAAGGACCGTAAAAGTAACGTATGCGGCTGTAATAAAAACTCGTACCTCGGTTGGACTGATACAGCCAGTACCTTTCCTGAGAGGATAATTATCTCGGGAATATACAAACACAAAATATACGACACCGTATACAACATCTACAATGTTGTATAAAGTTATATTTATCATAGGTGACGTTTACAGCATGCAAATTTTATGTGCGCATTATGCTACGGAACGTCTTTTGTTGTCCGATAGGATTGTTATTTCATACTGTTTCTCCAGGAAAGGTACTTCAACGTTTAAAGTACACCGGAGGTAATATATTTCATGTGATACGTGATATGTATACGCGATACACATAAAAAAAACATAAATGTTATCCCAGCATACAATTACACGTATTCATTGACAGCAGTTTACGTTAGCACGTTCTCCTATAAAACAAAACCCGATGGACCACCCGAATAATTAATGCTATACATTACACACGTATGAAACCTTACCTGTAATGGTATCAGTAATGTGATGTTAGTATAACATCAATCCCATGGTAGTAACTTTTTTGTTAAATTTTTTGCAAGTAGTGGTACCTTTCCTGTGAGGCCTGAACATACTGTAAACAAAACAAATCCAAACACGAATAACCTAATTACTATGTGTCAACTGTAATATACACGTACGTACTACTAATAGTACACACGTCTACGGTATATCTTCTTTGTTTGTTTTGTTTTAATTAAGACTTGTAGGACCTTCCCAGGAAAGGTACTACGTTAAGTTCACAAGTACTTAACAATTGTGTGGCATGTAACATGCAGAGCATAAGTAGTTAGTTTCAACTAAGTTGATGTACGCACCCTTACAATTACGTTTTGTTATTAATCCATACGATATGGTATATGACTTTTGCTCGAACGTAGTGAGTAACCGTACGTACGTATAGACTTAGTTGGAAAGGTACCACATGTAGTGGACACGCACACTAACATCACTTACGTCATAGTAATTGTCCGTGGTAGCTGCACATACGTACCCGGAAGACTACTTGGTTAGTCATATGTATGCATACAAATTGTAACTGTTAATACAACTAAAATACTTTCAGAAAGCAAGCAACCTGTATACTAGGTTAAACGTGTACACGTTTTTGTTTTTGGAGTGACTTACTCTGTATTTTTTGAGGAGGGATGTTTACACTTTCATGGAAGTACCTTTCCTGTGGGGGCAAAATCGTCGTGCAACAAAAACACTCAAAAAAAACATTGACTAAACTTTTGCATAGGGTGTACCTTTCCTAAGTAAACTGGATCATAATATAAACATACAAACAAACCCCAGCAACGATGTAAATGACGTAATGTTGTACGTTATTTCATGTGATGCTTACTTCCCGTATGTACGGTTACACTAACACCGCTGTACAGGTAGTACCTTTCCTACGATAACTCTGTAATGGTTTATCACAAAGCACACCACACATCAAGACATACATACGTTGTAGGGGCGTTACATGTTCAATAGTTACTGTTACTTGCAGCATATGTATTAACGCCTGCCCGGTATGTTTATAACCTGCTTATAACAAGCGTATAATCGGATACTGGTACATGTACGTATAGTGTACTCCCGCGGTGTACGTATAGGGAGTATAACCTCTGTGTTTGAACCTATCGGTGGGTAAAGCATTTACAGGGGAATGTACTGTAGTTGTACCTTTCCTGGATATGCGTGTAGTCGGTGTGTACACCTTCCACAACATAGATAAAATGTAAACGGTAAATATATTACGAAAAATAAAATTACTAAAATGTAAAATAACGGCCCTCGGGTTTGAGACATGGTGTTCGTAAGGCATACGGTCCATGGGATGCACTTTTGCTTGTTTGTGTTTTGCTTGATATGTTTTTTTACATGTTTTCCTAGGAAAGGTACTTTACATATCGTAGAACGTTTGATGTGGTGTTATGTAAACACCGTATACGAGTAGAAAACTACATGCGCTGCATTTAATGTCTGTGTATATCAGGTATGTTGTCGTATTAACAACATACTGTCTGGTTATGTTTTTATTATTAACACCCCTGGTGTACGTGTCATATTACGATAAAAAAAAGTGTACACGGCCTGGCGGTACCTTTCCTATCCGCCGCGAGGTAATGTATACGTGCATCCCCGGATAGCAAAACGATGTATAGTAAGTTATACAAGACGTGTATACTTTACCGTAAATACATCACACGTACCTGCATCAGTACCTTCCCTAAGATACTCGTAACATTATAAAAACACTTAATTCAATTTACATACACATATAATGCATAAAGTACGCACAAGTACCTTTCCTATTAAAACAGCTTTACGTAGGCATATTTTACAAAAGACGTAAAATCACGGCAAGTGCATCACATAATCTAGAATCATACACAATATACGTACACTGTAATAATCACAGCACCAGGTATCAGGATATTATACAAAACAGAATATAGTAATATTGTGTGGTGGTAATGGCTGCATTGCACTTACAGGAAACGGTACACTTTGGGTTACGTGACTCTTGTGTTAATGCCTTCCTAAAAAATAGAGAACGAATCCCGTATAGTGTTACTACCTATTTTTTAGAGTGTGTTTTATTATTCCACAATGTCCGTCCCTTAAGGAAAGGTACTGTAAAGCATAACGCCTCCTGTATTCTGTCTACGTATTCGTCTGGGCAATACATACATCTGTTTGTAGGATGATACTCCTCCCCAGTATGCCTAACCGGTAATATTGTAACATATGCGGGTACGATCAACAAATTACAACAGATATATAAAGAAAGCGTAAACGTACGCTACATAAAAAAAAGGTTACGGGAACATATTGTTACGTCTTTTTGTTTGGTGTTATTGTTGTACGGCTATTCACGTAACGGTAAGGAAAGGTACATTACGACACGTATGAAAACGACGTAGTAATACGTTGCGCTTCGACGAAAACATAGTAGTGTATACTTATACGGGGCATGCCACTGTATTAATCGTGCGAGTACGGTACGGCCTACACCCACCTCAGGGTGTTAACTATGCACGTTAATTGTATGTTACGGGTATATAATGTACGCGATGCGTAGTTATTCGTAAACTCTATAAATAAAACTCGGTAGTTATATTTTTTTTGGATGTAGTGTAACATACTGTTACTTGATACCCCAGGAAAGGTACCTACACGAACATGTTGTGTTAAATACAGTTTACACTATTTACATATTACATACATATGTGTACGTACATGCACTTTCACTTTCTTTTTTATAACCGGTACCTTTCCTACAAAGTTGTGAATGTTATGCTTACAACAATCAAACAAGCAAAGAACAAACAGGAAGCAGTAGACAAGTAATACAGATATTGTCTTACATAATATTTTTTTATGTACGTGTAGCCCTGTTTAAAGTAATGCTGTTATATGCTTACATTAATAATAATGTCTTTGAATGTTTGTTTGTTGTAGAAATGGTGTGGTCTGTTTTACTAGGAAAGGTACTATAACGCTTATACAACGTGTAACATTATACAAGGTAACACGTGTATTACAATTTAGGCGTACATCTCACGGTAGGTAGTACTTTAAATATAGGAGTACCTTTCCTGTAAAACGTGTGTATGTAGCTCGTAAACAAATCAACAAACACATTACAAGAGAAATACACACCCTTACAGAGGATGTATGTATTCTTTGTAATTTTACATGTTATCCGTAGGGCGTTTACTTTTTTTGGGGATATACGTACCTTTCCTAGTGGGTAGAGTGTGCTTTTAAACAACGACATTAAAAAATTAAAAATTATAGTGACCCAAGTTTAATTTTTCTATCAGGGATGTATACCAGGTATGCGTAGTTAATGCCTTTCCTAACTAAAAAAAAAACGGCGTGGGTATTGTATTAAGCAAAATAAAAATCAAAAAATGAAATACATTCCTTTTGTATTTGTGTTAATAATATTTCGTATACGTAATACGCGTCTACCCTGTGATATGCATATCCTAGAGAAGTACCTTTCCTGTGTCGTCCTCCAAAGGTGATACGTTATCATATCACAAAAAAATAATATATTTATATTGTATGCATTATCTTGCACAATATGGTATTACCAGTACCGTGCAAACCACCAGGGACGTATAAGACAGGTTGTACATAAGTACACGAGTATTATTTTTGGTGAAGTTCACGTAATGTAAAAATGCATGTATTACAACAACGGTAGGGATAGGAATACATGTTAACGCTTACAGCATATACCTGACAGGAAGTAGAAGCTTCCCCGTGTACATCGTTATAACTATACACCTGGGTATTGCTCCGGGACTATCATCCCAGTAGTATGTACCTTTCCTATATGTTACGTACGGGGCGTGTACTTCACATAAACAACAAAAACAAGATTTAAAGGATGTAGTTTTTGCGTTAAGTACACATCGGACGTACGTAATCATTCCCTTCAAGTACAAGGCTAAACCGTGCCGTGTACCTTTCCTGGTAATGCATACCGGGGGCACTTATACAAAATAAAAAACACCAAAGATATTATAATTATTTTATATAAGGCGTGCTGCGGTACAGGTATGTATGTTTACACACATGGCGTACGTTTTTTAAAATGAGATATATGTATATACTGTTGTTATATGAATCTGTTGCGTAATACACTGTGTACCTTTCCTGTAAGCATCCTGCATGTAAGGTAGACACCAACACAAAAAACATAATAAAATAATGTTATGTAATTTTTTTTGTTGCGGGATGTTAACGTAATATAGGTTGGGAGTTAAAATGTAACATAGCAGTACACAACATTTTTATTAAAACTTTTTTAGTTTTTTTTAAATGTGTGTAACTTATCACCATGTGTACATAGGAAAGGTACATACACCATATAGGGAGGGTTACACGAACAATGCAAGAACACAACAAGTACATACTTGTCATTACGTTGTGAGATGTTTGTTGTCTGTAGTAATACGCGTGTGAGGATCTGCCAGGAAAGGTACCGCGACATATATATATCAAAAGTAAGGTGTACTGCATAGTATTTACTTTAAAAAATGTAGTACGTGTACATATAAATATTATAGTATAGGGACTACCTTTCCAAGTATACCCTACATGTTATACAGGGTAAGACATCCATAAAACCATCCCAGGTGTGTACTATACACGTAATGAATAACAGAGTACAGTACTTGAAGTTTAAACTGTACAGTAATAGTTATGCTTTAAGTTTCATTTATACAGTGTGGCAACTCCCGGAGGAAATGTGTATAACAATCACATGTAGTACATAGGATTACATTACCACTGAGGTGTATATGAAAATATGTAGGTACATCCCTTAATTTTATATTTAAAAAAAAAGTTTGCAGTAAAGGTTGTCCGTCAGGAAGCATGTAGTAAACTTTTAAAAAATTAGGAAAAAAAGTTTCCCATATTTTCGGAAATCTCCGGAAAAGTTTTGCGGGAAAAGTTTCCTGTCAGGAAACCTGTAAGAAAATTTTTCCGAAAATACGAAAAAAAGTTTCCCCCTTTTTCAGGAATTTTCCCCGGAATTTCCCCGGAAGTTCCCCGGAAGTTCCCCCGGGGAAATTTGGGGGCATTTGTACTTTTCCGGTATGTAAACGAGTGTACTCGGGTAGTAACTCCCGTAGATTTCGGGGGGAAGTCACCTGAAATTCCGGGAAAATTTTTGGGAAATTTCGGAAAAAGTTTCCCACATTTTTTTTTCGAAAAAAAGTTTCCCACAAAAAAATTTTCCGGAAAGTTAACAAACTGTGATAAGATACATTTACGAAATTATGAGGATCACAATGGTGGATTGAATTAATTTTACGGCTGGAAACACCTGTGGTTACACTTTTTACTATCAGTGGGATAATAAAAAAAGTTTCCTGACAGGAAACCTGTAAGAAAAATTTTTCCGAAAATGTGAAAAAAAGTTTCCCACTTTTTCGGAAATTTTCCCGGAAATTTTCCCCCGGATTTCTCCGGAAGTTCTCCCGGAAAAATTTGGGGTTAATTGCTCTTTCCAGTGTGTAAACGCGTGTATGCGGGTAGTAATTTCCATCACTTTTGGGGAGAAATCTCCCGAATTTTCGGGAAAATTTTCCCGAAATTTCCGAAAAAATTTCCCACATTTTTTTCGGAAAAAAAGTTTCCCACAAAAAATTTTCCGGAAATTTAACACAATTCACAACAAAATTTATGTAAAAACTAACAAGTTATGTATGTTATGTTAATGTAATTTTACGGCTAAAATCAATTATTTTTATAATTATACTTAACCTAGTTTATTAAGTAAACCTTACGATTGCAAAAAACTGTGGGAAACTTTTTCGGAAAATTCCGAAAAAAAATTTCCCACTTTTTTCGGAAATTTCCCCGGAAATTTCCCCGGAATTTCCCCGGAATTTCCCCAGGGAAAATTTGGGGGTATTTCTGTCTTTCCGGTGTGTAAACACGTGTATGCGGGTAGGGGTTCCTTCACTTTCGGGGAGAAATTTCCTGAAATTCCGGGGAAAATTTTCCCGAAATTTCGGAAAAAATTTCCCACATTTTTTTCGGAAAAAAAGTTTCCCACAAAAAATTTTCCGGAAATTTAGCAAAATTTGCAACAAAGTTTATGTAAAAACTAACAAACTATGTATGTTATGTTAATGCAATTTTACGGTTAAAATCAATTATTTTTATAATTATACTTAATATATTTTAGTAAGTAAACCTTACGATTGAAAAAAAATGTAGGAAACTTTTTCCGAAAATTCCGAAAAAAAATTTCCCACTTTTTTCGGAAATTTCTGCGGAAATTTCTCCGGAATTTCCCCCGAATTTCCCCCGGAATTTCCCCCGGGAAAATTTGGGGGCATTTATATCTTTCCGGTGTGTAAACGTGTGTGAGTGATAGTAATTTCCCGTCAATTTCGGGGAGAAATTTCCCGAAATTCCGGGAAAATTTTCCCGAAATTTCCGAAAAAATTTCCCACATTTTTTT
>CEVK01016522.1_pt1 | contig 10739 bp, 11 predicted proteins | sample 531501 | NCBI WGS metagenome assembly CEVK01 (sample SAMEA2623794, study PRJEB7988) | marine metagenome | biome: marine biome (ENVO:00000447); feature: mesopelagic zone (ENVO:00000213); material: "saline water (ENVO:00002010), including plankton (ENVO:xxxxxxxx)" | depth 740 m | reverse complement strand
GAATTCGACCAGCTTCTTGCTGGTGCAGGATCCGTGCCACAAGTTGGTCCAGGATCGATACTCTGGCACGTTCCGAAAGCCCAGCAATTGGCCACCGCCCTGAACCAATACCTTAGAAACGACTCGTCACTTTCCGACAAGATATTGGAATTGGCTATGCTGGTCACGGCTCGCGAGAACGACTGTATGTACGTCTGGAACGCCCATGCCGCCTCGGCCCGCGCCGCCGGGGTTCCCGACGCCGTGGTTGACGCCCTACGTGACCGGACCGAACTACCCGCCATGGATCCTGATGTGGAAGCCGTCATAAAGTACGGCCGGGAATTTTACCGCACGCACCGGGTTAGCCGTGGGGCGTACCAGAACGCCTTCGAACAGTTCGGCAAACAGGGCTTGATCGAGCTTACGCTCACGATGGGGAACTACGCGTTGATCGCCTTCGTAGTCAATTCTTTTGACTCGGAATTGCCGGCTAACCGCACCGAGCAAGTCTTGCCCGCCTAATCACTCTGGAGAGAATAGCCATGACCGTTGAACCGTTCAAGATAGATATACCAGACTCCGTCATCGAAGACCTAAAGTCCAGACTGGAGCGCACGCGGTGGCCGGACGAGCTGCCGGGCACCAGTTGGGATTACGGCAGCAATCTGGACTACGTCAAAGAGCTGGTGGAGTACTGGCGCACCAAATTCGATTGGCGAGCCCAAGAAGAGCTGATCAACTCATTCTCCCACTTCAAGACCGATGTCGACGGCCTGGAAATACACTACATCCACGAGAAAGGCAAAGGGCCAAACCCCATGCCTCTAGTTGTGACCCACGGATGGCCCGGCACGTTCTTCGAGATGCACAAAATCATCCCTCTACTCAGCGACCCAGCCGGTCACGGAGGAGACCCGGCAGATGCTTTCGATGTGGTGGTGCCATCTATGCCCGGCTACGGGTTTTCCGGTCACACCGCCGAGCGTGGACTAGACGTACTCAGCATCGGCGATATGTGGGCAAAGTTGATGTCGGAAAACCTAGGTTACCCAAGGTTCGGTGCTCAGGGCGGCGACTGGGGCGCAAGCGTTACCGCCCAACTAGGATTTGCCCACGGCGACAAAGTCACAGGCATCCACTCCACATCAGTCACGCGTCCAACGCCCTACATGGGTCCAGGCTCGAGGGAGCTGTCCGAAGCCGAGCAAGGACTACTCCAGAAACGAGCAGACTGGCAGGCCGCCGAAGGTGGCTACGCCCACATCCAAGGCACCAAGCCCCAGACCCTATCATACGGTCTGAACGATTCCCCTGCCGGGCTTGCTGCCTGGATCGTGGAAAAATATCGAACATGGAGCGACTGTGGAGGTGATGTGGAAAAGCGGTTCACCAAAGACGAGCTGCTCACGACCATCACCATCTACTGGGTCACACAATCGATAGGATCGTCTACCAAACTCTACTACGAGACTCTGCGGAAACCATGGAACCTCAACGAAGGTGAAAAGATCGAGGTCCCCTGTGGCATCGCAGTGTTTCCGGCCGAAATAAGCGTTCCGACGCGCGAGTGGGCCGAACGTTCTTACAACGTGCAGCAATGGACAGTCATGCCCTCCGGCGGGCATTTCGCGGCATTGGAAGAACCAGGCAGGTTGGTGGAGGATGTCCGCGACTTCTTCCGGCCCTTGCGCTAAAACCCAACGGCTCCGTTGATCAGCTTTGTACGCTAGATGAGACTCCATAAGCCGTTGAACCTCGGGCCAGACTGGTTGTTCTCATACACAGGCGTGATGCTGCTCACCGGAATGCTGGTCAACTTGGGTGCAGGGTTCACCCAATTTGCCCACAGTCTAACGCTTCCGTCCATGGAAGTAGACCTCGGCTTGTCCCACACCAAGGCTGGCTTCGTCATCACCCTCACGGCAATGGTCCGCATGGCCAGCACCCTAATCTCCGGGACCATTGCTCCCCGCTACGGAAGCCGTTTCATCATCGGAACAGGGTCTGTAGTGGTAGGGGGAGCGATGATCCTTTTGGGCCTCTCTCAGATCTATCCTCTGGTCTTACTGGCCGCCGGGCTGATGGGCGTTGGCTCCGGTATGGCCCTTACCCCGATGATGGGTCTACTTTCACGTTGGTTCCGACAACAGGACCGGGGCCTAGCCGCCGGTCTGGCAGCCACGGGAGGGAGCTTCGCCTTCATCTTTGCCGGAGTTGTGGTGCCTCTGCTTGTGGGACGTGACGCTGATGACGGTTGGCGTCACGCCTGGTTCACGTTCGGCGGTCTGGCCATCGGTATCGGAGCAATCTCTCTACTGTTCCTTCGGGAGCGGCCTATAGCCAGTCCCGAGGGTGTTCTTGGCGTCCATCAGAGTCCCAGCCAGGCACACGGCGCTTGGCCAATCGCAGCCTATAAGAACCCCATGATCTGGCTGGTCACGTTTCTCGCCTTCAACTCGGGGTGGTCACAAAACATCTTCACGTCGTTTTTCGGCGTCTATCTTTCCCAGGAGAATGGCATCAGCCTCGCTACAGCCGGGCAATTAGTGGTTCTGATCGGACTACTAAGCGTGACCAGCGGCGTGCTGTGGGGAAGGATGTCTGACAAAGTCAGCCGAGGCCAAGCGTTTTTCTACTCTTTCCTGCTGCAGGGTGTAGCGTTCATCCTAATGGCGGCGCTTCCAGGCATAGCTAGCTTCATCGTCGCCTCTGTACTTCTGGGGTTCACGCTTCGGGCCGCCTACACAATCTGCGCCGCCGCTGCCGGAGACTACGTAGCGGTGCAATTCTCCGCAGCCGCCTTTGGGCTGATGTCGGTTGGAGCGGGCCTTGGCAGTGCCTTCTCACCTACCGTGGGCGGGGCAATAGCCGACCATCTGAGCATGAACTGGACGTTCGCGGTGGCCTCCTTCGGCTCAGCGGCAGGCATGGTCGGGGCACTGGCCATAAACAAGAAACCGACTAAGTTAGAAGAAATCGAGCCTTGGGCCGGGCATTAGCCGCCGGGCTGCCAGGAAATCACCCGGGGCTCCAACCGGATGGCGCCTTTGATGGAGAATCTGCCGTCTTTTTCCTCCAAAACCCGAGGTAGCAGTGCTTCGAGACGTTCCATCTCGGCCGTCTCAGGCAGAACGTACAGCCGACGTGCCAACTGATCTTTGGCTACATTGAGGCTTTCGAAACCACGGTTATGTTCGGTGTGGACTACCTGCACGTCAGGTCTGATCCGTAGTTGCTCCAGTACATCTAAGAATTCAAGGAGGCTGGGCAGGGGAAACCTGGGAGCGCCATGCACCAATTCCCACAGAGGATATATCTGGGATTGAGGCGGCGACTGGTACATCACCACCATCACTTCGCTGGCATGCTCTTCCAGTTTCCTAACGAACGCCTCGATATTCCGGATGACGTAGAGAACATGAACGCAGATAGCTACATCTGCCTCGGTCACGTCGGCTTCAAGCCAGCCTGATTCAACGATCTCGACGTTCGTTACGCCAAACTCTTCGGCCACGCCACACAACACCCGGCACATACTGGGCGACGGCTCGATAGCGATTACTTTCTCCGCATCTAGGGCCAACGGTAGCGCCAGACGGCCGCCTCCTGCTCCAACGTCCATAACCACCAAACCAGGTCTTATGGAACGGCGCAGATGGTTAACCAATGCGTCGTCAGTCCGGCCGGGATCAGCACGAAACTGATGAGCAAAATTGCTCCATGAATCGGAGGGCGGGTCTTCTTTACGCATACTGTCCGACTGGGCATGTTCTAGCCTAACCATCTCAGTCCAGTGCTGGGTTGCGCTCATGAAACCTCTTTTAGGATACGCATTTCCTTATTCAAGGATTGTAACCTCGGTGGGCTGCAGGCTCAATTCCTGACGCGCATGCAAAGAGCGATCTACCAGCCGACCGTCGGCAGGTGATAGCCCTCATGTTGACGAGTATGATGTGCCGCCCTATAGTCCAGGCGTCTACCATGAATCACCGAAACCCAGCCCAGGAGCAAGCATGGCCTACTTCCCTCTGAGCAAGCACCAGTTAGACTGGCAAGAACGCGCTAGGGATATCGCCGCCAGAGAGTTGGCCCACCGCGCCGCGGAGGTTGACCGATTAGGCCAGTTCCCAACCGAATCCCTGGAAGCACTCCGTAAAGCGGATCTATGGGGCCTCAGGGTGGACAAGGAACACGGCGGACTTGGTGAAGACATGGTCACTACCTGCGTGATAGTGGAAGAACTGTCTAAGAAGTGTCCCTCGACGGCCATGTGCTACAAAATGCACTTAGAGGGCGTGGAAATACTTTCTCGAATACCGACGGCCTACCAGGTGGAGAAGTTCGTCAAACCCTTGGCCAACGGAGAAATATTCTCCGCCGCCGCGGGCGGGGAATCGGCCGGTGCAGGTGACGATTGGACCCCTGTAAACACTCTGGCTGCAATTACGAAAGTCTCCGGCGGGTATCAGTTGGACGGCATACGTAAGGCATACGTGACCTCGGCTGGACACGTGACCCACTTCGAAGTGAGAACGCGAGTCGGCGATAACACCCCCCAGGGAAGCGCCACCAAGCTTTTCGTCGAGGAAGACAAAATTGACTGGGAGATCCTAGAACCTTGGGACGGCCACGGCATGCGCGGAAACTCGAGTTCACCCGTTAAATTCTCTGGATTCGTGCCCGAAGAAAACCTCCTGGGCTCGGAACACACGATTTTTGAAGACACCGACCGGCTCCTTCGACCGATGCTCAGCCTGACCTATGCTGCGGCCTATCTTGGAATCGCTTCCGGTGCATACGAGATCGCTTTAGAGGAGATGCCGAGGGAGTACCGTAGCGGACACAGGCGGTTGGACAATGTCATCTACCAACGGCGCATGGCTGAGATAGGCACACAGATTGAAGCGGCCCGGGCATTGATGCTGTCGGCCGCAATCGTGTTCGATGAAGGCCGAAGCGATGACGATCTGCCGTACATGCAAGCCAAGGTAAACTGTTCGGAGGCCGCGGTCAGGACTACATCAGACCTCATGACCTGCTTCACAGGCACTGCCTTCGCCCGCAGGTCCCCTATCGAACGGTATTTCCGCGACGCCCGGGCTGGCCTGGTGATGGGCATGGCCAACGACGTGGCCTATCAAGCCATGGTCCCCTTAATGTTCGCCAGCAACTGACGACCATTTCAGGTAGTTACTCTTTCCGCGCAGCCCAGATAACTAAAACTTCCACGGAGTAAGAATGGCAGAGCAAATACTTGGAGTGCAGGTGCAGGGCGCGACAATCACTGAAGTCCAGGGCAACATCCAAAAGGCCGAAGACTTAGGGATACAAGGAGTCTGGATGACCGCCGGCGGGGCCAGCCTAGACAGTATGACCTGTTTTGCCGCCTCAGCAGCGTCCACAACCAATCTCAAGATGGGCACATCCATCGTCCCTACCTACCCCCGCCACCCACTGGTCATGGCTGCTCAGGCGCAAGTAGTGGCGCAACTGGCACCTGGCCGCTTCCGATTAGGAGTAGGACCCAGCCACCGCCCGACCATAGAGGGGATGGGAATCGATTTCAACGCTCCACTGGGTCATCTCCGGGAATATATCCAGATATTGAAAAACCTGCTGCAAAACGGTTCCGTAGACTTTGACGGTAAGCATTACCAGGCCCGCGCTACAATCCCGGGACCGTTGGATGTTGCGGTTATGGGCTCAGCCTTGAGCAAGGGTTCCTTCGAGCTCCTCGGAGGAACAGCCGACGGAGCGATAAGCTGGCTCTGCCCGGCAGGTTACTTGCGAGACGTTGCACTTCCTGCGATGAGAAAAGGCGCCAAAGAGGCTGGACGGCCAGCACCCCCGTTAATCGCCCACGCAGCAGTCTGTGTCAACGAAAACCCTGAAGAGGTTCGGTCAGGGCTTAAGGAACAGTTCGGACATCCCAGGCTCCCTTTCTACCAAAATATGATGGTGGCTTCAGGTTATCCGGAGGCGACCAACGGTGTCTGGAGCGACGCCATGGCCGACGGCATAGTCATCTCTGGAGACGAAGAGATTGTGGCTCAAGGTATCCAGGAGCTATTTGCCGCAGGGGCCACCGAAGTATTGGCCTCTCCCGTCCTCGCAGGAAAAGACAAAGTACACTCTTTAGACCGCACCATGAATCTACTTGGGCAGTCTGCCGCCACACTTGAATAAGGAATGACATGAAGTACGACGTCGTAATAGTCGGCGGGGGCTCTGCCGGATGCACACTGGCAACCCGCCTAAGCGAAGACCCAGGCTGCTCCGTACTGCTGTTGGAAGCCGGTCCGGATTATCCAGACTTAGAACTCATGCCCGACGAACTGAAACTGGGCTACAGTCAAAATGCTAGTGACATCGATTCACCGTTCAATTGGGCATATCAGGGCCAAGGAACTCCTGAACAGCAGGTGCCCATGCAAGTGGCGCGGGGCAAAGTCATCGGCGGATCAGGTTCGGTGAACGGCCAGGTGTTCCTCCGGGGAGTTCCCGAAGACTACGACAGCTGGGCTGCGGAAGGCAACGACGAATGGAGTTTCCTGAATCTGCTGCCCTTCTTCCGCAAATTGGAAACTGACCAGAACGTACGTGACGACTTCCACGGGACCGACGGCCCTATACCGGTCTGGCGGCTACCGAAGGAAGAGTTCTTGCCGGTAAACGAGGCTTTTCACGAGGCTACATTGGCCGCCGGGTTCCCTGAAGACCCCGACATGAACAACCCTGACTCTACGGGAACAGGTCCCGTGCCCATGAACAACCCCAATGGCATCCGGACCAGCGCTGCCATAGCCTACCTAAACCCAAACCGACACAGACTCAACCTCACCGTCAAAGCCAACGTTCTTGCCCACAAGGTGCTCTTCGATGGGGACCGCGCCATAGGAGTAGAGGTTGAGAGTGGCAGCGAGACTTTCACTGTGGAAGGTTCCGAGATAGTTCTCTGTGCCGGAGGTATCGCATCGCCTCAGTTACTGCTGCTATCAGGAGTGGGGCCGGCCAACCACTTGGCTGAACATAGCATCCCGCTGGTGAAGGATCTGCCAGGCGTCGGCCAGAACCTGCGAGATCATCCTCTGGTCACCATGGAGCTTGAGCCTAAAGATGGGGTCAAGTTGGCCACGATCGAGCCTCGCATCCAGAACGGACTGCGCTACACCGCAGAGGGCTCCGACACTCGGAACGACATGCAACTATTCCCCTCATCGTTCACTGGTCTGCGGGCGGGAGATCCGTTGCAGGGCCGCAGCCCTGACCATCCCCAGGGCATGCGCATCACATGTATCTTGAAGCTAGCCGATAGCGCTGGGGAGCTGACACTGACCTCCGCCGACCCAAGCGATCAGCCACACCTGGAATTCAGGTACTTCGAGACTGATCGGGACCGGCAGCGCATGCGGGAAGCCATCCACCTTTCCCTTCAGTTCCTGGAGCACCCATCGTTTGAGGCTATCGTGGAGCGGCGGATTTCGCCTACCGACACCGATATGGCCACCGATGACGCCCTGGACATCTGGCTACGTCGGAACACAGCAACCACTCAGCACACGTCAGGCACGTGCAAGATGGGCCCTGCGTCAGACCCCATGGCCGTGGTCGACCAATACTGCCGTGTGCGTGGGCTTCAGAACCTGCGTGTGGTTGACCTGTCCATATGCCCCAACGTTGTACGCGCCAACACCAATGCCACCGCCATAGTAATAGCAGAAAGAGCCGCCGATTGGATCAGATAGAAGGCCTTTTCTAGACGTTCTTTGTTCTACCGTTCTTTAAGAGGAGTAAATATGGGAATCTTAACCGACGATATGAAACGAGTGGTCCGACAGCAACGCATGGGCTTCATGGCTACCGTGTGTGCAGACGGCACACCCAACTTGTCCCCCAAAGGCACATCCACCGTCTGGGATGATGACCACCTGGTATTCGCCAACTTAGGTTCCCCTGTCACCATCGAAAACCTCAGTCACAACCCAGCTTGCGAGTTGAACGTGCTGGACTCATTCCTCCGCAAGGGTTACAGGTTCAAAGGCACTGCCGAGCTACTAACAAATGGTGACCTTTTCGAAGAGATCAATGACGCTTACACGACCGGCAGTCATGGAATCCAACGGTCAGGCCTGCCGGCCAAAGGGTACGTGCTAATTACCGTGACCAAAGCGGCGCCCTTCGTCTCGCCGGGCTACACCCCCGGAAAGACCGAAGAAGGTATGCGGGAAGAGTGGACAGAATACTGGGCCAGGATCCAGGAAGCCAATTCCTGAGCAGCGCATCCAAACTAGGAGTAAACCCATGTCGTGGATCAGGGAAGAAGAAGTTGATCTCCCAGCGGTAATATCATGCATGTCCATCAACAAGAAGGCGATGGAGGCAGTGCGGAACCTAAACGCCAATATCACTTTCGGCGCTTCCGTCCTCACTAGAGTGCAAGAGGAGGCCATATCGACGGTCGTGGCAGCCGCAAATACATGCCGGTATTGAACCCTAGCCCACGGAGGGTTCCTCCGTCAGCATTCTGACGACCCGGAGTTCGCCAGCCACATCATGCACGACTACACCAAAGCTGATCTTGACCCACAAACCAGGGGCATGTTGGATTTCGCTGTCAGGCTCACCAAGAACCCTTCCAGTAACAGAAAAGCCGACCTGGAAAAACTGCGTAGCTTGGGGTTGGACGATCAGCAGATACTGGCCACGGTCTTGATAACCTGCAATTTCAACTTCATGACCCGGTTGGCCGACGGCCTTGGGGTAGAGATGGAGGAGAACCGATTTCAGGACGCCAGGCGATGGATGTCACCCGAGGTCCAAGAAATGCCTTGGCTGATGGAACGCAAAGAAGCTTAGAGTCACTCAACTGAACAGGCGGTTCAAGTTCGCGTGCCTGCTCGGGTCTAGGTCTTTGCCCGCAAAGGCCGGGTGGTCTTCTGCGTAACGGTGGGCACGGAACACGGCGTTCGCGTTACCAAACCGGCTGCCGCCGGCGGTTGGAAGATTCTCCACGAAGAACGGGCTGATGTATTCCCACACGATCTCGCCGTCCTGAGTAATCTCGAAAACCCTGCCCGGAGCACCCTCGCATACTAGGGTATTTCCGTTGGGGAACCTCTCTGCGCTGCTAATGTTGTAGCTGTAGAACGAAAGCGGGGGGTCCCCCTGGTATTCCCAGGTGATCTCATTGGTCTTAGGATCTATCTCTATAACCTTCGAGAAGTTCATTCCCCGGCGGTGCGCGCCGTTATCGAACAGCAGTATGTTTCCGTTATCCAACATCGTCGGGTGATGCTGATGTGAAACTACGCCTGGCCCCCATTTCCAGGTGAATTCCCCGGTCTTCCGGTCCACAATGCCGATAGTGCTGGTCTGCCGGAAGCTAATCAGAAATTCACCTCCAGGTGTCAAGCTGATGGAGTTGGCATGGGTCCACTCGCGGCGGTTCTCCAAGGGGCAGATGACATCGATAGCCAGATCCAGGTGCTCCCAAGCGTTCCAGGTGTTCATAACTGAACCGTCTTGTGCGATCTCTACTACTTTATCGCCCCACATGTCCGGGCCGGGCTCATCCTCGTGGTAGCCGCCACTAACAGTAGCCGCCAGTTCTTTGGGCAGAATCTCCCAGGCGAGTGCAAGGGTTGTACCTGCATCAGTGCGGTGGAAATCATGGTGCAATAACGGGAATCTGGTCTCCCAGACCACGTTGCTATCCCAGTCAAGTTCCACGATCGATTTTGAGGAACCACCTATGCCCATCCCCTCGGGAGCGGAACCGGTCCTGGCCAGAAGGTTACCGTTGGGTAACAGGAAACCGTAATTAAGTCCCTCGGAGCTGTACCATCGGTGGCATACTTCACCTCGCATATCCAGCAAGTTGGCATACAATCCGCCGCGGGTGGCCGTCAGCGTGTAACCGGGCCACGAGCGCTGCAGTGAACCGTGAATCAAACCATTCTTGTGGTACCTGGACCAACCCATTGCTATTCCTCTTCATAGAAAGTTCAGTCTAAGAGTATACAGGCACCGCGAAACACGATATATATTTAGCGGAGATTGTACCCTTTGAATATTCCGTCGAGCGGCGATATTGTCGTCTCTGTGGGTTACGAGGTAGTTGATATGGTCCGTTGGGAGGATATTCCCAAGGCACTTCAAGGCAATATGAAAACCAGAACCGCGCCCTTTGAGCGCACACCCTGGGTCGAAGCCCCTAAATTAACCGATGCCCGGGTTGCCATCATCACCACTGCCGCTATTCACCGCGCCGATGACCGGCCGTTCACTGGCCATGAAGGTGATTACCGTATCATCCCCAGCGATATCGAATACGATAATCTGGTCATGACCCACTCCAGTGTCAACTTTGACCGCAGCGCCTACCAGCAGGACGTGAACGTATGCTTCCCCTTAGATCACGTTCGCACGCTGGTGGCTTCTAATGAGATCGGCTCAGTGGCCCGATGGCATTACTCATTCATGGGATCTACCGTGCCTCAAAGGATGGAACCAGCCGCAAAAGAGGTCTCTCAATTGCTTTTGGGAGACCATGTCAATCTGGTGGTCTTAATTCCCATTTGACCCGGCTGTACGAACGCCGTAGGCGTTTTGGCCCAGTACATTGAACGCCCGGTTTCCGAAGGCGGAGCCGGGATAGCAACCGTCCAGATTAGTCTAGTCAGACCCGTTACCGAGTCAGTGAAACCTTCGCGCGCCCTGTGGGTGCCGTTCTCGTTTGGCCGTCCTATGGGCCCACC
>CEVK01012252.1_pt1 | contig 10771 bp, 10 predicted proteins | sample 531501 | NCBI WGS metagenome assembly CEVK01 (sample SAMEA2623794, study PRJEB7988) | marine metagenome | biome: marine biome (ENVO:00000447); feature: mesopelagic zone (ENVO:00000213); material: "saline water (ENVO:00002010), including plankton (ENVO:xxxxxxxx)" | depth 740 m | reverse complement strand
AAAGGCTGACGCAGTACCGTCGGAGCAGCGGACGGTCCGCTTTTAGGAAGTTCAACTGTGGTCATCTATGTCCGGAATGGAGGCGCAAAGCTGCCGTTATAGGGGTAGGGAAACCCGAATTTCCCAATGATTACAGTGCCCATCACTTTCATGTCGGGTGCGCCATTTCCGTTCAATGATTGTTGGGACAACCTTACCGTGACCCAATCGCAACCTTGATGTGACCTTTTCGCAGATTCGCGTAATGCCTAGTCGAAAATTTCCAGGGTGACGGAGGGCGTACGACAGCTTTGCGCCCTCATTCCAGTCATTCGGGCTCTTATCGCGAATACCTGAAAGCGGACCGACAGCTTTGCTCGGGTAATCAGCACCGCTGATGTCCGATTTGGGGTGGGTATCTGTCGTTCCGCTCTTTGAGGAAGGCCATTGCCCGAAGAAATCTCATAAGTCCAAATCTCAAGAGCGCTTCGAGGCTCGGCCAGCAAGGAGAGCACCTTAAGTTAATAATTGACGGTATAACATTACATCAATAATGGCCCAGTCGGACGTTGGAGTTATTATTAATGGTTGCTAATTCTCGGCAGGCGAAAGCCTGCCTTTATGTTTTCGTGTCTGTTTTGGCTTTTTTGCCGGCCCATGCCTCGGCTCAGGCCTCTGAGGCGTCCGAAGAAGAAAAAAAACAAACAGACGGCAAGACGATTATCGTAACGGGCCAGTCGCTTGGCGGTCAGGAGATGGCTTCGCCTCTTGCGGTGACCGTTCTGAGCGGCGATGACCTTGCTCATCGTCGGCGCGGGACGCTAGGCGAGACGCTGGAAGGTCTGCCGGGGGTCCATATGGACAATTTCGGAGCGGGTGCATCACGTCCGGTGATCCGGGGGCAGACGCTGCCACGGATCGAGATCCTTTCGGACGGCGCCAATGTGTTCGATGCAGCCTCGGTTTCTCCCGATCATGCGATCGTAACCGATCCGCTGCTGCTCGACGCAATTGAGGTCCAGCGGGGGCCGGCTGCAATTCGCTATGGCGGCAGTGCGGTGAACGGTGCGGTCAATCTCATCGATAGCAAGGTTCCAAAGACGCTTCCTGTCAGCGGTATCGATGGAGCGGCCGAGATACGATACGGGACGTCGGATCAGGAAATGACCACCGCGGGTCGGGTTACCGGCGCTGTAGGGCCGATCGCGCTGCATGCCGAAGGTTCGCGCAGTTTCCACGAGGATTACGGCGTGCCCGAGGAATTTGGAACCGACACCCTGCGCGATTCTTTCGCCGAAAGCTCGACTTATGCCTTCGGCGCGTCGCTGGTGATCGACAAGGGCTATATTGGTGCCGCCTATACGCGGCAAGATGCCGAATACGGCCTGCCCGGCCACAGTCATGCCAATGGCGTGTGTCATCTGCACGGTTATCCTTTTCCTGCACCGGGCCGGATCGACCTGCACTGCATCGGTCATGGCAACTATGGGAACCCGCTGACCAATCCGGATAGCGACACAGCGCTGATCGATTTGCGCAGCGAGCGCGTCGACGTGCGCGGCGATTTCGCTGACTTGCTGCCCGGATTCTCCCACGTTCGGCTCAGGGGGTCCTATACCGACTACCAGCACGATGAGGTCGACGGACCGATCCTCTACAGCCGCTACACCAACGAGGTGTGGGATGGCCGGATCGAGCTGACCCACAAGCCTCTGTTCGGCTTCACCGGCACTCTCGGCGTGCAGTACACTGATGGTACGTTCAGCGGATTAAACCTGATCGACTTGCATGTGCCGCCAAGCCAGTCGTTCGGTTTCGATGGCATCCAGAACTATTTGACCGAGAGCATCGGCGTCTTTCTGAGCGAGCGTCGCAGTTTCGGCCCTGTCGACATCGAGATTGCAGCACGAAAGGACTGGCGCACGATCGCGACGCCCATTCCCGGCGACTTCTATATCAATCTGGAGGAAGAGTACTGGGGCTATTACATCGATACCTATGGCGACGACTGGCGCGAGGATGTCGAGCAGCAGCGGCGGGAATCATTCATTGATGCAAACCCCGACAGGAAGCACGATCCATTCTCCGCCTCGATCGGCGCGACCTTGAATGTCACCGACGCATATTCGATAGCGCTGTCGCTCGCGCACACCGAACGTGCGCCCAATGTGCGCGAACTATTCGCCGATGGCAGCAGCCTTGCCACCAATAGCTACGAGGTCGGCCTGCTGGCGACCGAATTCGTATCGTTCTACCTCCCGGAAGAGTTGTTCGACTACGAAGACGACGTCCTTGAGCGGGCGCGAGCTGTGAATCTGACCTTCCGCAAGGCGGGCGGGCCTCTGGAATTCGAGGTCGGAGCTTTCTATCAGGATGTCGATAATTACATCTTCGCGCGTCTGCTCGAAACAGAATTCACTACCGGCCAGCGTCACGACTTTTTGCTCTACACGACCGCCGATGCCGAGTTTTACGGGCTGGATGGACATGTAAGCTATCAGCTGGACCCCGGTTCGCGTATCATTGTGTTCGGCGATTATGTCGCGACCAATCTGACCGATGACGATGACAACCTGCCGCGGATCCCGCCTGGCCGCCTCGGCGCGCGTTATGAATATGTTGCGGGACCGCTTTCCGCAGATGTGGAATACTACCGCACGTTCGAGCAGGACGAGGCTGCCGCCTACGAAACGCCGACCGACGGCTACAACATGGTCAATGCTACCATCGCCTACCGTATCGACATGGGTGAAGGCGCCAATCTTGAACTCTACGCTCGGGGGTCCAACCTCACCAACGAGCTGGCATATGTGCATACCTCTTTCGTGAAGGACCAGTCGCCCCTGCGTGGCCGCAACGTCGTTCTCGGAATTAGGACGCAGTTCTGATCTCTACGTGGCGGTCGGAATGAGGCCGGCCGCCATCTCTTTTCATGTCAACACGGGAGCGGAGGACAAACCAAGGCTGATCCCGAGGGGCCTTAGCGTCCAGCCCGCTAAATTTCTGTTCTTAGTCCTCTGTCATATATGCTCCGCTCTGTGGCCGAGCCAATGGGAGCTAATCTGGTCTGACGGGAAGTAGCTGTTTGCGATTTGTGAGATAGTATAATATATCATGCAAACGGAGGGTCGAGCTGCATGCGCAAAGTCATCGTTTTTCTAAGCTTAATGTCGATTTCAACACCGGTTCTAGCCTGCGATATGCACGGCATGCCTGGGTTCGGCGGAATGAACCGATTCAATCCATTTTCGGCGATGCACGCTGGCCCGCAGCAGGCAGAGCCAGTCATCTCCCGCCAGGATCAGCCCGAACCCGCCGTGGAGACGGACGCTCTGCCCCAAACCGCTCCTTCAGAAGACGCCCGCAAGATCGAGGTGGGGGACGGCACCACGCCACTCCCGGCTGACGAGAAAACCGCCGTTTCCTGAATTATGCTGCTTCAAGTCACGAATGTCGGAAAGTCGTATTCCGGCTGGAATATAATCCGCGGGATAGACTTCGCCTTGGAAGAAGGTGGGCGCGCTTTGCTGCTCGGCCCGTCGGGATCCGGTAAATCCACGCTCCTCAACATTATTTGCGGGTTGCAAAGCCCCGACACGGGCGAGGTCGAAGTGGATGGTGTGCCGATCGGCTCGGCCAACAGAGCGGTGAACGGCGATGCGGTTCGAAAGACCAACTTCGGGATTATCTTCCAGACCCTGCGGCTGGTATCCGCGCTGTCGATCAGGGCGAACCTCGAACTGGCGCAGCGTTTGCAAACAGGATCGGTGGACAAAAGCGTTGTCGAGGATGCCCTGAGCCGGCTCGGTATAGCTCATCGCGCAAATGCCCGGCCATTTGAATTGAGCCAGGGAGAGGCCCAGCGCGCCGCAATCGCGCGTGCCCTCGTGGTGAAGCCGCGCTTGCTGATTGCGGACGAGCCGACGTCAGCGCTGGACCATTCCAATACGGAAAATGTCGCTGGCATGCTTGAAGAAGTGGCGGACAGTATGGGCGCGGCACTTCTGGTAGCCACTCACGACGATCGCTTGCGCCAACGGTTCGCCAGGACAATGCAATTGCGAGATGGGGAGTTGCTTCCATGCTGAAGCTTGCGTGGGCTTATCTGCGTGACCGTCCCCTGACCACAGCACTCAATATCCTGTTGCTCGCTATTGCCGTGGCCATGCTGGTGCTGCTGCTTCAGTTCGGAACTCAGGCACAGGACCGGTTCGAGCGCGATGCAAAAGGTATCGATCTGGTTGTCGGAGCGAAGGGTTCGCCGCTGCAGTTGATCCTTTCGAGTATCTTCCATGTCGATCAGCCAACCGGCAACATTCCCCAGACCAGCCTGGGCCTTCTGCGATCCGATCCTGCCGTGAAGCGCGTAATCCCGCTTGCGCTGGGCGATAATTTCGACGGGTATCGTATCGTCGGTACCGATCAGGGGTTTTTGGCCCTCCACGAGGCAAGCCTTGCCACGGGCACGACTTTCGACGCGCCGATGTCGGCAGTCATAGGCGCCCAGGTTGCCGCGGAAACGGGCGCAACGGTGGGGCAACGATTCATTGGCAGTCACGGGCTGGAGCACGAAGATGGTAGCGATAGCGGCCACGACCATGCCCCGTTCCAGGTTACCGGCATTCTGGCGCCCACCGGAGGTGTCATAGACAGGCTAATCCTGACACCGGTGGAAAGCGTTTGGACCGTCCATGGTATTGGACATGATCACGAAGATGGGCAGGTCCACGCAGTCGATGAAGCCCATGGTCACGACCATCGCGGCGAAGACCATCACGCAAATGAACACGAGGATGATGAAGGCGAGCTTGCACACGGTGCGGCCGAAGGTGATGCGGCGGGGATGCGGCGGCCGGCTCTTCAGGAAAGCCGCATGGCGCTCGAACCGGAATACACGGCCCTTCTTGTCCAGTATCGAAATGCATCCGGTGCCATTCGTATTCCTGCGATGATCAACCGGCAGACCAATATGCAGGCAGCCGTGCCAGCGACGGAAACTGCCCGGCTGCTGACCTTGCTCGGTGCCAGCATGGATGCCTTGCGGATCTTTGCATGGTTGCTGGCCTTCACCGGCGGTCTGGCCGTGTTCGTGGCGCTGCTGGGTATGGCGAGAAACCGGGAGGCCGACCTCGCTTTGCTCCGCGTCATGGGCGCATCGCGGCTTCAGGTGTTCTCGACTGTGATCCTGGAAGGCGCGTTGACGGCGGCCATCGGTGCCGTCGTTGGTTGGCTCGCTGCGCACGGTTTGTTGGCCGCCGCGCAAAGCAAGTTTCAAACTCTCGGACAAATGGGCCTTACGCCATGGGAACCTATGCCAACAGAGGGACTGCTTGTGCTGGCCGTGCTGGCCATCGGCGTCACCGCGGCCGCCTTTCCCGCGTGGCGAGTGTACCGGATAGACCCGGTGCGCACGCTGGCTCGCACACATTAATCGAATTCGACAAGGATACTCCGATGTCTTCCAAACTTGCCAAGCTTGCGCTTCTTGCTGCGGCAACCTTCCTGCCGATGTCGGCTGCGCCTACTGCCGCCATGCAAGATGGCGGGACGGCCGCCGTCGACGATATCTGGAAACCGGCTGCAACCCCCAAGGGCGGCGTTTCCTGGAAAACGCTGGAAGCTACCGGCGAAAAAACCCGCAAGGATGCGGAGGGCTATATTCTTTCCAAGCCGCTGTTCACCTCGAAGGTAAAGGCTCTGGAAGGCAAACGCATAAAGGTGGCAGGCTGGATGATGCCGCTCGAAAACGGGGGCAAGCAGAAGCATTTCGTCCTGCTGGGATACCCTCCAGGCTGCCCGTTCCATTTCCACGCGATGCCAAATCAATTTATCGAGATTTATGCCGACACGCCATTCACCACCAATGAGACGAAGGTAATGACGGTGAGCGGCGTGCTCGAACTGACGGGCTATGACGAAGGAGGTATTTTCTACCGGCTTCGCAAGGCGCGCCCGGGCTGATTGTAAGCCCCCGGGAAAGTCTGGCGTGGGCCCATCTAGAGAGATTGCCTGGCAGCCTAGCGTTGCTGGTAAATCAGCCGACTATTCTCAGCAGCAATTCTGGCAACGCCCCTTTGCTTCGAGATGCAACCGGGACACTCTGAAATTTGCGGCCCTGCACAGCTCAGCCATCGAATTTTCAAACCCGGGCAATTCGGCAGCACAGACAGTCCCGCACTCGCTGCAGATGAGGAACATACTCTTGTGCTGCCGGGCCTCAACGACTGCCTTCAGCAACACGATCCTCTCGAGGCGCTCCCTTTTTACTAGCCGTTCGAGAGACCGATAAACCTGGGTTGCTGCTATAGGTGTGCCCAAGCGTTTGGATTCTGCGGAAATGGCATAAGCCCCCAGAGGCACCGAAGCGTTGCTAACGATATCTTCTACGAGAATATCGATCTGCGCTGGCTGTCGTCGCCCAGCACCATCGGTCAGAACGGTCATTTAATGAGTGTGTCGAGATTTCAGGTTCAGCCAGTGCGCTCTGACAAGAAATAACGCCCCCGTCACGGTGAGACCGCGTTCGCCCCATTCGCTTTCCATCAACAATGCCGTGAACAACGCAGTAAAGGCCAGGGCAGCGAAAACGGCGATCCGCCTGTCCTTTCTGGCGCCGGCAAGCAGGGCCGGCCCGCTGACCAACACTACAGGAACAAGCAGGAATGCGTGAAGCCATTCGGTATCGTGCAGCCATTCCGGAAGAGGCGCGAGGGCCAAGAGGGGTAGAACGGCAAGAACCACCGGAAGAAACAGGCAGTGAACGAGGCAGAGGCCGGACAGACTGATCCCTACCCAATCGAACGACGATTTTGTCCTCGATTGCTGTTTGAACGCACTTGAATTCACGAAGGCAACTTTCTAACGGTAATGATACAACGTTACATAACTACCAAAACCGGATTAAGCAATGGATGCCGAAACATTAAGTCAGTCGGTGATCGCCCGTGATCGCCAATCGCTCGCGAAGATCGTCCGGGACGAATGCCAGCTGGCATTGTGGCAGCGCGATCTGGCGTTCGAACCGGCCCCCCTTATGGAAGGCTCTGTCGACGAAATTCGATTGGAGAGTACGCCGGGGAATGTTGCAGCCGATGTGAAACTTGCGATGGCCAAGGCTGGCTATGCGGCATCTTCGGCTCGCGAAGCACTGACCAGAGATATTGCCGATCTAACTGCACAATTTTCGAAGATTGCAGGCTGCACCGATATCGCCTTGCGCCTGGCTGTGGTGGAGACCGATTCCTGCCGGAAATTCCATGCTGACTGGATCACGCTAAGGTTGATTACGACCTATGCGGGCCGCGGCACCGAATGACGCTCGATGGGGTGCGGGCGGAATATGAATACGGACTTCGCTCGACGCTCGATATTCTTCTTTCCGAACAGAGCTATCGCTCTGCCCAACTCGCTTTGGCTCGCGCGCGTAGTGATGTTCTGATTGCGCAGGCTGCGCTCCTTAAAGCCTCGGGTCTTCTCAATCGGAAGGCTTATCTGGACTAATCGAACAAATCGTCAATGAGTATAGGGTTGCAAGCCTCTGATACCGTGCTTGAACGGGCGTTGCGACGGTGTCACCACCGAGGCGTCGAATGAAAGAAGCAATGTCATAAGGGTATCCGCTAACGAAAAGACAGTTCAACGGCATCACCATCGTAGATGATCGTCCTAGTCGGTTCCTTAGAGAATACTGCCACATCGCCACTGCCATTGTGTATAATCACGCCTATCTGGCGCCGGGTGTGCATCCCGGGATAGCTACCTGTTCGCTGACCAATGGTCAGAGTTTGCTTAGCCTCGCTCCAGGCCATTGGGATGTGGGTGAATTCACTATCTTCATAGCCCATGTCGGTTCCTTCATCTTCGTAGAGTGTGAAGGTGCCGTCGGCTCCTGAGAAGACGTGCACAGTAAGGTCGCCTCCCGTATCCTGCGCCGTCGATTGAACCTCTGGGCCGCTGGGTACGATGGATCCGGCGCGCACGTATAGAGGCATGCGCTCGCGCGGGGCGGCAGCGGTTATCGTTTGCCCTCCGGTCAGGCGCTGGCCGGTGTTCGCATCGATCCAATCTGCTCCGGCCGGAAGATAGACTTCGCGCTCGCGCGCTTCGAATTCGGTGACGGGTGCCACCAGCAGCGCCGGACCGAACAGGTACTGGTCGTCGATTTCCCAAGTCGCGCGATCGCTCTCGAAATCCATAACCAGCGGCCGCATCATCGTCGCGTCGTCGTAATGCGTGCTCGCGGCGACGGTATAGATATAGGGCATGAGCGCGTAGCGCAGCCGGTGATAGTATGTGAGGCTTTCCATCATCGCAGGATCCTGCGCCGCAATGATGGGTGTCTCGCGCTGCGGATATTCGCCATGACTGCGAAACAGCGGGCTGAAGGCGCCGAACTGGAACCAGCGCGTATACAACTCGCGCCACTCCGGAAGGTGTTCGGGGTCTTCCTGGCTGTAGCGATTTTCCAGCGAGAAACCGCCGATATCGTGCGTCCAATGCGGCACACCTGCGAGGCTAAGGTTGAGGCCGGCGCTGATCTGGTCGCGCAGGTCGTCCCACCGGGCTGCGACGTCACCCGACCACAGTGCAGCCGACGCGCGCTGCACTCCGCCGAAACCGCTGCGGGTGAGAATGAAGGGACGCTTATCCGGCTGCGCCTCACGCAATCCATTCGCCACACCTTCGGCATGGGGGAGGGGATAGGAATTGAAGATCGCCGCGCCCGGTATGTCGGTGGCGGGGCTGGTCATCTGATACTTGCGTTCCTCGACGGAGAGATTGGAATGCCAGTCCGGTTCTGTTGCATCCATCCACCACGCATCGAAGCCCATTGGCATCAGTGTTTCGCGCATCTGCCGCCAGTAAATCTCGCGCGCTTCCCGTGCGTAGGGATCGTAGAAGGTGTTGGGATAGCCTTGACCCACCCAATCGAGCTGATCCGCCTCGAGCGGCCGTTCATAGAGGTACCCGCCCGCTGCCAGCTCCTTGGCGTGCGCGGTGGTGGGATAGAACTTCGGCCAGACCGAAATCATGATCCGTGCATCCTGGTCGTGCACCTCGCGCACCATGCCCGCGGGATCTGGGAAGCGGGCGGGATCGAAGCAATGGCAACCCCAGCTGTCTTCAGGCCAGTAGAACCAGTCCTGAACGATGTTATCGATCGGTATCTCGGCATCGCGATAAGCGCTCACGACATGCAGCAATTCAGCCTGCGTATTGTAGCGCTGGCGTGACTGCCAGAAGCCGAACGCCCATTTGGGCATCATCGGTGCGTTGCCGGTCAGTCGGCGGTACCCTGCGATCGCATCATCCATCGTGGGCGCAGGAACGACGTAATAGTCGATGGCCTTGCCCGCCTCGCTCGCGAAGCTGACCGAATGGCGGTCGGCGTCTGGCAGGGGGTCCGCATGCTCGAGTGCGATGTAGCCCTGGTTGGGTTCCCAGTCGATCTGCAGCGTGACTGGTTCGCCAGCTTGGAGGTCGAGTTCGAAATTGTGGTACCAGGGATTCCAGTTCTGCCGCCAGCGTGACAGCACTTCTTCGCCATCGGCCGACACGGTGACATAGCTGGAGGAATAGAGCCGGAATTTGTGCGTGCCGCTTATTTCAGGCGTGAACGTGCCGGTCCAAACGACGCGCTGCTCTTCCACCGAATTGCCCGCCGTATTCTGGCCCGTGGTGGCTGCTTCCACTGCGGCGGTTGCTTCGGCTGGCCAGCGGGATTGGTCGCGAATATATTGATAATCGACTGTATCCTCGGCTCGCGAGATAACCATTCGGTCGCCAAGATAGTAATCGGCCTGCCAATCGAGCGAGAGCTTCTCATAAGGCTCGGGATCCCCGACGCGGGTAATCGAATTATTGTCCCACAGCAGCCCGTAACCGCGGGTGGAAACGAGGTAGGGCACGGCAATCGACATATTGTGCTGCGCCAGTTCCACGTCTTCGCCGTTATAGTTCATCTGCCGGTTCTGGTGCTGGCCAAGGCCGTACAAGCCTTCGTCCGTAGAGCGATTGAACTGGACCCGGGTAGCAAACCATTCCTGCCCTTCCAGCTCGACGGGGGTGATTGTGCGGGCCGATGCATTCTCGTCGAGCAGCAATTCTCCCTCGCTGCCGTAAACCGCCAGTCTCCCGTCCGACATTTGCACCATCGCAGCGCCGCCGGTTGATACAAGGCTGGCCCAGCCGTCCGATGAAGCGAACTGCGGATCACCGTCGGCATCGGCGATGACCATTAGGCTTTCGGCAGCATCGTCTACTTCTTCGGTCACCGTCACGCGAAAGCTGCCATCGGCGAAAGCGAGCACGCGAACCTGCTCACCCGCATCGGTCGTCACCAGCATTCCGTGATCGACCTGCTCCACTTCGCCTGCCAGCGCCGAAGTGGAAAGCGCCAACATGCTGGCGGTCGCGGCGATTGCAATTCTCATCTGTAAGTTCCCATTTCCACACGGAGCCACACGGGCTGTTTTCCGAAATTGAATCCGTAATCCACCTGGTCGCCGTTCCAGCGACGGCGCATCACCCATCGGCCATCGACGAAGCTGCCTTCCTGGGCCTCGATAATCTGCGCCTGCTCTCCCGAAGCGGGATTAGCCAGCGCAAGGCGCACACGCACATTCCTTCCCGTGATCAGGAAAGTGTCGTCAGCCAGTTGCGCGATCATGGTCCCGCCGGTGGGCTCGTCTTTCAACGGGTGATCCTGCTGGTCTTCGAACGACCATTCATCCTCGCCGAACATCCAGCGGCCGTAATACGCGCCGATTTGCCACCGGCCCATAATATGAAA
>CEVK01215331.1_pt1 | contig 10831 bp, 8 predicted proteins | sample 531501 | NCBI WGS metagenome assembly CEVK01 (sample SAMEA2623794, study PRJEB7988) | marine metagenome | biome: marine biome (ENVO:00000447); feature: mesopelagic zone (ENVO:00000213); material: "saline water (ENVO:00002010), including plankton (ENVO:xxxxxxxx)" | depth 740 m | reverse complement strand
AGCGACAGCCTACCTCTGACTGCCGCCAATCTTTGCAACAGAGCCCCTTTCCGTGCTCTCGCACACAACCGATGCTGCCTCCAGGACCCCAGCTTTCTATCGAACCTGAGTACCGAACGACCAGCGACTGCGAAAGCGCACGCCCCTCGTCGGGTGTCACTGCCTGCGACCAGCGGAGGTATTCAGGATCGGCAGGAGCGCTGAACCCGATGACCAGCTTCTTGCGATGGCTAATGGTCACGCGCGCACCAAAGCCGTTTACACCCTCGGATTCCGTTGTCGGCGGTAGGGCGCAGGAGAACGGGCGAAAATGGTACGCGCTGTTGGCCGCGCCATTGAGATCGGCTCCAGGCCCGCGGAGCATCGTATAGGTGCTTGCGACCCCATAAGGCATGGTCACCTTGAGGGAGCCGTCCCTCTGGCTGTACGTCCAATGCGGGCGGCAGCTGAGGCTTTCAAAGGAAACTTCTTCGACAGGAACGTCGATCACGAAGGTTCGTCCGGAAAAGTCAGCGACCGGAGCTCTGTCGAAAGCGTCACCAGGCACGTGGCCGACAATCTCCAGCGTTGCCACTTGCAGATCACCTTCAGTGGCCGGTTGCGCATTTGCACTGGTCGGATGAAGGAGGGTACCTGCGAGAATGCAGAAACAGATCAGAGTAGGATGGGTCTTTATCATGTCGCCATCCTAGATGGTGCTTGCTGACATATTGTTACCACGGCCGCCGATGAATCTGAGCGCGAACGCTTGCCACCAGCTCAGGTTGAGGGAATAACGCTGGCCAGCCCGATGCTTTATTACGAACAAAATTCGCAGCCGCTCGACGTGTTCGCCACTGAGGACGATCTCTATGCGTTTTGTAGCACGCTTAAGGAGGAGACTAGGGGGCTGGCAATTCGCAATCGGCTTTACCAAGCCCTTTTGAGAGGAGATGATCCGCTCGGCGAGGCTTTTACCTCAATACGGGACGCGAAAGTTCGGCGGAGCGATGGGGCAGTTTATACGCCCGCAAAAATTGTAAGGGAGATGATCGGTTGGGCGCGCTGCGCTACGAATCCTAACCGAGTTGTCGATGCGGGTTGCGGGAGTGGACGTTTTTTGGTGGCGGCCGCCACCGCGTTTCCAAACGCAAAACTTATAGGATTCGACACCGATCCTTTGGCTTGTGAGCTTGCGAGCGCGAACCTGCTTAGCGCTGGCCATGCCCTGCGCGCTGAGATTCGCTGTGAAGATTTCCTGAGAGCGGAGATCGAGCCCATTGAAGGGCAGACGTTGTGGATCGGAAATCCTCCATACGTCCGTCATCATGAGATTACACAAAGTAACAAAGACTGGCTGAGGCTCAATGCCCAAAGGCTTGGTCATCCGTCCAGCGGACTTGCCGGTCTCCACGTGTACTTCCTCTTGGCGATCGCGTTGAAGGCGAAAGCAGGAGACTTCGGGGCGCAGATTACCTCAGCTGAATGGCTGGACGTAAACTACGGTAAATTGGTCCGCACTCTTTTTACTGCACAGCTGGGCGGCCGTAGTATCGTGACCCTTGATGCGACAGCGCAGCCATTTCCCGGGACAGCGACCACCGGTGCGATTACAACCTTCGAAATTGGATCGGAAGTCGCCGCACCGACTTTTGGGCGGGTCAGCACGATAGATCAGCTGGGGGACTTGGAGATTGGCAAGCCTGTTTCTCGCGAGCGATTAATGGGCGAAGCGCGATGGTCTCATTTTACTCGGGCGCGAAAAGACGTTCCGTCCGGATATGTGGAACTCGGCGAGCTATGCCGAGTACATCGCGGTCAGGTCACCGGTGCAAATGCCGTTTGGATCGAAGGCGAGCATACGAAAGGTCTGCCAGAGCAGGTCTTCTTTCCTACTGTTACGAAAGCGAAAGACCTCTTTGCAGCGGGCGAACGCTTGATTGACGAGCGGCTGCTTAGACGGGTCGTCGATTTACCGCAGGATTTGTCGGTGCTCTCAGATGAGGAACAGTCTGCGGTCAAACGCTTTCTGCGCAGGCGGAATGTTCGCGCTGCAAAGGACGGTTATGTCGCTCAGAATCGAAAGGCATGGTGGTCGGTCGACCTTCGTGCGCCGGCTCCGATCCTGGCCACATACATGGCCCGCCGCCCCCCTTCCTTCGTCCTGAACGACGTCGGCGCTCGGCATATCAATGTTGCGCATGGTCTATATCCGCGGGAGCCACTTGGAACGGAATTGATAGAGGTGCTTGCAACCCACTTACGACTAACGGCTAGCCTAGATGGAGGCAGAGTTTACGCAGGCGGGCTTACAAAATTTGAACCGCGCGAGATGGAGCGCCTCCCAATTCCTTCCCCCTCCCTGTTGAAAGAGATGGTGTGCGCGTTGCCATGAAGATGCCCCACCAGTGGACGGCCGAAGAATTCCAGCGCGACCGAGACCTTGCAACGTCCTATTTTCGCGAGGCGCGAGGAAAAGAGCCTTTGGAGATCTACGGAGGGTTCTTTGAGACTTATCAAGGTTTCATGGAGGAATTGCTTGAGCAAACCGTTGATTTAACCCACCTCGATGAGGCGATCGTCGATCTGATGGGAGACGAAGATAAGCAGTATATCGTTCGCTATTTGTCGGGACCTCCCGTCTCAGCAGATGATTTGAAGACGATGCTAGGCACATCGTCGCTTGCAGGATCGAAATTCGCCACTGAACCTGAGCTCGCGACCCGGTTGGTCGCCTTCATCCGCGATTGGCACGACCGGCGACGCTTCCCATGGCTCTCGGAACAATGGGAGCCGGGTGAAGATGACAGACGCACTGCCATCATCGCCACAGCCGCGATGATCGCAATGCAGAAAACGCAAACCGCGCGTAGAAGTGAAGGCTCTACCGCTCAGGAAATGCGGGTCGTGAACGTCCTCGAAAGCGCCGGAATGACACTGGTGCCCGCCCGAACAATCTCAACACTTCAAGATGCGCCAGCACCCGGAGAATTCTGCCGCGAGTCCATGTACGGCGGCCGCAAAGCGGATATCGTTATCGGACTTTGGGATAGGCGCACAATGCCAATCGAATGCAAGGTGTCGAACTCAGCCGTTAATAGCATTAAACGATTGAACAACGACGCCGCCGTAAAGGCGGGCATTTGGCTCAAGGCCTTCGGCACGCATCAAGTCGTGCCCGCGGCCGTGCTCGAAGGCGTTTATGATCTGAGAAACCTGCAGTCTGCTCAGTCTAGAGATCTATCGATCTTCTGGGCGCATGATTTGACCAAGCTAGTCGAGTTTGTCCTAAGCACGCGGTGAATCTCTGAAACGGCTTTGTTGAAAGCCATCCGGACAGTTTGAGGCTAGCTAACTGGCCGCTCGATTTTGCTGTCTTGCCCGTTAAGAGCGATCACACACGGTGGCGCGGCCCTCCCTGTTACATCTTGTCCTTTAGTCCCTTTGCCGCCCTGAACGACACGGCACGCGACGCCTTGATGTGCATCTTCTCACCGGTCTTAGGGTTGCGACCTTCGCGGGCCGGTCGATCCTTTACCGTGAATTTTCCGAATTGCGGGATTGCGACATCTTCTCCCTTAGCTGCAGCATCTCCAATGGCGCCGAACAGGGAACTTATGACCGTTTTGGCCTTCGCTTAGGTAACGTCAGCCTCTGCCGCTACGGCCTTAATCAAATCGCCCATATTCATACCGTCATCTCCTCGTTGACTGACATGGCCATACATCGCACGACGGAATTATCAATTTCAGAACCCTGTGTGTTCGCGCGGTTCAGTGGAGGAAGTCGGCATGGGGCTGTTTGCAGCCGCCATTTTCATCTGCACACCGATCGCCGTTTGGGACGGCGACGGTCCCATCTGGTGCGAAGAGGGTCCGAAGATACGCATTTCATCGATAGCGGCGCGCGAGATCGATGGCGCCTGTCGGCCGCATCACCCATGCCCTCGGGCCTCGGGAGAGGCTTCAAGAGATGCTCTGGTCGAGTTGCTCGGACGCCGGACAGGGCGATGGAAAAGCGGTCACATTACGATTGCCGCCGCACCCATGCGCTGTCGCAATGAAGGTCGAAGCTTCGATCGCGTCGTTGCTTCCTGCACTCTCGCGGACGGTCGCGACCTCGGCCGCGCCATGCTGGCGACCGGTACCGTTCTACCCTGGGACTGATCCTCCCGCTGAGCGACTGTCAAATCTTCTTCAGCAGCTCGAGCCCTGCCTGATCGAAATACTGCTCGAACTCCTGGCGTGGTATCGGAACTCCGTCCTTGAACTTGGCCGGTTCGCACCGCCAGTTGCCATTCTCCTCCTGAACGATCTTTTCTCGAGGCATCCACGCGACATGCAGCGGCATGGGGTCATCGACATTCACGAACATCGGGATGGCCAGCACCATGCGCTCGTGCATCGCGGATAGAGACGCCCGGAAGCCATAGGACTTCCGATTGCGCGTACCCTCTTTCGGATATTTGCCCTTCACCTGAATCGGGCGGAGCTGCATCTGCGCGCCATCGGTGTAGGTCGCGATCAGGTCGAAACCTTTGTCGCGATGCGGGAAATAGACGTTCCAGCCCGCGTCGACCAGTTTGCCCGCCACCCAGAACTCCGCGAGATGATCGCGCGATCGCCACTCTGCCATCTAACACCCCATTCGGACACTCGTTTGTCGGCGAACCTGTCCCTGAAACGAAAAAGCCCCGGCGAACCGGGGCTTCGTTCGTTTCTCGTCAGCTGCGGATTACCGGCTGCCGAAAAGCTCGTTCCACCAACGCCACATAATAACCTCCTGTTTGGCACGTAGAGTGCTAACAGGGATGGTTAACAGGTCGTTAGATTATTTCAAGCGCAGGCGACCGAGTACTTCTCCTCAAGCATCACCAGCAGCTCGTCCATCGCCACAGCAGGCGAGAACAGGAACCCCTGACCGATGTCGCAGCCGAGGCGCCGCAATCGCTCCGCGGTCAGATCGTCCTCGATCCCTTCCGCGACCACCACCTTGCCGAGTGTGTGCGCCATCTCGATCGTGCCCTTCACCACCGCCAGGCTATCCTCCGACGTCGCAAGGTTCATGATGAACCGCCGATCGATCTTGAGTTCCGCGCTTGGAACCTGGCCGAGATATGCGAGCGTCGAATGACCTGTCCCGAAGTCATCGATCGAAAACGTGATGTCGTCCTTCTGCAGCCCGCGGATGATCTCACGTACCGCGATATCGTCGAGTGGCGTCGATTCCGTCACCTCGATGATGAGGTTCTTGCCCGGAAACCTATGGCGGCTCCGCAGTCGGGCGACGTGGTAAAGGACCATGACGCTGCCGAGCGTCTGCGCGGAGACGTTCACGGCCAGTTTGAACATAGGGTCGAGCGCGATCGCGGCGCCGGCATCCTCCAGGGCACGATCGACCACGTAGGCCGTCAGCTCGTCGATCCTGTCGTGTTCCTCGGCGACTGCAACGGCTTCGGTAGGCTCGATGTAGCCCAGCTCGGGGTGTTCCCAGCGGATGAGTGCCTCCGCTCCCACGACACGGCCGCTCAGGAGGTCGACCTTTGGTTGGTAGCCGATACCGATCGAGCGTTCTTCCATCGCCTTGTCGAGCTCGGAGAGCAATTCGATGCGGCGTTCCCTGACATCGAGCCATTTGGTGTCGGCGATCACGCTGCGAATGCGCTTGCGCGATCCCAGCTCGGCCGCCTGGATCGCGTTGTGGATGCGAGTCTCGAGCGGAAGGGTCCTATTGGTCTCGATCCCGATCGTGCCCTCGATCCTCGCGCCTCCCTGCACGGCGGATCCCGAACGCAGAAGCGCGATCAAGCCCTCGGCGTTCTCGTGAAGATCGCGCGCATCGAGCTTGGCCGCCTGCCAGATGAGCGTGTCCTTCTCGAACGCGATCTGCCGGTCTCCGACACGGCTTTGCGCGGCGCCCTGCAGGGTGTCGATGACGCGCTCGACGAAGCGGCCGAGATCCTTTGAGACGCCGGTGCCTGTAAGATCGCCCAGATTGGTGATCTTGAAGGCATAGACATCGGTCTTGGCATCGTCCCCGGTGGCTTCGAGAGCTTCTCGCAGAACGAGGTTGGTCGATTTATTGTAGATCTTTCCGGCATGGAGGTTGAGGCGAACCATGCCGACACCCAGAGCGATCAGCGCGGGAAACACATCGATGGATATCCGGGAGGCATCGAGCAGTGCCGCTGCCACCGGAAGCACACCGATCGCACCCCACGTAACCGCCCGCAAGGGCCTCCGACGGCGCGCCTGGGCGAACAGCACCATCGCGGCGAACAGCAATGCCGGATACCATGACAGGTCGAGCGGCATCCCGTCCTGAAGCGTGTGCGCGCCCATTACATGGAAATAGACGCCCGGTATCTTCCCGCCGAGGGGGAGATTGTGAAAGTCCGTCGAGCCCAGATGAGTCGGCGCCACGACCACCGTCTTTCCCGTCAGGTCCACGCCGCCGGCACCCGACAGAATTTCCGCGTAGCTCACGGTAGGGATCGAGCGCGCATCGATCGCGAGGTCTGGGCGATACCAGCCTTCCTCGCCCTGGTATTCACCGAGGATCGCGGAAATGGAGGGTATTTCGTCTGCGCCGATGGTCGTGGAGGTCGGGAAGCGTACTGAGAGGCCGAACGGCCCGCTCTGCCCCATCATCGAGGCGACCGCCACGCTGTCGCGCAGCGCGCGCGTGGGAAGCAGCCCGGCGTGCTGCTGCAGTCCGTTGTCGGCCGCCGGCGAGGCTCCCAGCCACACCTGACCGCGATGCTGCCGGAGTTCGGCCGCGAAGGCGGCGTCGTCTTCTGGCGGCGCCGGGTCGGCGTAGGCCCTGTCGAACACGAGGCGGCTTGCCCCTTGCGCGAAAATCCGGTCGACGAGCTGCGCGTCCTGGCGACGCGTGGGACGATCGGTGGCCAAGGCATTCAGTGTCGCATCGTCTATGGCCACCACCACGATATCGCCCGGCGCTTCGCGGGTGCGCAGCTCGGCCCGGGCAGCCTTGAACCCGTCCTCAAGCGGCATGGGAAGTTCGATGAGCGCGGCGAACAGACCAAGGACGATCGCGACGATCGCGATTCGTCGCCGCTTGGCTCTCTGTCCCGTTCGCCCCGTCGATGCGCGGCCGAGAAAAGGAAGTCTCCTTAGTAGAAGACCGAACGCACCAGGGTGCGGCTCATTGGGTGCGTTCGAAACAGGCTTCATGACCAGTCTTCCATGAAGCAAACTGGTTTCGCAATGCTTTCGGATTGTTCGTTATTTTCGAGTTACTTCGGTTGACCTGGCAGTCTCATCCGGATCGCCTATTCCACAACTGATCGGTTCGCTCGATCACCAGGGCGCCCTCATATCCGCGGCAAAGTGCTTTCGCTTCGTCCTGCGATCCGGTTTGCCAGACAGCCCGCTGCTCGCCGTTCAGAATGACGGGCATCCGATCATGAACGTCCGCTGCCTCGCCGGCGGCGTCGCACATCACCATCGAGTAGCATTCGCCCCATTCCTCGCTTTCCCGCCAGATACCGGCAACCGCGAACAGCTCCGCATCGGGCAGGGATAGCCAGGTCCGCGTCATCTTGCCCTTCGGACCTTCCGCCTCGGCCCAAGCCGTCAGCGGGATGAGGCATCGCCGGTCCTGGAAACTGTAGCGCCACATATAGCTGTCGAGCTTGTCAGTGCGCGTGTTGTTGACGGGCTTTGGTTTGAGCGGCTCTCCGGTCTTCTTGCTCTTGAGAACAAGTGGAAAGCCCCAGACCATCGAGCGCAAGGTATCGCCCGCCACGACCATGCCGGGATAGCCCGGGTAGATCTCTTCTGCCGTATTGAGGGACGATGGCGCGCTGACCTGGAACAGTTTCGCCACTTCCGCTTGCGCTTTCGTCATCCGGTAGAGATTGCACATCGCCTAGCCCTTCGCTGCGACGATCGGCAGATCCTCGATCCGCGTCGTCCATGCCGGGGAAAGGTTCTCCGCGCGCATCTTCCACGGCCGCTTGAACCCTTGCGCCGCCGGCACGATCGTCATCTTTCCATAGCGCCCATTTACTGCATCGATCGCTTCCATCAACCGCTCGTGCTTGGCCCTGCCGTCTTCGTCCTCGAACAGCGTGCGCGGCCGCAGCGCAGCATCGTCCAGCTGCTCGAGCATCACACCCGCCTTGGTGAAGCCATAGCCGTCTCGCCAACACCGCTCTACCGCCCGGCGCGCGGCGGAGATGAGCTCGAAGCTGTCGCTGGTCAGGGGATGGAGCGTTACCGCTTTCCCCGCGCTGTATTGCGGCCGTTCTGGCTTGAACCTGTTGGTGTGGAAGAATGCTGTCAGCCTGCCCGCGACCAGACCGTGCTGGCGCAGCTTCTCGCCGGCACGCATGGCGAACTGGGTCACGGCGCCCATCAGCTCGTGCTTGGTGGCGATCGGGCGGCCGAACGAGCGCGTCACCGCCATTCCCTTGCGCCGCGGCGCGATCACCTCGACCGCATCCGCAGGCACGCCGTTCAACTCCGCGACCAGGCGCTCCAGTACGACGGTTCCGATCCCCCTCGCCTGCTTCAACTGCATATCGCGCAGCTGCCCCGCCGTCTCAATACCCAACGCCTTCAATTTCCGTGCTGTCGCCGATCCCACACCCCACACATCCGCGACTTCAAACCGGTCCATAACGTAGCGACGAATATGTTCGTCGCTGAGGTCCGCCACGCCGTCGAAGATCGGGTTCTTTTTGGCGGCTGCGTTGGCGAGTTTGGCGAGGGTCTTTGTTGGCCCGATGCCGACGCAGGTCGGGATCGTGGTCCACTGCAGGATGTTGGCGCGCAGCTTCTGGCAATGGTCGAGGAGATCGAGATGCTCGAAACCCGCGAGGCTCAAGAACGCCTCGTCTTATGCTCAGCAGTTCGTTATCCGCAGTTGGATTGGACTTTCCCCTCATTGTCAAAAGATTGGCGCCTGGAACGCTAAGCATAACTTTCGCACCTGGTCCGCGCCGTACGATCCGTTCGCAGTTCAATCGAGAACCGGTTAAGCGTCCTGAGATATTAAAAAAATGAGGAGCGCTTGCGATCGCGACACCGCCCAACCAACCGTCCAAGGAAGACGTCCTTCAAGCCATGGCCGCACTGTTCGAGGCTAGAGCATCGGCTGCGGCGCTTGGGCACTATCCTACTCTTCGCATCCAAACCCAGAATCTCCACGATGCGTTGAGCGCCTCAATCGCAGCCGTCGAGAATCTAGCTGAAGACTGGCGGAACGAGCTCCGGCGTGACTTGGCCGTCGCGAACGAATTCCGGGCGTCCGATTCCGCGCTCTTCGCCTATCGCACGATCGCGCCCGCGCTGGTTCGCAACGTCCATCGCACCGCCGACTTCCTGCTCGAGGAAACGCACCCTACGCCGGCGGTGGACCTCGACCTGGTGGGATCGACCGTGCCCTCGTTCAGCGATTTCGTGAGGCTGGGAGCGGCCACGCGAGCGTTTCTCGATGCGGTAGTCCAGACCGCATATCAGCTCGCCACGTTCGACGGCGCGCAGCTCAACTACAAGTTCCTCCAGTCACTGCTGAGCTTCGCCGCAGTCGCACCCGCGTCCCTCCATTCCAATATCGTGTCGGACGAAATGCAGGCAGCTCTCGACGCATACGTCGCGCTGAGCGGTAAGGAGCGGAAGAATTCCGCGTTCACGAAGGCCTCGCACGAGCAGTTCCCACAGCGTTTGGCGGTGGCGGCGCTGGCGGCGGGGCTGCCGGATCGGCGGCGACGCAATCTCGAGCTCCTGTTCGGCTTCTGCTCCGACTTCGTGCATTCGGGCTACGTGTCGGTTCTGGCTCTCGGCAGCGAAACTCCAGGCTTCGTCCTCGGTGGCCCGGGCGACGCGTTCGTTCCGAAGGCCGAGAACTTCGCGGAACTGAAACAGCGCCTGCTCGCCGAGTGCGCGGGAGCCTATGCCGATCTGCTCCTTCTGGTCTTGCGGCAGGCGATCGATCGCACGCTTTCCACCCATATGCCGGTAAAGTGGGTCGAAGCGCTGGATGAAGCGCGTACGCAGGTCGCTGACACCCGGCACATCCTGCATCGGCAACTCATCGAGCCCGTCCGCGAAGGGCTGCCGGGTTCGGAAGAGGTGATCCACATCGCCTGCATCTGCGGAAGTATGGTGAGGCTCGAACCGCCGCATCGTGAATGGGATCGGTTCTGCCACGATTGCGGCTCGCGTTTCGCGCTGTTCGAGGTCGACGAGGGCGTCGATTACGTCGTCTCTTCGAGTGGCGTCGGTGACGTCAACGGCGGGGATGCGCCGAAGATCGCCGATCTCGATCCTGCGGCGCGCGACAAGCTCGGCCGGATCGCGGCGAGGCACGCGCCGGATGATGTCGACGACGAAATCGCGTTCGCGCTGATAAGGGATCTGCAACATTGCGACGAGGCCACGCTGGAGGTGCCGTCTCTGGTGACGTCGGCGCCAGGCGAAATGGAACGTAGCAACTGCTCGCTGATGGCGTTCGTGGCGTCAAAGGCGATCGAGCGTAGCGCGACCGTTCGTGTCACCTGCAACTGCGGCTCGGCTGCGGATTACGAGACCGCCAGCGGAACCTACGTCGCGCATTGCCGCGGCTGCGGCGCGAGGATCGGGCTTCTTGGCGTTACGGGCGACGGTGCCTTTGTCGGCATCCAGAACCCCGACGGATCGCCGGGCAAAGCGCCGATACAAGGGAGGAACCGGTTCGAAGAGCCCGGCGTCGCCGTCGACTAGAAGGCGCGTGGGGGGCTTTCGATCGCAAGATGCCGCGCGGCCCGTCGCAACGACGTTCCCGGAGCAAGCACGCTTAGATCGGGCCGGCTAGGTATCTGCGCCGTCCACCCGTCCGTGTAGAT
>CEVK01042733.1_pt1 | contig 10937 bp, 8 predicted proteins | sample 531501 | NCBI WGS metagenome assembly CEVK01 (sample SAMEA2623794, study PRJEB7988) | marine metagenome | biome: marine biome (ENVO:00000447); feature: mesopelagic zone (ENVO:00000213); material: "saline water (ENVO:00002010), including plankton (ENVO:xxxxxxxx)" | depth 740 m | reverse complement strand
CCCCCAACCGGCGCGGGACGACGGTAACCTTCGTTCCGGACACCGAAATATTTGGTGATCGCCGATTCAGCGCAAAGCGGCTGTTTAAACTGGCGCGCTCGAAAGCCTATCTTTTTGCCGGGGTCGAAATCCGCTGGAAATGTGCGGAGAGTCTCGCGTCTGACGACGTGCCAGCCGAAGCGGTCTTCAAATTTCCAGGCGGCCTTGCCGATCATCTAGCGGAACAGCTTGGCGGACGCGAATGTGTCACTGCACAACCCTTTGCCGGAAGCCAGGAGTTCCCCGAAGCAGACGGAATGGAACAGGGGCGCGTCGAATGGGCGATTGCCTGGCCGCTTTATTCAGATGGTTCCACCAGTTGGTACTGCAACACGGTACCGACCCCAGATGGGGGTACGCACGAGCAGGGGCTTCGTGCGGCGCTTACTAAAGGGCTCAGAGCATTCGGCGAATTGACCGGCGCCAAGAAGGCTAAAGATCTCACAGCCGATGACATAATGGTTGGCGCCGAAGTGATGCTCAGCGTCTTCGTCCGTGATCCGCAGTTCCAGAGCCAAACCAAGGATCGGCTGACCTCTCCCGAAGCTGCGAAGCTGGTCGAGAACGCGGTGCGTGACCATTTTGACCATTTCCTTTCCGACAACATGGACCGGGGCAAGGCGTTACTCGGCCAGGTTATGGAGAGGATGGACGAACGTCTCAGGCGAAAACAAGAGCGCGAAATCAAGCGCAAGACTGCGACAAATGCGAAGAAACTGCGTCTTCCAGGAAAGCTTACCGACTGCTCGGGCGAAGGTAACGGCGAAACCGAACTATTCATTGTCGAAGGTGACTCGGCTGGCGGCAGTGCGAAGCAGGCCCGCAATCGGAAGACCCAGGCGATTCTTCCGATCCGGGGCAAGATCCTAAACGTAGCAAGCGCCACCGCAGACAAGATACACGCTAATAGCGAAATTGCGGACCTTTCACTCGCCATGGGCTGCGGAACCCGCAAGGACTGCGACCCTGAGAACCTGCGTTACGATCGCATCATCATCATGACTGACGCGGATGTCGACGGAGCGCACATCGCGACACTGTTGATGACTTTCTTCTTCCAGGAAATGCCCGATATCGTTCGCGGTGGGCACCTCTACCTGGCGCAGCCGCCGTTGTACCGCCTTACTGCCGGCAAAGAGAGCCGGTACGCGAGGGATGACGAGCATCGCAAGGAACTCGAGCAAACCGTTTTCAAGGGCAAGAAGGTCGACGTAGGCCGGTTCAAGGGCCTAGGCGAGATGAACCCGCAACAATTGCGGGAAACCACCATGAACCCTGAAACTCGCAGTCTCATTCGGATTACACTGCCTGCCGAATTCGAGCAGCGCGCCGTGGTCAAGGAGTTGGTCGATCAGCTGATGGGGAGAAATCCCGAGCATCGCTTCAATTTCATTCAGAATAACGCAGGCGAATTCGACCGTGATATGATTGATGCCTAAAGGTGATGTCCCGGACCCCAGGGAAGAAGACATTATTTACGAAGATCGCCGGATTTCCAGGCCAGACGCTTCGTTGCCGGATTGGGAAAGCCCAGACACGAGCTATCGTCCAATACCGATTGTCTGGTTCGCAGGAGCGTTGATCGCGCAGGTCATCACTCAATCTCTGATAGTTGCATTGTTCGGTTTATGGCTCAATTCACCAGCCATCGCTGTCATCGCTATCGGGCTCATCGCGAGTTTTTTTGTCTGGGATATGACAATGAAACGCGGGTTGTCTGAGGCCGCCGCAGCATGGCGGGTCGCGACATTCGCAGTCCTCTCTTTCTTCTTTTCGCTGACCGCACTAACGGTCCTGGCCTAACAAAGAACTGGGCCATTCATGCCAGACCAAGTCCGCCAGCGTTATGAAAAAATAGGTCGTCGCAGGGTCTTGGCCCTGCTTGGCGTGGGCCTCACCCTTCTCATCATCGCCATCACCGCCGCCATCATCACGATGGCATCAATCAGCACTGATACCGAGGCCGTTGAGCGCACATTGCAACGGCAGGCCATCATCGACAGTCTGGCTACTTCAAACGAACAGATTGCCGCTGGTCGCAGAGGCTTTCTCCTTCAGCCAGACCCTGCATTCACACGGACTGTCCGCGAAGCCAGCAGTGATTTCGAAACGGAGCAAGCACGCCTATCGGACTTGCTCGGGTCTCAAGCACAGCAGGATCGGCTCGAAGAGATCCGTAGCTTAAATGCGGATCGAACAGTCATAATAGATGCTATGTTCGCCAATCCGACCAAAGCTTTTTTAGACGCTCGTGGCCTAGACTTCAATGTCGATAACGGAGTGCTGATAACTCAGGACATCCGTGAGATCGCCAAAGAAATGGCTGAGTTCGAAGAGCGTGAACTCGTTCGGCGCAATCGCGCCCAGCTAAATTCTCTAGTCCAGTTCTACGTTGTAGGGGGGATTGCCGTCCTTCTGCTGATCGGGGTGCTTGTCACTGCGGTCATCGTCGTTTTGCGGTACAACCGCGATCTTGCGAAAGCTCAGGTCAACCTACGCGATGCGAACTTGGGGCTGGAAGACGCTGTCCAGTCGAGAACTGCAGAACTCATGCGAGCGAATGAGGAAATACAACGATTTGCCTATATCGTCAGCCACGACTTGCGCTCACCGCTGGTCAACGTTCTCGGCTTCACCTCTGAGTTGGATGAAGCCCGCAAGCTCATTCACGCATATCTCGAGAAACTCTATGCGGAAAACCCTGAGTTGCGGGACGACGAAACCTGGCTCGCCGTTGACGAGGATCTTCCAGAAGCCCTCGGCTTCATCCGCACATCGACCGAGAAGATGGATCGCCTGATCAATTCCATTCTTGAATTGTCGCGCCAGGGTCGGCGTAAACTTCAGCCGGAACTGCTCGATATGGAGCATTTGACCGATAACATCGTAGCCTCACTTCACCAGCGGGCCGAGGATGCTGGCGCCACTATAGAAGTGAAATCCATACCTGACCTCGAAAGCGACCGGATTGCAGTCGAGCAAATCCTGCAGAACCTGATCGAAAATGCCATCAAGTACCTCAGCCCTGCCCGACCTGGAGAGATTCAGATCGAAGGTAGCACTGCGGTCGGAACAGTGCGGATTGACGTGATCGACAACGGCCGCGGTATATCACCAGAAGACCATGAACGCATCTTCGAACTGTTCCGGAGGGCGGGCACCCAAGATCAGGAGGGTGAAGGGCTCGGCCTCGCCAACGTCCGAGCCCTCGCCTATCGCCTTGGAGGAACAATCGAAGTCGAATCCCGACTTGACCAAGGCGCTAGATTCAGGCTTTCACTCCCCTCGAAATTCGTTGCTCAAGAGGCAGTTACATGAACTCCCATCAATCCGTTGGCATTGTCATGATCGAAGACGATGCAGGTCATGCCAGACTTATTGAAAAGAACATTCGCCGCGCTGGTATTTCCAACGACATCAAGCATTTCCTCGATGGCACCAGTGCTCTCGAGTACCTCTTCAACGATGCAAGCGGGCCATCGCACAACGGCCCGGCCCTGGTTCTGCTTGACCTTAACCTGCCGGATATGAGCGGGACCTCGATCCTCGAAAAGATCAAACAGGATGAAACGCTTCACCGAACTCCCGTGGTCGTCCTGACTACGACGGATGACAAGGTGGAAATACAGCGGTGTTATGACTTGGGCTGCAACGTCTACATCACGAAGCCCGTGAATTACGAGAGCTTCGCCGACGCCATACGTCAGTTGGGCCTTTTCCTGTCGGTCATCCAAGTTCCTTCGGTAGACGAGCGATAGAACCGAAACAGATCCTTTATGTAGATGATGATGCCGGCCTGCGTCGGCTGATTCAGCGCGCGTTGAGCAAGCGCGGTTTCGATGTTGATACAGCTGAAAACGCTGACCAAGGCCTCGAGCTGATAAAATCCAAGCGCTACGACCTGATCGCGATCGATAATCACATGCCGGGTAAAAGTGGTCGGCAGATGCTTGACGAGATTGTAGCGCAAGATGGGCACCCTGCGGTGGTTTTCGTCACTGGAGACAGTGACACCGCTGTGGCAGTGGAAGCCATTCATGCGGGCGCTTCAGACTTTGTAGTAAAAACTGTCGGTGATAGCTTTTTCGATTTGCTCGACAGCCGCTTTCGGCAGGCATTCCTCCGAGATCGCCTCGAGCGCGAGAAACGTGAAGCCGAAGCAAACCTCCGTGAAGCCAACGAACGCCTCGAAATGCTTGTTCGAGAAGTGCACCATCGCGTCTCCAACTCTCTTCAGATGGTACAGAGCTTCGTTGCGATGCAAGCGCATCAGACTGAAGAAGTTGCGGCGAAAGATGCGCTTGCCGCGACGCAGAACCGAATTAAAGCTATTGGGAAGGTTCACCAGAACCTTTATACTCGCGGCGATCTGACCACTATTGATCTGGACGAGTATCTCGCGACGCTCGTTGAAGAATTTCGCGCCAACATGTCCGAGGGCGATACCGCAGTCGAACTCGTGTTTACCTCCGAGCACGTGGAAGTGTCACCCGATGACGCTGTTAATGTTGGTGTCGTCGTAAACGAACTTGTCAGCAATGCGGCGAAATATGCGTTCGCCGACCGTGCGGCAGGCAAGGTCTCGGTCGATTTGGACAAAACGGACGCCGGATATTGTATCACCGTCAGCGATGACGGAGCCGGTATTGCCGAAGGCAAGTCCCCAGAGGGAACTGGCTTGGGAATGCGGATCGTGTCGGCCATAACCAAAAGCCTGGGCACACAGTTAGAACGTGTCGAAAGTGATCGTGGAACCACGCACCGTTTCGTGGTTCCCTCGACGTAATTTCCTATCCGACGAGTTTAGTCTCTACGCTAATCCGGCTTTCTAGCGTCCGGTGGACCGGGCATTTATCGGCGATTTCCAAGAGCCTCTTGCGCTGATCCTCGCTGAGCTCAGCGCCATCCATTGTAATAGCTCGTGTGATAAGCTGATGCGGCATTCCGTCTTCCTCAGCTAGGCATTGCTCGCAATCCTTCGCATGATCGCGCGAGTGGGTGAGATGTATCCTTACCCCTTTAAGCGGCCAGTCCTTTCGCTGCGCATACATTCCCATCGTCATCGACGTGCAGGAACCCAAAGCGCCTAAAAGCAGATCATACGGTGTCGGTCCGCTGTCATCCCCCCCATAGGAGGTCGGTTCATCTGCAATGAAGCTGTGACTGGATGTGTGAACTTCCGTTCCGAACTTACCGTGGCCCATACATGTGACCACACCCTCTGCAGGCAAAGGCCAGTCGTTACTTAACGGAAGATAGCGGCTTGCCCATGCAGCTATGACATCAGCCGCAAATCTCGCATCCTGCGGCTGGAGAAGGAGGTGCCCTGCCCCTTCCAAGCTCACAAAGCTTTTCGGATGTTTTGCGGCACCGAACAGTTCGCTCGCATTCTCTACACCGACAATCTCGTCGGTTGGAGAGTGGAGAAACATCAAGGGTTTTCTGAGCCGAGCGACTTCTGCGAGCAGGTCAGTGCTTTCGACCCTTTCTATAAATCCGCGGCTTAGATTGAATTGGCGACCAGCGATCCGTACCGGACCCTCTCCCAACTTCCGGATCGCTTCAAGATCCCCCTCTATGTTGGTCAACACGTGCGGAACATCGGCTGGTGCACCGATGGTTGCGACTGCGGCAATGCGGTCGAGGCCAATTTCATCCGCGGCCGCCAAGACCGCCGCGCCGCCGAGGCTATGTCCTACCAGCAAAATGGGTTGGGCGAACCTTTCAAACAGCTCTTTCGCAGCTGCGACTAGGTCCGCGACATCGGTCGCAAAACCGGCCCGTCCGAAGTCCCCGCCACTTCCACCTAGCCCGGTGAAGTCGAACCTCAGTGTAGCGATCCCCTCTTTCGCCAGCGCACGAGCGACACTTACCGCAGCCTTGCTGTCCTTGGTGCAAGTGAAACAGTGGGCGAAAAGTGCCGCGCCACGAACAAGGCCTGTTGGTAATTCGAGCGAACCACTTAGTTCATGACCTGCTGGAGCGCGGATTGTTATGGTTTCTGTTGGCATGGGCATTTCTAATGCATGGGACTGCGGTGAATGCAACGCCCCTTCCCCTTGCCCTCACCATGCCTGCCTCCTAACGTTTGGGTAAAGTTGCAAGGAAAGACTATGGCCGACACGACCACAGACCAGAACCGTTTCGAAGGTACTCAATCTTATATCGCGACCGAGGATCTCAAGGTCGCGGTAAATGCTGCCGTCCTTTTGAGGCGGCCGCTATTGGTTAAGGGAGAACCCGGGACGGGAAAGACTGTTCTTGCTCATGAAATTGCCAAAGCACTCGATGCTCCGCTGATCGAGTGGAATGTGAAATCAACCACGAAAGCGCAACAGGGGCTTTATGAATACGATGCTGTCGCGCGCTTGCGGGACGGTCAGCTTGGCGATGAACGTGTTCACGATATATCGAACTACATAAAAAAGGGTAAGTTGTGGGAAGCCTTCACTTCACCTGAGCTTCCCGTTCTATTGATCGACGAGATCGATAAGGCGGATATCGAGTTTCCGAACGATTTGCTCCAGGAACTCGACCGCATGAGCTTCGATGTTTATGAAACGCACGAGCGCATTGAGGCGCAAGAGCGTCCGATCGTGGTGATAACATCGAACAACGAAAAGGAACTTCCCGACGCGTTCTTGCGCCGTTGCTTCTTCCACTACATCAAGTTTCCCGATCACGAGACGATGCGCGAAATCATTGAGGTCCACTTCCCCAACATCCAGAAAAACCTCGTCACCAAAGCGATGGAAATGTTCTACGATCTGAGGGAAGTTCCGGGTCTCAAGAAGAAGCCAAGCACGAGCGAACTACTCGATTGGCTCAAGCTGCTCTTGAATGAGGATATGCCGCTGGAAGTCCTGCAAGACAGCAATCCCAACAGCGCCATTCCACCGCTGCATGGTGCACTGCTCAAAAACGAGCAGGACGTAATGATGTTTGAGCGACTCGCGTTCATGGCTCGCCGCCAAAGCTCATAAGGGTCTGAAATACTAACGCGTCCCGAAAAACGGGACGCGTTATTTACTCGTAATTCAATCGATCAGTTGAAACTGTAGGCGAGCTCGAAATCGCCCCACCGGCGGCCGTTTACAACGATGGGCACGTAGACGTTCCGCACAACCATGTAATTCTTTCCGTCGCCCTCTTGGCGGTAGACAGCCATCGTATAGGGGCCGGAACTGGCCCGAGCCAAAAGATCCGTATTTGCCACCATGATGCGACCATTGCGGCAATATTTGGTATCGTGGGCAAGATCCCCGGTTGGTTTCCGCGAACGATCGCTGAGATGGGTCGGCAAGAAACCGTTGAGGTCGGCTTGCGAACACATCATGATCCCGCCGCCCTGCGCTACGACCTTATCGTTGACCGGACGCCAGTTTGTGTCGGCCCAATCGGAAAGACTGGTTCGGTAGAGTTCTGGATTGGTGCCAGGAACCAGCCGGTAATCCTGATCGAACAGCTGTTCCATTCTGAGGGAGCCATTTTCGATGGCCTCTTCGGCGCGCTGCGTAATCTCGCGCGCAAATTCCTGCGCTTGCTGGACCATGTCGCTATCCTGCGGCGAAAGCCCGGCCTTCACGATCCGGTCGAACATTTCGCTGGCAGTGAGTTCTAATTCTTCGATCCGCTCGTGGGCGGTCTCCAGGCGCTGTTCGTTTTCATTGGCCGCGCGGTCATAGCTTTCGAGAACGTTGGACACGCGGTCCACATGTTCCGTCATCATGCCGGTTGCTCGGGTAATCTGGTCGTTCTGCTGGTCTACTTCTTCGACAAGCTGGCTGACGCCGGAAATGGTCGCGTCGATACTGGCGACGGAGCTTTTTGCTTCGTTCGAAGCCTTTGCGCCTGCCTCGATCCGCTCGATGACCGTAGAAGCCTCACTGCCGAGGGTTTCGATCACTTCGGAAATCTCGTCCGTCGCCTTACGCGTTTCACCGGCGAGCGTTTTCACTTCGTTTGCGACGACCGCGAAGGTTCGTCCTGCTTCTCCGGCTCGCATCGCTTCGATCGTGGCGTTCAATGCGAGGATGTTGGTGGTTTCGGCAATCTGCTCAATATCCTGCGAACAGCGCTTAACCTGATCCATAGCCGCAGCAAATCCGGTCACGTGGGTGGCAAGGGTTTCCACCAGGTCGAGGAGATTGGTAATCTGCTGGAGCGATGACTGGATTTGCGTCGTACCCATATTCAGCCGCTCAATGGCGCGGGCAGAAAGGATTCTCGCTTCGTCGCTGGCTTCGGCAACTTTGCGTTGATCGGCCTCCAGCTCCCGGACAGTCCCCTGCAGTTCGACATGCTCTGCGCGCAGTACGCCTGAACTATCCAGCACGGCCTGAACGATGCCGGCCACATCGCTGCAACCGACCGTGACCTTACCACACGCCTCTGGTATGCTATTCAGTGCAGAAGCTGTTGCAGTATCGATTGGACTGATTTCCATCTAATCGGGACCCCTCATTGTCCTGTTTGAAGTTCCGAGTAGTGATAATTGGTTAGCGGACCGTTAAACGGTTGCATCGGATGGCATCAGCACCGACAAAAAACGCAGGGTGAATTCGAATTATGTTCCTAAATTTCGTCGATGAACTCCGCGCTGCAGGAATACCCGCCAGTTTCAAAGAACACCTGACACTTCTGGAAGCACTCGACCGAGAAGTAATTGGTCAGTCCCCAGAAAGCTTCTATTATTTGAGCCGAGCAACCTTCGTGAAAGATGAAGGCCTCCTTGATCGCTTCGATCAAGTTTTTTCGAAAGTCTTCAAAGGCATCATAGCTGATTATGGCCAGAATCCCGTCGCTGTACCCGAGGACTGGCTGAAATCAGTAGCGGAAAAATTCCTCTCCGATGAGGAGATGGAGAAGATTAAGAGTCTCGGCGATTGGGATGAAATCATGGAGACGCTCAAGAAGCGCCTGGAAGAACAGGAAAAGCGCCATCAGGGAGGCAACAAGTGGGTCGGAACGGGTGGCACGAGTCCTTTCGGCAATTCAGGATACAACCCTGAAGGGGTGCGGATCGGTGGGGAAAGTCGCCACAAGCGTGCGATCAAGGTGTGGGACAAGCGGGAATTTCGGAACCTGGACAATACGAAAGAACTCGGCACACGAAATATCAAGATGGCATTGCGCCGACTGCGCCGGTTCGCACGAGAAGGTGCTGCCGACCAATTGGATCTGGATGCTACCATCGATGGCACGGCGAAGCAGGGATGGCTCGATATCCGCATGCGGCCGGAACGCAGAAATGCGGTGAAGTTATTATTATTTCTGGATGTTGGCGGGTCGATGGATCCGTTCATAAAGGTTACGGAAGAGCTTTTCAGCGCCGCTACGAGTGAATTCAAGAACCTCGAATTCTTTTACTTCCACAATTGCCTTTATGAAGGAGTTTGGAAGGACAACCGCCGGCGGTGGCAGGAGCGCACAAAAACTTGGGATATTCTGCATAAATACGGTCACGACTATAAAGTCGTTTTCGTTGGCGATGCGGCAATGAGTCCTTACGAGATTACCCACCCAGGCGGTAGCGTCGAGCATATGAACGAAGAGGCTGGCGCCACCTGGATGCAGCGACTTACCAACACTTATCCGGCCACAGTTTGGTTGAACCCAGTCCCCGAGAAGCAATGGGGATACTCCCAATCAACCAAGGTTATGAAGCATCTCGTTAATGACCGCATGTACCCGCTTACGCTGGAAGGGCTTGATGACGCCATGCGGGAGTTGAGCCGCAAGCAGAGCTGATATCGGAGATACTCAACCGTAGAGAAGATGGGGGGCTATTGTGCGGCGCCAGCTTTCCTCATCATGCGCCGCCAGCTGGGCGAGATCTTGCGGGTTAGCCTCGCTATCATCTACCCATTCTCGCAAGGCAGGACCGCCGTTTATGACATCGATAGCCAGCCGATCGAATTCATACTCATATGGAAAATCCCGCCAGATATCGTAATCGGGATGAAGCTTCCGGATGGCTTTGAAGGCCAAGGCCTGCAAGCGCCAAGGCTTGAATTCATGGTGGTCGTAATAAGGACCTTCCGCATGGATCATCAGGCCGTTGCAAAGCTTGCCTCCATGCTTGTGAAAGGTGGGCTCGAACCAGCACTCACGAAGTTTGCATCCCCGCAACCACGCTGGCGCTAAGCTTTCCATTTCACCAAGCACAGCATGTGCATCGATGTCGGGAGCACCGAAGAGCACTTCGAGAGGCCGTGTCGTTCCCCTGCCCTCGCTTAAATTGGTTCCTTCGAGCATGACTGTACCGGCGTATGACCGGGCCATATTTAGTCCGGCGGCATTTGGACTCGGATTGATCCACACCCGGTTTTCCGGCCAACCGAAACCAGGCGCGTGACCGGGCTTCCACCCTTCCATCTCAATCACGCGATAATCGACGTCGAGGCCAAAGTGCTGGATAAACCAGTGGCCCATTTCGCCCATGGTCATCCCATGACGCATGACCATCGGCGCTGCACCCACGAAGCTTTCCTGCCCTGGCAATAGCAAAGTACCTTCAACAGGTCCGCCAGCTGGATTTGGCCTATCCAGAACCCACACAGACTTGCCGCTTTTCGCAGCTTCTTCGAGAACATAAAGCAACGTGGTGACAAACGTATAAATCCTGCATCCAAGATCTTGCAGATCGAACAGGAAAACATCGGCGGTGGACATCGCCTGATCGGTCGGGCGCCGGACCTCACCGTAGAGACTGAAGATCGGAATTCCGTATCGCGGATCGTTCTCATCCGCTGTCTCGACCATGTTATCTTGTTTGTCGCCCTTCAAACCATGCTGAGGACCAAATGCGCTGGTGATATTGACCCCTCGCTCGATCAGAGCGTCGAGCGAGTGATCTAGCTGCGCCGTGACTGATGCGGGATGCGCAACGAGAGAGA
>CEVK01102739.1_pt1 | contig 10970 bp, 7 predicted proteins | sample 531501 | NCBI WGS metagenome assembly CEVK01 (sample SAMEA2623794, study PRJEB7988) | marine metagenome | biome: marine biome (ENVO:00000447); feature: mesopelagic zone (ENVO:00000213); material: "saline water (ENVO:00002010), including plankton (ENVO:xxxxxxxx)" | depth 740 m | reverse complement strand
GGTCGAAAGCGAGGCGATAGGGACCGTCGGGGTTGGTGAAGCGACCATCCCGCAGATAGTCAGTTTCAACCGGCTTCTGGGCATCGACGAGATGGAGTTCTTGCGAGAAACCCACGCAACCTACAAGCTTGGTATCGAATTCGTCGATTGGCTCCGCGAAGGGCATTCGTACATTCATCCGTTCGGTTCGTTCGGCATCGATATGCTTGGTATCGAGTTCAGGCATTTTTGGTTGCGCGGAAAGGAACAGGGCGCATCTGAGACCATCGACAGCTATTCAATCGCCGCGATGGCTGCGAAGGACGGGCGGTTCGATTGGCCGCGCCCCGACATGCCACGCTCACCTCTCTCCCGGCTCGCTTATGCCTTCCAGTTCGATGCAGGCCGCTATGCCCGATTTCTGCGAAAGATTGCCGAGGCTAGAGGGGTAGCACGCGTTGAGGGCCAAGTCGCCGATATCCGCCAACACCCCGAAACAGGGTTCGTGACCGGACTAACGCTGGTCGATGGGCAGCAAATCGAAGGTGATTTGTTCATCGATTGCTCCGGCTTTCGCTCGCTTCTGCTCGGTCAGACACTCGAGATCCCTTTCCTCGACTGGTCACGCTGGCTTGCTTGCGACAGCGCCGTTGCCGTGCCGTGCAAACTAGGCGGCCGTAACGAGCCGCTGACCCGTTCCACTGCGAGACCCGCTGGCTGGCAATGGCGCATTCCGTTGCAGCACCGCATCGGTAATGGCCACGTCTTTTCTTCTGGCCATATGGAGCGCGATATTGCGACGGAAACGCTTCTAGATAACCTTGATGGAGAATCGCTGGCCGATCCCATACATCTGAGCTTTAAGGCTGGTCGCAGGGCGCGCTCATGGGAGAAGAACGTGGTGGCGCTGGGCCTAGCCGCTGGCTTCCTCGAACCCCTGGAATCCACTTCGATCCATCTAGTTCAGTCCGGCATAGCACGCTTGATGGCGTTTTTTCCGGACAAAGATTTTTCCGCTCTCGAAATTGCCCGCTTCAACGCCGAAACAGAAAAAGAGTACCGGGATATCCGCGACTTCCTGATCCTACATTATAAGGCGACCGAACGCGATGACACCGAGTTCTGGCGCTATTGCCGAAATCTGGAGGCACCCGATGGGTTGGCGGAAAAAATTGCCATGTTTCGGAGTTCGGGCCGCATTTTTCGTGAAGACAACGAGCTATTTACCGAGGAAAGCTGGATGGCAGTCATGCTGGGACAAGGTATCGAACCGGATCGCTATCACCCGGCCGCGCGGTTACTCGACGGGCCCGAGACGCTTGATCGCTTGCAACATATCCGAAACGCGATCGCGGGTACCGTCGCGCAAATGCCCACGCAGGACGTTTTTCTACGGCAGCGGGGCGGCGCTATCACTGCAGGCAGAATTGCACCTACATGATGGACCTTCCCGCTCCTGCCGCAATTCGTGAATTTGAGGGTCCGCTCGATACAGAAGGTCTGGAACAGGTTCGCACGAATGGCGAGCCGGTGGTGTTTCGAGGCCTGATCACCAACTGGCCCGCCGTGGAAGCTGCAAGGCGCGGTGACACAGAAATCATCCGATATTTGACGAGTCAGAATTCGTCTCGCGCGGTCAGTGCTATTGCTGCACCTCCTGGGGCAAAGGGGCGCTTCTTCTACACGGATGATCTAATGGGACTGAACTTCGTGACGGCGAAGGGACACCTTTCCCGCTTCCTGAGCGATTTACTTAAAGCAAGCGACATGGACGATCCGCCCGCGATGGCGGTGCAGTCGGAGGATATTGCCAGCCTGATCCCCCATTTCTCACGCGAGAATGGCCTGAGTATTTTAAGCGATATCTCCCCGCGTATCTGGATCGGAAACCGTATAAAAGTAGCACCCCACTACGACGCCAAGGAAAACGTCGCCTGCTGTGTTGCAGGATGCCGTTCCTTCACACTTTTCTCTCCAGAGCGTACCGGCGATCTCTATCCCGGGCCCTTCGAGCTAACACCCGCAGGAACGCCTGTCAGCATGGTCGATCTAGAGTCCCCAGACCTTGAACGCTTCCCGCGATTCGCAAGCGCATGGCAGGATGCACGGCAGGCGACTCTGGCACCCGGTGATGCGATCTACATTCCTTATGGCTGGTGGCATGGGGTGCAGTCGCTCGATCCGGTGAGCATACTGGTTAATTACTGGTGGAAACCATCCCAACCTGAGGGGGTCGGAAGTCCATATGGCGGATTACTTCATGCCATGCTCGCCTTCCGCCACCTACCTCCAGATCAACGTGCCTTTTGGAAAACCATTCTCGATTTCTATGTCTTCGAAAGCCACGGCGATCCCGGGAAGCATCTGCCCGATCATGCCAAGGGCATACTGGGCCCGCCTTCCCCCAGCCTGTTTGGGCAGTTGCGGTCGATCATCCGCCGCGCACTGGATAAGCCCGCGTAACGGAAGCTAGCCATTTTTCATATGGCGGCGCAAACGCCAGCGCCTTAGCGACCGTCGCGTCGAATTCGGCGATTGCTTTCTCCTCATGGCGAGGGTCAATCGAGGCGGCAGAGAGTGGAACGCCCGGAGCGAAACCAAGCGCGGTAAGTAACGAAAACTGCTCCTGCGAAGAGAGTGGAAATTCTTCTCGGAATGGCGTGCGGCCGCGACGCGTGAACTGATCGATTAGATTGGTGACATTCGCGTGCGGAGGGCGATCTCCAAAAACCTTGCGCGCCCGAGCACTGGTATAATGCAGTGCCAGGATATCGTGCATATTATCAATCATAAGACCGGCCCGACGATTATATTCTTCCCGTTCAAGCGGTTCGATTATGCGTCCTGGTAGCAGTTCCAGCAGCAGGTCGAGTTGGCGGTGAGCAAGATCGGCGTGCCAGGGACCAAGCGGCTCGAAACGCGCGCCCGCATCGCCAAGCGCGATCACATTCCCGAGCCAAGGCTGGGTCGCGCGGCCGGGCGAAAGATCGACACCTGCTTCCAAAGGTGCACCAAGTGCAGAAAGCACTGGCTGGTGGGGAATGCCCTCACCGACACCAATGACAGTGCAAAGGCCTTGCCTTCCTGCCACTTGTGTCTGCCACCCAAGATCCAGCAGCGCGATACGGTCTTCCAGCGCGATGACAGGCTGGTTCGGTCGTGCGATGTATATCATGCGGGTCGGCAGCGTAGCCGACCAGTCGATCGCGGCAAAATCAGGATGGGCCGACAAAAGAACCGCATCAGGCCCGCTGCAGTCCACGAACAAATCCGCCTTTAAGCGGCCTGCCTTTTCGATTTTAATCGCGTCGAGCGAACCTGCCTTACCCCAGTCTGTCGCCGTAATCGGACCTGGGGCAAAGCATACTCCTACATCGCGGGCTTTCGCCACCAGGAGTTGATGATAGGCATGTGGATCCCAGCGGATTGCATAGGGAATGTGGCTCAACGGCGTGACCCGATCGGGCGGGGGCGAGGCGAACCGGCCGGCAGCGCAAAGCCGCTCGGCCGGATAAGGAAATCGCACGAGCGATGCTGGTCCCGAATTGCCAGAGCCACAGTCGCGAGCGAACGCTATTTTCACTTCGGCCGGAAGGCCATCACCGTAGCAGAAGACACCATTTGAACCGAGCTCATCCCACCCCATGAAACGCGTCAGCAAACGGTAACTGCCGCCTGCTTTCTGGACGATTTCGCTTTCTGCGATCCCCAGCCTTTCGTGAAGGGAAGAAGTGAAAGGCATCGCGGTACGGGACCAGTCGGCAAATGAGCTGACGCCCGGCATTTCACCCGCAACGACCAGTTCTGAGGTGGGGGAGGCGCGCTTCAATCCGATTGCGGCAAGTAATCCAAGCGGACCCGCACCAACCACAACGATGCGACTTGGGGGTTCGCGCGGGACACTCATGCCGCAGGGGCTAGTCGTGAGGCATCGGAGCGCAGGAAATCGCGATGGCGCGGCATGCCCTGTACCTCGGCACGCACCGCCTGCTCCAGACGGTCCACAGCGCGGGTCAGTTTCGTCCGATCGAGTGCAGCCGGACGGGCGTCATGCTGCTCCGGCAGCAGGCCTTGGCCGATATAAACCGCAACCCAACTCGGTTCGAAAAACAGGCCCTCGGAGTATTTTGCGACCCGGCCGGTCCTGCGCCACAACTCTAGTTTGTCGGCGAGAGTGTCGGGTACCCGCATCGTGCGCATGTCATTCCAGAATTCGGAGTCATCGCGGGTTGTCACGTGGTAGTGCAGGATTAGGAAATCGCGGATCCGGTCGTATTCCATATCCACGAGACGATTGAATTCGTCTCTGTCACTCGCGTCGATAGCGTCGGCTTGGGGAAAGAGTTCGATCAGATAGGTTATCGCCATTTGCGCTAGGTAAATGGAAGTGGATTCGAGAGGTTCGAGAAACCCACTCGCAAGCCCTACCCCAATAACATTATGGGACCACGACCTGCGCCTTCTTCCCGGGCGAAAGCGCAGAATCCGTGGATCGGCTAATGGCTTGCCGTCTACGTGGCCAATGATTGCCTCGCATGCTCTATCTTCACTCACATGCGTACTGGAGAAAACATAACCATTACCCATGCGATGCTGCAGCGGGATCTGCCATCGCCACCCTGCAGGCATGGCTGTGGCCGTGGTATAGGGAGAAATGTCTTCGCTCGAATGCGTACACGGCATGGCTGCTGCGCGGTCGCATGGAAGCCAGTGGCTCCAATCTTCCCACTGCTCCCCCAGCTCCTCTCCCAGAAGAAGAGAACGAAAGCCCGAGCAGTCGACGAACAGATCGCCTTCTATTAGACGCCCATCATCCAGTTCGAGGGCAGCGACATCTCCGTTTGCAGTGTTGCGCTGAACTGCGACCACCTTCCCTTCGTGCCGTGTGACACCCGCTTCGGTTGAAAAACTGCGCATGAAGGGGCCGAAGAGCGTGGCATCGAATTGATAGGCATAACCATAGGTCGAAGCGAGGCTTTCGTCGGCTGCCGGTGGGCGAAACTTGTTCGCCAATGCAGCGGCAACGGCCAGAGAATAGTCGCCAAGCTGACCGGCCAGCCCGTGCCTGTGCAATTCGAGCCAGTAGTGATGAAACCCGACCCCATTCAATTCTTCGCCGAAAGAACCGAAGGGGTGAATGTAACTGGTGCCGATCCGCCCGAAATCGCGAAAATCGATGCCGAGTTTATAGGTCGCGTGAGTAGCCTCCATGAACGCCGCCTCGTCGATACCGAGCGTTTCAATGAAACTCCGAATATGTGGCAGCGTAGCCTCGCCAACACCGACGATCCCGATATCTTCGCTCTCGACTAATTGCACGTCTACGCCGTCGGGGAGCAACCGCACGAGGCCCGCAGCAGTCATCCAGCCAGCAGTACCCCCGCCCAGCACAACCACGCGCCGCTTGCGGGAACCGCCTGACCTACTCTGGCCGCTCTGCTTCATGTGACGAACGGTATCATCAGGGGAAGACGCGAACCAGAGTCAGGCGCAGGCCGTTGTGAAAGTGCAAGGGCCGCTAGCCCTCCATCTGCTCCAGTTCGAGACCCTTGGTCTCGCGGACCATCAGCCAGACAAAGACTACCGAGACCGCAGCGCTTATCGCATAGAAGCCATAGGCCCCGGTCAGGCCAATACTCGCCAGCATGATCGGGAAGGTCATGGTGATGCCGAAATTGGCGACCCATTGGGCAAAGCCGCTGACCGCAAGACCCGACCCACGGATCTGGTTGGGGAACATTTCGCCCAGCATAACCCACATGACAGGGCCCCAGCTGAAGTTAAAAAAGGCGACATAGATGTTCGCGGCTACCAGTGCAGCCAAGCCCGCACCGTCCGATAGCTGCAATTTGCCATCGACAAGCGATCCGCTCATGAACGCGAAGGACATGATCGCGAGCGTCACCGCCATACCGATGGAACCGATCAACAACAGCGGTTTGCGGCCAAGCCGGTCGATCAGGGCGATCGCCAGCAGGACAGATGCGATCGAGATGGCGCCACTCAGGATATTAATCTTGAGCGCATCGGACTCGCTGAACCCGACGGCCTGCCACAAGACCGCACCGTAATAAAACACCACATTGATGCCAACGAGTTGCTGGAAGACCGCTAGTCCAATGCCGACCCAAACGATCCGGCGAACCTTGCGTGTGTTGCGGTCGAGCAAATCGGACAGCCTCGGCGCATGATCGTTGGAGACGGAGGTCTCGATTTCACCGACCTTGCGGTTCGCCGTTTCGTGGCCAAACAGTCGGTAAAGCACCGAATGAGCCTTGTCGCGATCACCCCGCGTGACGAGGTAGCGAGGGCTTTCGGGGATGAAGAATAATGCCAGCAGGAAGATCGTTGCCGGTATCAGTTCCATCCAGAACATCCAGCGCCACGCTTCGAAACCGAGCCAGAACTGGTCGGTCGAAGAACCAGCGAACTCAGCCAGCAGATAGTTCGAGAGAAACGCCGCAGTAAGGCCGACGATGATCATGACCTGCTGCAGGCTCGAAAGCCGTCCGCGCATAGCAGCAGGAGTCACTTCGCTGATGTACGCTGGCGCCAAGACGCTGGCAGCCCCTACCGCAAGCCCCCCGATGATGCGGTAGATGACGAACTCTCCGGACGATCCGGCAATACCCGAACCGTAAGCGCTGATGATGAAGAACGCGGCTGCGATCAGCAATGTGCGCTTGCGCCCGAGAATATCCGACAGCCTGCCAGCGACGAAAGCGCCGACCGCGCAGCCGAGCAGCATGGAGGCCACGTTGAAGCCGGTGCCGACTTCATCCGAGTCGAACGCGATCCTCAGACCATCGACCGTCCCATTGATAACACCGCTATCGAATCCGAATAGAAACCCGCCCAAAGTGGCAACTGCCACAATTGCGGAAATCAGCGCCATATTGGCACCTGTCTGCGCTCTCTCCAAAATTCCCTCCCATGCTGTGCTGTTGCACAATCGTGTGTATATGTTAGCGCTACCTTTCACGGAAATTTGCGGCTTTGCAAGTCGCCTTTTCACGAAGACAAATTTGGATCCAGGAGAGAATGGCCATGCTGACAGGCAAAAACTACATCGCGGGCGAATGGCGCAACGGCAATCGCACTTTCTCGGCCGTAGAGGCGGCCAGCGGGGACAAGCTCGATCCCGAATTCGCCGAAGCATCGAAATCCGACGTTGCCGATGCCTGTGCCGCCGCAGCAGAAGCGCAGAAGGTATTCGGGAGCGTTGCGCTCGACAAGCGTGCGGCCTTCCTGCGCCTGGCAGCTGACAAGATTGACGCGCTTGGTGACACGCTCACCCAGCGTGCCATGGCGGAAAGCGGCCTGCCCGAAGCGCGCCTGAACGGCGAACGCGGCCGCACGGTCGGTCAGTTGCGGCTGTTCGCCGACGAGGTGGAGAACGGCGCGTGGCAAGGTCTGAGGATCGATCATGCCAACCCTGACCGTACTCCGCCCAAGCCCGATCTGCGCATGCGCAAGATTCCGTTGGGCCCGGTCGCTGTATTCGGCGCCAGCAACTTTCCCCTCGCCTTCTCGGTTGCAGGGGGAGACACTGCCTCTGCCTTTGCCGCGGGCTGCTGCGTCGTGGTCAAGGGGCACCCCGCACACCCCGGAACTTCCGAACTGGTGGGCGGCGCAATTGCCGAAGCCGTCAAGGAAAGCGGTTTGCCAGAAGGGGTCTTCTCGCTTCTGTCCGGTACCGATTTCGAACTCGGCGAAGCTCTCGTAAAGGACCCGCGGATCGCAGCAGTCGGCTTTACAGGTTCGCGCGGTGGCGGGCTAGCGCTGATGGAACATGCTGCAAATCGCGAGGTGCCCATCCCCGTCTTTGCCGAGATGAGCAGCATCAACCCGGTCGTCCTCATGCCAAACAAACTCGCAGAAGCGCCCGAAGCCTTGGCGGAAGCTTACGTCGGATCGCTATCGATGGGAGCGGGCCAGTTCTGCACCAACCCCGGCATCGTGCTGACGGTTGAAGGCGAGGCAACCGATCGCTTCATCGCAAAGGCGCGTGAAGCGCTGGGTTCGGTACCTGCCCAGACCATGCTGACCCAGGGGATCAGCGACGCCTATCGCAACGGTATAAATACGCTTGGAGCGCTCGACGGCGCCGAGCCGGTCGGTGTTGGCGAAGAAGGATCGAGTGCCTGCGGTCGCGCGCAGGTCTATACTGTTTCAGCGTCTGCCTTCCGCAAGAATGCCGGCTTCGAGGAAGAAGTTTTCGGCCCGAGTTCGATCATCGTCCGTTGCAGCGATCTTTCCGAAGTTTCTGCCATTCTCGAAAGTCTGGAAGGTCAGCTAACCGCGACTCTTCACCTGAACGAAGCCGACCATGAGGAGGCGGCAAAACTGCTGCCAGTCCTGGAGCAGCGCGCGGGTCGCATTCTGGCCAACGCTTGGCCCACCGGCGTCGACGTCACCCATGCCATGGTCCATGGCGGTCCTTACCCGGCAACTTCGGATGGCCGCAGCACATCAGTGGGTACGCTGGCGATCGATCGGTTCCTTCGTCCGGTTTGTTACCAGGATCTGCCCGAAAGCTTGCTTCCGGCAGCGCTGAAAGACGACCCGAGCGGCACCCTCACCCGTGTCGATGGGACCTACCAACTTTAAGCAAAGTAAGTCGGACCCAACCTAAGTGATCTGGAAGGCGGGGCAGCGGATGCCCCGCCTTTTTTCCTTTGGGTGTTCGATAACCTCTGTACTAAACAGCCCTATCGCAACTTGACGGCACGAACCCGGTGCGCTGTGCCTCTGTCCATACGATGCTGTTATGAGAACAGTTACAGGACGAGGCCATATGACGGACAATTTGACTCTGCTTCTCGGCGGCGCACGGTCGGGGAAAAGCCGCCGGGCGCTGACCTTGGCAGAGGCGCGGCCCGCGCCGCACATATTCGTCGCGACGGCCCAGGCCTACGATACCGAGATGGAAGACCGGATCACGCTCCATCGGGCAGAACGCGATGCACGCTGGATCACTGTCGAAGCGCCTCTCGAATTGCCTGAAACAATTCAGAACCAACAGGAAGGCACGGTGGTCGTAGACTGCTGCACGATCTGGCTGTCGAACCTCATGCTTGGCGATCGGGACGCGAACTCTGCCACCGATGACCTGATCGACAGTCTCAAGAACACAAGAGCCGAGGTGCTTCTGGTGAGTAACGAGGTTGGATCGGGCATCGTCCCTGAGCACCCGCTCGGGCGCCGCTTCAGGGATCAACAGGGGTGGCTCAACCAGCGCTTGGCGGAGGTTTGCGACACGGTGGAATTGGTTGTGGCGGGACTGCCACTTAGCCTTAAACGGCCAGTGCCTTAGCCAATCTGGATAGCGATTGAGGGTCGGGAGGAAGCCCGATACGCAGAGCCTGATTGCAGTTTTCGAACCGACGCACGGCAACGCCGTTCTCCGCTAGACCTCGCCAGACTGCAGCCGCATCTTTAGTTTTGACGTAGCGAAAAAGATCGGTTCCACCCGCGTCTTCAAGGCCCGCGCCAGAGAGAACATGCTGCAGCGCAAGCGAAGCATCGGCCAAACGGCCTCGCGTTTTTTTCTGCCATGTTTCGTCTGCGTAAGCCGCCTGTCCTACTGCAAGCGCAGGTCCCGACACGTCCCAACCGCCGACTTTTTCTCCAAGCTCGTCGAGGACCGCCGGCGGCGCTAGAAATGCGCCAAGCCGTACTCCCGCGAGACCGAAGAACTTGCCGAAAGACCGCAAAACGATCAGCCCTGCGCGACCTGCTGCTGGAGCCATGCTGGCCTCGGGATCGAGTTCGGCATAGGCTTCATCGACTATCAGCCACCCGCCACGTCTAGTAAGCCTTCGCCGTGCTTCTTCCATCTCGCCAACTGACCAGCAATGTCCATCGGGATTATTCGGATTCACAAGAACGACGGTATCGACATCTTCGACCACTTCGAGCGGATCGTCCAATTCCCGCACTTCCACTCCCGCGGCATGCCAGCTGTGTCTGTGATCGGCATAGCTTGGAGACCGAACGGCCACGGAACGCGATCTGAGAATGGCTGGCAGTTGTCGGATGACAATCTCTGTCCCACCGACAGCCCGGCAAGCCTCGGGAGCGCATCCAAACGCGTTCGCCATGGCACCTTCACATGCTTTCCGTGCTTCTTCTGTCGGCAATCGTGTCCACGCTTCTGGCGCCAAAGTTGGCACAACGTAGGGCCAGGGATTGATACCCGTCGAAAGGTCGAGCCAAGGTTTCGGCCCATGTGGAAACGCGCGCGCCATCACATCGATGCGCCCACCGTGACCTGTGAAGAGTTTGTCGTCATTCACAACGAAACAATCCCGCCCACCGCGAAGAGTGTAAGGCCAATTGCGATGACTGCGCGCCGATAAATTGAGAGCGCTTTTGCCAGATCTTGTATAGACGGATCGCGACCATCGGTATTCAACCAAGGCTCTTCCCTAAGACCGTCTCCATAACATCGGGGACCGGAAAGCCGGATGTCCAGTGCACCAGCCATTGCAGCTTCCGGCCAGCCAGCATTGATTGAACGATGGCACGATGCATCGCGAACCATGACTCTGAATGATCGCGCTGACCCGCTTACAAGACCGAACAAGAAACCCGTCAGGCGCGCAGGAACGAAACTGGCAATATCGTCAATCCGAGCGGCTATCTTGCCGAATGCCTCGTATTTCGCATTGCGATGCCCAATCATGGAATCGAGCGTGTTGATTGCTTTATACGCGAACAGCCCAGGCAGTCCGAACAGTGCGCCCCAGAACAAAGGCGCCGTTACACCGTCAGACGTGTTCTCCGCCAAGCTTTCTATAGCCGCGCGCGCGATCGCTTGCTCATCCAGCGAATGCGTTTCGCGGCCTACGATCTTGCTCAGCGACGATCGGGCGGCCGGTAACCCATTACGTGCAAACGCCTGCGCAACTGCGGCCACATGATCGTACAGCGACCGGCCAGCGATAAGACTGGCAGCGACCACCGACTGGATTAGCAAGCCCACCACC
>CEVK01102745.1_pt1 | contig 11012 bp, 7 predicted proteins | sample 531501 | NCBI WGS metagenome assembly CEVK01 (sample SAMEA2623794, study PRJEB7988) | marine metagenome | biome: marine biome (ENVO:00000447); feature: mesopelagic zone (ENVO:00000213); material: "saline water (ENVO:00002010), including plankton (ENVO:xxxxxxxx)" | depth 740 m | reverse complement strand
TACATCTCCAGCAGCAAATACCCCAGGAACACTTGTCGAAGTAGCCAATCCATTTATTCCAGATTTAATAATAATATACCCGTTTTTCATTTCTAATTGATCTTTAAATATATCTGTATTTGGATTATGCCCAATGGCTATAAATACTCCTGTTAATTTAAGCAGTTCTTTTTTATTTTTATTGAAAATCTCGATTGAATGAACTCCTTTATCATCCCCCAATACTTCAGATAGTTGAGAGTTCCAATGTATTAGAATTTTTCCTTTATTTGCAGCTGTTAGGATTCTATCTTGAAGAATTTTTTCAGCTCTAAGTTGATCTCTTCGATGAACTAAATGAACTTTAGAGCAAATTCTAGAAAGATATAAAGCCTCCTCAGCTGCTGTATTTCCGCCACCTATAACAGCAACTTCTTTATCGCGATAGAAAAAGCCATCGCAGGTTGCACAAGCAGAGACACCTTTGCCTAAGAATTTCATTTCTGATTCAAGACCAAGATACTTTGCACTAGATCCAGTTGAAATGATTAAAGCATCTGATGACCAATTTTGATTACCTTTAAGTTTAAATGGCTTTTCTGATAATTCAGTCTCATGAATATGATCATTAACAATCTTAACTTTGTATATTTCAGCATGTTTTCGCATTCTTAGCATAAGTTCTGGTCCCTGTAGACCATCTGAATCTCCAGGCCAGTTTTCAACATCAGTTGTAGTCGTTAATTGACCTCCTTCTTCAGCTCCTGTTATTAATAATGGGTTTAATCCAGCTCGAGCTGCATAAATACTTGCAGCGTAGCCTGCAGGACCTGAACCAAGAATAATAAGGTTATGATGTTGATATTCCATCTATGAATTATAAGATAGAGATTAAAGAAATTGTGATCTTTTATGCTTAAATAAGATATATCTCAATATAATAGTACTGAAAGGAGATTAGCATCGCTAAAAAATTAAAAGATTCAAATATATCCACTGTAATCCTAAAAAATGTTTTAGCATTTTTATGTCTAGGTTTAGTTCTTTATATTTTGCTTTCATTGATTTCCTATTCAGGGCGTGATCAAAGTTTATCCACATCAAGCTCAATGTCGTCATCTGTCCAGAATCTAGGTGGTCCTTTCGGCGCTTATTTATCTGATTTTCTTTTTTCAATCACTGGTTTCGGAGCATATTTAATACTACTCATTTTATCATTCGTTGCTATAAGGCAGCTTTTCTTTTATCAACCCAAGCAAGTAAGTTACAAAATAATTAAAATATGTTCCGCACTTATATTAACGGTAACTTTCTCTAGTCTTTGTGACTATTACTTTCCAGGCGATTTATTTCCACAAGACTCATCTGGAGGAGTTATTGGCGCCTTTGTTTTTACCAATCTCGCTAGTGTTTTTGGAATTGCTGGATCATTAATTTTTATTTTTATTTTCTTTTTTGCATCGATTTCTATAACTTTTTCTTTTTCGTGGTTAGGAGTATTTAATGCTGTTGGTAAATATTCGTTTATAGGCATATCAATAGCATTTAAAAAGACATCCCAATTTTTTTCAAAGATTGTTTCGTCAATAACTTCAATCGATTTTAAGGCTACAGTTAAATCAGAAGATAAAAATGATGAAATTAAAATTATCAAAAATTCTACTACAGATGATTTTAAAGACTCAGAAGTTAAACCTTCACCAACAACAACATCAACTGTTTATAAACCAAAACAAATGCCTGTTGAAGCAGAAATGCCATCAACAGATTTATTAGATAGGGTTTTAGATGATGGTTCTTCATTAAGTGATGAAGAGTTAAATAATGTTGCAAAGCTGCTTAAAGAAACCTTAGAAGAATTCGGTGTTGAGGCTGAAGTTGTTCAAGTTATTCCGGGCCCAGTTGTTACAAGATTTGAGATTCAACCTGCACCTGGAACCAAGGCTAGTAAAATTACAAATATTGCTCAAGATATTGCAAGATCGCTTGCAGTGATAAGCGTTAGAGTAGTTGAGGTTATTGAGGGTAAATCAGTTGTTGGAATTGAGATACCAAATACAAATCGTAAAATCGTAAGATTGACGGAAATTTTATCTTCTGATCAATTTAATCAATCTCTCTCGCCGCTTTCTTTGGCTTTGGGGCATGATATTGCTGGTAAACCAATAGTTGTAGATTTAGAAAAAATGCCACATTTATTAGTTGCTGGGACTACAGGTTCTGGTAAATCTGTTGGAATTAATGCCATGGTTTTAAGTTTATTATTTAAGTCTGATCCAAAAGATGTTCGTTTAATTATGATTGATCCAAAGATGTTAGAGCTTTCTGTTTATGAAGGCATCCCCCATTTGTTAACTCCAGTTATTACAGATATGACGGATGCTGCAAATGGTTTGCGTTGGTGTGTAGCTGAGATGGATAGAAGATATAAAATAATGGCTGAATTAGGCGTTAGAGGATTAGCTGCTTTTAACAAAAAAATAGCTGAAGCAAATGCATCTGGACAACCTTTTTTAGACCCCTTTAAAGAAGATGAAGATGTTATTTTAGAAGAGCTTCCTTCAATTGTGGTAGTAGTGGATGAGTTTGCAGATATGATGATGTTAGTAGGTAAAAAGGTTGAGCATTTAATTGCAAGAATTGCTCAAAAAGCTAGAGCAGCAGGCATCCATTTAATTTTAGCGACACAAAGGCCATCAGTAGATGTTATTACTGGTCTAATTAAAGCCAATGTTCCTACACGAATTGCATTTCAAGTTTCTTCAAAAATTGATTCAAGAACAATTTTAGATCAAGGAGGAGCAGAGCAACTTCTTGGAACTGGCGATATGTTGTATTTACCAGCTGGACAGGGTACACCAGTGAGAGTTCATGGTGCTTTTGTAGGCGATGATGAAGTTCATAGAGTGGTAGAAAGTTGGAGGGAAAGAGCTGAGCCAGACTACTTAGAAGAGATTACTTCAGAGCTTCAGGATACAGGTCCGATTCCTGGTTGGTCTTCAGTTGATACAGTAAACAGTTCAAATGCAGATGATGAATTATATGATGAAGCCGTTAATTTTGTGATTGAATCTAGGAGAGCATCTATCTCTGCAGTGCAAAGAAAATTTCGAATTGGTTATAACAGAGCTGCAAGATTAATTGAGGCTATGGAGATGGTGGGTCTTGTTTCGGAAATGAGCAGCAATGGAAGTAGGGAAGTGCTCGTACCAAAACGACAATGATATTAAGATTAATATTAATTATTTTTTTCTTTTCCCCATTTACTTCTGCGCAAAATCAAATATCTATTGATTATCTTAATAATGCTTTAAAACAAAACTATTTATTTGTTGAGCGCTCATTAAATAAATCTGCGCTTAACATTGAAGAATCATCAGGAAAAATTTTTTTTAACAAATCTCAACTGGTAGTTGAGATTTTGTCCCCTTATAAAGAGCGCTACTTAATTAATAAGACATCCATAGAGATTCATGATTTAGATTTAGATCAAAAAAGAATAATTGATTTAAATGAACTAAATAATTCATTTATTAATGTTTTGATTCATGGAATAAAAGAAAATTCCCCTCATTACTCTGTTACGAATATTGAGGCTGAGACAATTGAACTTAGTTTTTATGATCAATCGAATCCAATTAAATTCTTTTTTAAGTCAGGCCATTTAAAACTAATTCGTTATACTGATTCATTAGAAGTTGAGCATGGAATTGAATTATCTTTATTATGACTAAATTTATCCTTATTGGTTTAGGAGACATTGAAATGCTATACAATGGAAGGGATCTCAAAGCTTTGATGTATGTTTTAGTATCAATTGGTTCTTGTTTATTTGGGACGTTTATTGCTTATTCGTTATTTAAAACTTCGTAGTTATGATAGATACAAATCTTCTTAAATCAGATCCAAAAAAAATTGCTAAACAGTTAATCTCAAGAAATTATCAGCTAGATATTCAACAATATGAGTCATTAGAGAAGAAAAGAAAGAAACATCAAACTGAGACTGAAGAACTACAAGCAAGGAGAAATCTTTTATCAAAAGAATATGGAGCATTAAAAAAAGAAGGAACCGAAGATAAGACCTTAAATAAAAAAATAGAAATATTAAAAAAAGATCTTGATAATTGCTCTAAAAAGCTTGCCGATATTCAATCTTCTTTAAAAGATTTTTTATTGGATATACCAAATATCCCAGCTGATTCAACGCCTATTGGAAAGAGTGAAGAAGATAATATTAAGATTAGAGATTTTGGAAAACCTAATATCTCTGGCGGGAAGGACCATTTAGATATCACATCCCTTATAAATATTGACGTAGGAAATATTTTGGCTGGCTCAAGATTTGCAGTGTTAATTGGAAAAATTGCTAAACTGCATAGAGCATTGATTTGTTTTATGTTAGATAAAGCTGCAGAACATGGTTATGAAGAATATTACTTACCTATGATTGCAAACACTCAATCACTTACATCTACTGGTCAACTACCTAAATTTTCTGAAGATTTGTTTCAATTAACTGATGATTATTATCTGATTCCAACTGCAGAAGTTCCTTTAACAAATATTTATAGAGATCAAATTATTCAACTTTCTGATCTACCATTTAAAATGACTGCTCATACTACTTGCTTTAGATCTGAGGCTGGTAGTTACGGTAAAGATACTAGGGGCTTAATTCGTCAACATCAATTTGAAAAGGTTGAATTAGTTCAAATTTGTCATCCTAATAAATCTTTTGATGCTCTTGAAACTTTAACTTCTCATGCAGAAAGTATTTTACAAGAATTGAATTTACCATATCAGGTTGTAGAGTTATGCTCTAGTGATTTAGGCTTTAGTTCAGCAAAAACCTATGATTTAGAGGCTTGGATACCTAGCCAAGAAACATTTAGAGAGATTTCATCTTGTTCTAATTGTACTGATTTTCAGGCTAGGCGAGCTAAAATAAGATTCAAAGAGGATGGTATTTCTCATTTTGTTCATACATTAAATGGGTCTGCTTTAGCTGCAGGCCGAACTTTGATAGCTCTTATAGAAAACTATTTTGATCAAAAAAACACTATTTCTATTCCCAATGTGTTACAAGACTACACAAAATTTAAAACAATAGAAGTTTAATATTTATTAAAATCTTACTTAATTGTTCCTTTTAATAATGTAAAAAGAGGTATAAAATTATTTTAACGTCATTAAATTAGTTTTTTTAGGGGAAATTATGAAATCATTACGTAACTTATTCTTTGTTGCTGTGCTAATTGCTGTTCCAGCTTTTGCTCAGGAATTAACGTCTGATATAACTGGTACTGTAAGCAATTCTGCAGGTAATGCTATTAGTGGAGCATCAGTTACCGTTACTTACACACCAACAAACTCATCATCTACGAAATCTACAAATTCAGATGGTAGATTCTCTGCTGGAGGTTTAAAACCTGGTGGTCCATACGAAATTCAAGTTAGATCGGGATCATATAACACAGAAACTATAGAAGGTTTAATTTTGATAGTTGGTGATACAAAACGTCTTACTTTTGTGCTTGAATCAATAGATGAAGTTGTGGTTGTTGCAGAAGCCGGTACGCAATTAGATACTGGTTATGGCTTCGGTACAGCTCTTACAGCAGATGATATTGAGAAAAGCGTTTCAGTAAATCGAGATTTAAAAGATTTTATTAGATTAAATCCAATGGTCTCTTTAGATGATGCTCAAGAAAATTATGAAGCTATTTCAATAGCTGGAGCTCACCCTAGAACTAATGACATTAGAGTTGATGGTGTATCTTTTAATGATGATTTTGGTCTGAATGATAATGGTTATCCAGCTCAAAGAAGCCCAATTTCTTTAAATGCTATTGAACAGCTTGCTGTAAAAGTTGCCCCAGCTTCTGTTGAATATTCAGGTTTTAGAGGCGGTGTTATTGAGATAATTACCAAGTCAGGAAGTAATGAATTTAAAGGAGAGGTCTTTAGTTATGATAGAGGCGATTCTTTAATGGGCGATGAATCCAATGGAGATGAATATAACTTTGATCTAGAAGATACTTCAGAAGGATTTTCATTTGGTGGACCAATCATAAAAGATAAAGCTTTTTTCTATGTTACTTATGAAGAAGCAACTATAGATAAGCCAATAACCCATGGTCCTATTGGCGCAAATTTACCAAATGATATCGGTATAACACTTGCTGAGGTGGATCAGATTAGAGCTATCACAAAAGCTAAATATGGCTTTGATTCTCTTGGTTACACAAGTAGTAATACTTCAGAGACAGAATATCTTACTTATAGATTTGATGTAGATCTTAATGATAACCACAGATTAACTTTAAATCATAAAGAAGTAGAAAGTTCAAAATTAAATGGAGCTAATAGAAGTTACTCAAATTTTAATTTCTCATCTGCAGAGTATATTAAAGGCGAAGAAACAACTACTGATAGCATGCTCTTAGTTTCAAATTGGACTGATAATCTTATTTCAGAGATAAGTTACTCAACAAAAGAGCAAAACACATCTCAAGCATCACCTATTGGACAAGATGCCCCTACATTTAGAATTAATAGTTGTGGTGCTGCTGGTATTCGTTGTTACATTGGTCCCGATAAATATAGAAGTGCTAACCAGTTAGCTACGGAAACAGATTATTTTAAAGCCAAACTAACATACTATGATGGGAACCATAAATGGACCGCAGGTTATGAGAGTAAAACTTGGGATGTTTATAACGTTTTCATAGTTGCTCAAAATGGTGAATATCAATTTAATGGAATTGCTGGTTATGATAGTCAAACTGCTACTAGCTTTTCTCATAACAACTCAAGAGATTTAACTGAACAAGGCGGAGCCGCAGTTTTTGAATATGGATTAGATTCATTTTATATTCAAGATGAGATAGATGTATCTGATAAATTGAATGTCTTGATAGGTTTAAGGTATGACCAATTTGATTCATCTGATTCACCTTCCTTGAACCAAGGCTTTAAAGATGCATATGGTTTTGCTAATGGAGGAATTGAAGGTACTGATTTATTAAATTATAGATTTAGTTTTGAATATGAAATTGATGATGTGAGCACTTTAAAAGGTTTATATGGTACTTTTTCATCAAAACTTCCAACTGTTTGGATTTCAAATGCTTATACAAATGATGGTGTAAGGATTGCAGCATATAGTCAATCTAATGCTCCTGCAGGTTGTGATCCTAAAGTAGGGGTTACAGGTACCTTGCCTGCTTGTGTGGGGCAAGCAATTCAAAATGCAGCTTTAACAGATGCAGTTGTTAACTTTATTGCTCCAAGCTTTGAATGGCCTGAAACCGAAACATTTAATTTAACTTATGAAAGAGAGATAGGTGAATGGTTAATGACCACATCATATTTACTCTCAGATCAAGAGGAAGCTTTATATAAAATTGTTGATGGTTCTCCCTTGAAAGGTGATCAACCGCAAGTTCCAACACTAAAAGCTCCTGATGGAAGACCAATATATGATCAGACTGGTTTTTATACATATAAAGCTGGTCTTTATAATCAAGGTGGAGGTAGAAGAGAGGTCTTTTCTATAGGTTTTTCAAGATACTTTAATGATGGAGATGCATCATTTAGCATTGCATATACACAACAAGATATTGATGAATTATGCGGAATGACATCGTCTACTGCAAACTCAAGTTATGGTAAATGTCCTGCTTCAGATTACAACAATAGAAAGCCGGCCCGTTCTATTTATGAAACTGAGCATCGCTTGATCGCTTCTTTATCATCTACTCATTATTTTTTCGGTGCTGATAAACCAACAACTTTCAATCTTTTCTTTGAAAGAAAATCAGGTTTACCAGGTACTGTATCTTTTGATACTTATTCAAGCTCATGGGCATATAAAACCCAAGCTTTTGGATATGAAAGAAATTTAAATGATGACAGTACACATCTGTTGTATATTCCATCTGGTGTAAATGATCCAAATGTATGTTGGTACAGTTGTACTGCTCCAGATTTATCTATAGCTAATGAGACTTTAGACTTACTTTATAATGTTTATGGTCTCCAGAAATATGCAGGTCAAATTGTACCAATGGGTGCATTTGAATTCCCATATCAAACAACTTTGGATTTAAAGATTACCCAAGAATTACCTGGATTTAGGAAAGATGACCTATTTATTATAACTCTTGGTATAGAAAATCTTCTTAACTTAATTGATAACAATGAAGGTGAAATTCTTTATGGTCCTTATCAAGGAAGAATTCCTGTATATGATCTTCTTTTAACCAATGATTATTCAAAATATATCTTTGGTAAGAGTGGATCAAGAGTAGATTATGCTTATGGTTATGATAAAAGTAATCCATTTGATTTAAGTAAATCAGCTGTAAATAGTATATGGCGTGCTCAATTAGGACTAGTATATAAATTTAAGTTTTAAATTTAACTAATCAAAAAGGGCGGTACTTACCGTCCTTTTTTTTGCTAGAATTAACTATGTCTTTTAATTCAATACCTTCTTTTTCTATGTCTAGAATAGAAGATCGCGATCATGCAACAATTGAGGAACTTAAATTAGCTTTGATGACCCATGGTTTTTTTACAATTACCGATCATGGAATTTCAGATGATGTATTAACATCTAGTTATTCTGTAAGTAAAGAATTTTTTGCTTTACCTGATGAGATTAAAAACTCTTATGCTCATCCCGAGAAAGCAGGTGCAAGAGGGTACACTCCTTATGGAAAAGAAACTGCTCTTGGAGAAACGACTGCAGATTTAAAAGAATTTTGGCATCATGGCCCGATAGTTGATGAATTATTTGACTCAAGGATTGAAAAAAATATTGAAGTCAAAGAGATTAAAAATTTTAATTCTCAATTTGATATTCTTTTTTCGCAATTAAATAATCTAGGATTAAAAGTTCTTAGCTCTATAGCTTTAATTCTAGGAAAAAAAGATAACTTCTTTAATGATTGGGTTATTAAAGGTAATTCTCTTTTAAGATTAATTCATTATCCTCCAGTTTCTGATCCTTCTAATATCTTAAGAGCAAGGGCCCATGGAGATATTAACCTTGTTACTTTGTTGGTAGGAGCTGAAAAATCTGGTCTTGAGGTTAAAAATCCAAATGGAAAATGGATTCCAATTGCCGCTAAGAGTAAATCCATTGTTTGTAATATTGGTGACATGATGGAATTAGTGACGCGTTCAAAACTTAAAAGCACTTCGCATAGAGTTGTTGACCATAATGTAAATGCTTCAACATCAAGATATAGTATGCCGTTTTTTCTTCACCCATCCCCTGATGTTATGCTTAGATCTATCGTTGATAACTCGTCAGAATCTGTTAGCGCACATGATTTTTTAGAAGAAAGGTTAAGGGCAATTAAGTTATACTAATTTATGGCTATGCCAACAATATTACAAATTATCATTGGCTTTATTGGGTTGGTATTAATTGCCATTCCTTTTTCTCAGAATAAATCTGCTATCAATTATAGACATATCTTAATAGCTATCATTTTTCAGGTATTACTAGCTTTTGCCTTAATAAAAATACCATTCATTGTTCAAATATTTGCTTATCTTTCAGATGGAGTAACTGCTTTACAAGCTGCAACTCAGGAAGGATCAGAGTTTGTATTTGGCTATCTTAGTAACCCTACGACAGCACCTTTTGAAAATTCAAGCACCGGTAATTCTATTATATTTGCATTTCAGATTTTACCTTTAATAGTTGTAATTTCTAGTCTTTCAGCTTTGTTATGGTTTTGGAACATTCTTCCTTTAATTATTAGAGCTATATCTAGGGTTTTTGAAAAATTATTTAATATTGGTGGGCCAATAGGTCTTGGTGCTACAGCTAATATTATTATGGGTCAAGTTGAAGCACCTCTGTTGGTTCGACCATATTTATCTACGATGAGCAAGAAAGAGTTATTGATACTTATGACAGCTGGCATGTCTACTGTATCAGGCTCAATTATGATTGCATTAGTTTCAATGCTTCAACCTCAATTTCCGGAAGTAAATCTTATTCAACATTTAGTTTCTGCTTCGATACTTTCTATCCCAGCAGCAATCATGTATGCAAATATTATGATGCCTTCTTCAGAAGAGGTTACCAATTTTGTTGGGGATGAGGTGCCTAAAGTTTATGACAGTTCAATGGATGCAGTTACTAGGGGAACAAGAGATGGGTTAGAGATATGTTTAAATGTAGGCGCTATTCTAATTGCTTTTATTGCTTTGGTATCATTGTTTAATTCCATTTTAGGGATTGTTGGTGGTTGGGTTGGTTTCTCAAATTTATCTTTACAGTTAATTCTAGGATATATATTTTTTCCAATTGTATGGTTGATGGGTGTGCCATTGGAAGAAACCTTTGCATCGGCAGAATTATTAGGATTAAAAACAGCTTTAAACGAATTTGTTGCCTATGGCGCGCTTGCTAATATTGATCCAGGAGTATTGTCTGATAGGTCAAAATTAATTACATTGTATGGACTTTGTGGATTTGCTAATTTTTCGTCTATTGGAATTTTGGTTTCGGGAATAGGTGCTATGGCTCCTGAAAGAAAAAATGACCTTATAAAGATGTCTGTCAAAGCCTTAATTGGTGCAACACTAGCATCATGCATGACTGGTTTAGTAATAGGAATTTTTTAAGCTTTTTCAACTAGTATCGAGCAAATTGAATATCCGGCTCCAAAGGAACAAATAATTCCTTTTTGACCTTTTTGAAGATGATTGTACTTATGGAAAGAAATCATTGAACCGGCTGAACCAGTATTTCCATATTCATCTAGAACATTAGGCGCTCTTTCTGGAGGAAATTTGTCCCCAAGTAATTTTTTTACGACATAGGTATTCATATTGATGTTTGCTTGATGCAACCAATATTGTTCTACCTCAAGAGGAGAAAGGTTATTTTCATCTAAATGTTCAGTAATTATCGATGCTACCATGGGCATTACTTCTTTGAAAACGCTTCGACCATTCTGAACAAAAAGGAGCTCTTCTTCAGTGTAATCTTTATTTTCAATAGCA
>CEVK01018304.1_pt1 | contig 11015 bp, 8 predicted proteins | sample 531501 | NCBI WGS metagenome assembly CEVK01 (sample SAMEA2623794, study PRJEB7988) | marine metagenome | biome: marine biome (ENVO:00000447); feature: mesopelagic zone (ENVO:00000213); material: "saline water (ENVO:00002010), including plankton (ENVO:xxxxxxxx)" | depth 740 m | reverse complement strand
TCAATCTTGTTCTAACTTTGTCAGACATCAAGAGCCTCCTGTCTTTAATTTGGGACTACCGACTGGCCTTTCTTTGGCCAGAAGTCTCCCTATCCTCGTAGGTTGGGCATGACCCACTGGCTATGAGCACCATAGTATCCGCCAGTTCCTGCAGACTTCCGTCATCTCATCACTGGAAGCAGACAGTTCCTGAGTACCTTTGAGACTGCCACCAGGGGTACTACTCAGCTCCGGCTCACAGGGACTCAAACCACCATCAAGCTGGTTAGCGATGCTTATGGTCACTCACTTAGAATCCTTTGAACCAGGTATTGAAGTTTTTGGCTCGTTCTATAGATCCTTCGATCGACAGCCTTCCATCCGCTATCCCGCGTTCCACCTGCAATCTTCCGAACATCAAAAGAATGTAGTTACCCGTATTACAACGGAAAGTGGCATCGGCGTCTTCAGTGTTGGAGTTCTCGATTTTGTAGGTATCTCTGTGTACGAGCACATCTTTGCGGATCGTTATCGGACTCGGCACATCAAAGCGGTACCGGACCGGTGTTGGTAGGTCCAGGTCTGGAGCAAAGGCGATATCAATCCAACGAGGCACCAAATCAACCAGCACAGCCAGAGACCCTGGCCACAGTTCGGCCCCGCGGTCTAAGCCCCAACGAATATCCCAACCATGCAGGGCTAGTTCTTGTAACTGTATACCTAAATAGTCCTTAACCGGCCGTACACCGCGCCGGTGAAAGCATGGTTTATCCCAATCTTCGTCACGCAAAGTTCCTAGAACATTTCGGAGACGTTCATGCCCTGCGATGAAATCGGCCAAGATTTGAGGTCCCGATCGTTGCCGAGATTCTCTTGCAGCTGGGCCGCTAGGGTGGGAGGCTCTTTGTCCAGGAGGTAAGAAAGACTGTCCTTTCGGAGGCCCAGCGTCGCCGGCAACGGCCCTAGTAATGTTGTTCGCCCAACCACCTGCGCTACCAGCGAGATGGGCCACTACGTCTTCGACGGTCCATCCTTCACTGGTACTATTACTCTTCCATGTCTGTGCGTCGATACCCGTAAGAAAATCTTGCAAACGGGCCGCCTCAGCAATGACTGTTTCGGTTAGATCGTTCGTTTGGCTGGCAGGCATGGTTTCTCCTTACTTCCGACCATTTCGATCCATCAAATTTCAACGGGCTCGGTAGCCAATTGAAGCTTTACTTTGGTCTCTCCGAGTCCCATGAGAACCATCATCTCTACGTCTCAGTACTCCAGCCTCTTTACGGTTCCCCATTGTGAGGATAAGAAAGCCCTCCAAGTGAGCGTTGCGGGGCTTTTAATGTCTAAAACCAGACCGTCAAGCCAGTGCCGTTCTGCTAGAAAATCAGCCCCTGCTCTTTCGAGTTCGAAAAGATAAGCACCAGAACATTCATATAGCTCTATTCCAATTGGTATTTATTCCTAGAATGTATTAATGCATTCTTTACAACGCAAGTCGGCCGTTGATATTTAGGGACATTTCCACCGATACGTGTACCGGTCAAGGATACACTGTAAATTTCGCCTACTCTTCATAAGGCTTTAATTGAATCTCGTGCAAGGCAGGTATTACCTCCTTGCCTAGTAGTTCTATTGATCGCATCGAGGCTTCGTGGGGCATATCTCCTTCGTTCCCATATATATGCAAATAGCCTGGATTTAGACGTCCGATTATTCTGGACAACTTCTCTGTCACCGTTTTAGGGCTTCCAACGATGACGTTGTCAGCATCTTGAAGTTCTTGATAGCTCATCCTCTTACCGAACCTCCCTACACCCGGAAGTTGTCTTTGCAACCTGACTGCTTCTCGAGATTGGTAGCCTGGAGGGTCATTGTGTTCAACTGGACCTTTGTTCCGGTGGTCTTCGGTCCATTGGAAATGGTTGCCAATGCGCTGTGCTTCTTCGTCGGTATCAGCACAGAGAACACGTAAGAGGTATCCAAAATGCTCTGGTCCAGGTTGGAATCCGGTCTCTTTTGCGGTGTCGATATAGACGCCTTTCAAGAATTCAGTGTATTCCAGGAGAGACCCAAGATTCATATAAGGATGTTGATGTTTAGCCGCCCACACCACGCTTTCGGGGCTGGAAAGACCCGGGAACCAGATGGGTGGATGTGGCTGCTGGATCGGGCGTACCCATGGATTGACCACTCTGTATTGGTAGTGTTTGCCTTCATATCGAAATGGGCCCGGCTCGGTCCAGCACTTTATAATCAAGTCGTGAGCCTCTTCAAAGCGACTGCGGTTCTCGGCCGGGATAATTCCACCGACCAAACTTTCTACGGCAGTTCCCCTCACGAATCCAGAAATGATGCGCCCATTTGAGTAACAATCAAGCATCGCAATCTCTTCAGCCATGCGTATGGGGTCGTTCACTGCAATAACGTTTCCCAGGATCGCAATCTTAGTATTCTTGGTCACCTTGGAAATAACAGCTGCGTCCAGATTGACTGCCGGTTTCATGCACCAATAAGAAGAATGGTGTTCATTAGACATTATGCCGTCGAAGCCCAACTCATCAGCGAAGGCGTATTGTTCATGGTATTGGTTGTAAAGAACATGTGCCTTCTCAGGGTCAAAAAAGGAATTAGGGAACCCCAGACGCCCAGAATCGTACTGCTCCAAATCGGAGTCGCTGACATGTCCATAGGCCTGTTCAGAAAACCAGAAAACCTCCACCGTATCTTTCATGGGTTAGCTCTCCTACAAATCTAATTATCGTATATCAAACACGCGCATCCGGTGAAAACACGTCACGCATTGTAAAGGGAAGCGATAGAAATGTCAGGTAAATCCGTCGCCATGCCCAAGTCGATCGCGAGACGTTAAAGGCATCCCTGAATAAACAGGACAAAAGTTAGACCTTGAACGATATAGGTGGTGACAGATTCTATGTCGGTGTGACAACGTATGAGAAACCGTCAACAGATTCCAAGAGCAGAAGCGAAATTTAAAGCCTGTAGAGATATTCCACCGAGGTTTGCGGGTGTTCCTAGCCGCGCAAAGGACACCAAACCTAGTCTCAATTGAACTCATTTTACCTAATCTACGGGAAAAGGAGATGAGCGAATAGAGCTGAGTTATTTATTCGAAATTACCAAATCATATGCGCTGAAAGTGCCGGAAAATGGCGATATATGGGGAGATCAAATACTATCAGTGGTATACATCCTTATATGTTTTTAGTTTAGTTGATCGGGACAGTGAAAACTTAGCTGCCCAAATAGCAATAACGATCATTCCATGCTCTATCTAACTTCCATCTCACTAGCACTTATCGTGCATGTTCTACTATCCATCGTCGTGCTGATGGTATTGGCGTGTAACGAGACGCCGACAGCCCCTGCGCCGATGCTTGGTGCATCAAATTATACCGATGCCGAAGTCCTTAAAGTTCTTAAAGATTGGTCTAAATCTGCAGTTTCAAATGATGACTTCAGGCAGTCATGTTGGATGGCATTAAATATGGATGAGAAAAAATATACCGTTACTCATAATCCTGGTAACCCTTCCATCTATCGGGTTACAGGTATTGGCCCAGAATATACGCTTGGGAAATTGTCTCACGGCATTCTAGAGTTACCTCAACCGGCTACTTGGACTGTGCACATGAACTCCGCCACCAATCTATACAAGTATCCAACTCTGGGTTTTTCAACGACGAGCCAAGTTACTCCGACATCTTTCGACCCTTCTGTAAGGAAGTCAGGTTGTTGAGAGTACAACCATGACACTCATCTTAATTACATCGGTCGGCATAAAGGAAATCATTCTGATTTCTCATCAACGGGTATTTCGTGCCTAACTTCAAGCGACCTGATCATCCAACAAAGAACCCTGTGTTCTCAGTACCTATTGCTCAACGGATCAGTTCGGTTCTGGGGGTCAATAAACGGATAATCTCCTCCACTGATTCCAATTCATCCAGTCGATCAATCATCTCCACTAACCGCTCACGATTGTCGGATGGTAAATGGTCTGCACCCGCATCCCAACAGGCTTGGAACTTGTTCAGATGTTGGTCTCTCGTTAATGCTTTGTCCGGGTGTCCCATCATTTGTTCCAGACGAAGTTCATGGACCGCTCCGGTCTTTAAAGTTATACGAAGGCGTATAGGCATCATGGCGTTCTCATCTAGTATTTGAGGGTCTCGAACGACACTGATTCGGCGTGCCATCGAATGGATCAGAGGATCGGACAAGGCACTTACCCAAAAATCGCTGATGAAGACATTGTTTCGGATTAACGCCGTGGCAACGACGAAAGGGATGGACAATTTGGCATACTGGGCAGATGGGTTATCGTCGCTTATTGGTCGGCCGACCAAACGCTCTACCAATGGTGAGACCATGGCTTCACATGCCACGATATCTTGAGGTTCGATATTGTAGGTGTCACACAAAGATAAGGCTGCCTCGATGACCCCTTGTGTTAATCGCCCAGTAGGAAACGGTTTGTGCCCAACTCTCTCCACCTGCCAAACATTCCCTAAGTTCGCTAATACACCGTCTACCTCATATTCCCCTTCGAACAGTGGGAAATAGCCATATCTCCCTTCTAAAACTTCGGAAGCTCCTATAATCCCCTGTTCCGCAAGGGCGATAGCGGTGGCTGCGGCCCTGGCATTAAATCCGGTCTGCATAGAAATCACCATCGCCCCTTCATGATGGGGCTGAAGAGTGCCACAGATTTGGCTATATACCACACCCATGGCATCGTTTAGAGTTTCTTCTTCCAAACCTGCTAATTTCCCACCAGCGGCGACTGCCCCAAATGCGCCTGCGGTGCCAGGCCGGAAAAATGACATAGCGGAACGGGAAGAAATCCCAATCGAACAAGAAACATCCACTCCTAAAGCAACGGCAGTCAGAAGTTCTTTCCCTGTAAATCTTCCTTTGGACTCTGCAACGGCAAGCGCAACTGGGAGTGCGGTCGTAAATGGATGGAGTACAGCATCGTCATGGACACAGTCAAATTCTTGGTTGTGGAGCATAAAACTATTCATCATGGCAGCCGAAGGAGCAGGTAACTTACCTCCGAGAACTAGGACAGTGCTCTCTTTTCTGCCGCCCCAATAGCGGAGGGTTTGAAGAGTCTCTGGAACGCCTGGCGCCAAGGTTCCAGAAATCATGACGCCCAAAGAGTCTAATATGAAGGTCTTTGTGGACTGGACTGCTCGTTCAGAGAGATCTTCATATCTACTAGAGATCACGTGCTGTACGAATGCCCGCATTGCATCAGGTTTACGATCAGAGCCCTGATATCGACCTATCATTCAGACACCTCCTCCAATTTCCTTAATGAAAGAGTCAGACGCCGAAGACTATACACGGTTAATCATCGGGTTTCAGACCGTTTTCTGAGCTGGCAACTGCACTCGCTAGGTCGTTCGACAAGCTGTTTCCTTGAGAGGTCGGCTTATTCGTCACCAACCCAGGACTAAACCTGAACCTCTATACAGTGGTTATTGGCATATGCGAATTCAGTGATCGGACTGTTGCCTCATTTGTGACTAATATCGGCTCCAAACCCATCTCACTTCTAGGTTTGAAAAAGCGCAATGGCATGTGATTGACATATTTTACTTACTATCAACGCCGGCAAAAATATATCTTGGTATCTCTACTTTGACCCGGAACTAGTAACAGTGCTGGACGCGACATCTATATAGATAAAAAGGCCTCCGTGCGTTCCGGAGGCCTTTTTAAACAGGTATCCTACTTGTTCCCTCAGTTTAGTTGATCATTGGGCGGTCATACCGCCGTCGATCACCAGTTCCGCGCCGGTTACGAATGACGACTCGTCCGAAGCTAAGTACAGTATTCCTGCCGCGATATCTTCAGGCTGGCCCATGCGACCTAACGGCATCTTAGCCACTCGTTCTTCTTGGATATTAGGGTTGTCATGGTGGGCTCGGGTCATGGGTGAATCGACGAAACCGGGATGGACAGAATTGGCCCGTATGTTCTCGGATGCGTATTGAATGGCGGTAGTTTTGTTGAAGATCCGGACTGCGCCCTTGGAGGCATGGTAGGCGGCCGACGTCACGCTGCCAACCAAGCCATAGATGGAAGAAATATTGATTATGGAGCCCCCGCCTGCCTTTCGCATCTCTGGGATGGCCGCTTTGGTGCCCAGGAACACGCCTTTCACGTTCACATCCATTACATGGTCCCAGGCATCTGGTGTGGTCTCTTCCACTCCTGCTCGGTGGCTGACCCCAGCGTTGTTAACCAGGATATCCAACTTTCCAAAACTAGACACCACGGATTGAACGGCATTATTCCAACTGTCTTCGCTGGTAACGTCCAGATTAACGAACAAAGCCCGCCCGCCAGACTCTGCGATGGAGGCCTCAGTAGCCCGACCTTCATCTTCCAGCAGGTCCGCTATCACCACGGCCGCGCCTTCTGTGGCCAGCAACTTGGCCGTGGCTGCTCCGATGCCACCAGCTCCACCACTGATCAAGGCTACTTTCCCTGCAACACGCATGGTCAACCTCGTTACTGTAATTTAGTCTCTTTAGGCGTAGTTAGAGCGTATCATATTGCGTTTGCTTTGGCGTTTTCCGTTCGTGGTCCACGGTGATTGGGCCAAGAACGGTGTGAATCGAATTGCAATAACTGCCTCTCTAGAAATCAGTAAACCACATCCGCGCTAATCGATACCGAACAACCAGTGGCAATTCTGATTGTGATTTTCCTATCCAGACTCTCTTTGTATCTCCTCTTTTACTCGGAGGCACGACAAATCCGTTAACAGCTTCCAGTTTCGACATTGAATTCGGATCTACAACGGAGCATCATGGGATAGCAAAATCTATCTCCTCTTTAATATGGTGGCGATGGGCCGGACATCCGGTCAAAGCGGCCTTTCGATTAAGATGACCCAACGCGACATTAAGTCCAGTGCTGCGACCAAAGTGCTCGGACTGTTTTACGGCTGGAAATTGGTCGGGCTTACCTTATTGGTTACTGCGCTGGCCGGCGGACCCGTGTGGAACGGCGTGGGTGTTTGGGTCAAGGCTTTGGAAATGCACTTTGGTTGGAGCCGTACCCAATTGACAGGCGCCTTTTCCATGGCTCAGCTTGAAGGCAGCTTGATCGGTCCTCTAATGGGCTACTTGATCGACAAGCTAGGCCCCCGCCGGATGGTATTCATCGGGTTCTTGATTACCGGCTTCGGATTCATCCTATTCAGCCAGACGACCCATATCGTGACTTTCTACGTCTCATATGCGTTCATCATGCTCGGTACAGCAGCGGGCACCTGGCTGCCCATGATGGCGGTAATAAACCGTTGGTTTAACCGCATGAAGGGTCGGGCCATGGCGGTGGCCGGCGAAGGCTCATTTCTCGGCGGACTGCTGTTGGTGCCCGCGTTAGCTTGGGCAGTGAACCCTGCTCAGCACGGATGGAGCACCACGGCGATGTGGATTGGAATCGTGTTCCTTGCTGTCGGATGGCCTCTGTCTCGTTTAATACGCGAGCGTCCAGAGAACTACGGTCAACGACCAGATGGGGATTCTGCAACGGAAACCTCAAAACTTCGTGAGGAAGGATTCTCAGTTGATTCGACCAGTCTAGACAGCGGGCCAGAGTTCACCGCACGGCAGGCTATACGCACCAGCGCTTTCTGGTTCATAACATTCGGCCATGCTCTGTCGTCGATGCTCATAGCTACCTTGACGGTGCACATGGTGCCCATGCTGACTGACCAAGGGTTGTCCCTACAAACTGCCGCTTACGTCTGGTCTGTACTGATGGCGGTAGGAGCGGCTTTCCAACTAATCGGAGGCTACGTTGGTGACCGCGTGCCCAAAAATTTGGCCATCTTCGGTTTCACAGCCTTGCAGGCGGTTGGGTTCCTTATGGCGGCCTTTATTGACAACCTAACCATGGCCGTACTGTTCGCAGTCGTCTACGGCGCGGGCTTTGGCGGGCGAGTTCCGTTAACCACAGCCATAAGAGGAGACTACTTTGGTAAGGGTGCCTTCGCTACCATCACGGGAATCTCCATGGCGCCGCTTTATATGTTCATGGTGATAGCGCCGCTCTTCGCCGCCGCCATGTTCGACGCTCGTGGTAGTTATACCCTAGCTTTCCTTATCCTCGGAGGAATCGGGTCTTTAAGCGGCGTACTTTTCCTGTTCGCCAAAAAGCCGCAGTTCTCACCATCCCACCGACAGGTGCCCCTAGAACCTGGTCAAGACTAGCAAGGACTCTGATACCGTCAATAGTACCCGACTGCACTCAGTGTTTTTAGATGAGGATGGCCAAGCTCCTCAAACGTGCGTGGTTTGAAATTACCGGAATGGCTCAGGACTGGGTTGTGCGTTCAGGTGCCGGAGGTTGTTCCAGCAATTCCAGCCAGTTACCGTCAGGGTCTTGCATGTAGCAACCTTTCTGAGCCATCGGATAAATGGCATCGAGTCTCGTGACCGGTGGACTCACAAACCTTACCCCTTTACTAAAGAGCTCTTTATAGAACTCGTCCAAGTTGTCTACGATTATTCCCAGATGCGTCGCACCAATGTTTTTGCGGTCCGGAAGCGGCACTGCGCTGCCACGTGGGTTCAAATACTCTATTAACTCCACCGAATGTTTCGAATCTCCAAGGCCCAAGTAAATGATGTGCAACTTAGCGTCCGGGTATCCGACCAACTCAGAAATGAATTCGCCTTCGAGAACCTGATCGCGTTCTATTTCGAGCCCTAGCTGGTCACGATAGAAGACTAAAGAACGCTCCATGTCACTGACTACGAATCCGGTGTGGTTCATCCATTCGACATTCATATATGGGGCTCCATATTCTGGGATTAAATCAGGCGACAGGTTGGGCTAAAACGCTAGGAGCTACCCTCCGAGGCAGCCATTTGCCGTCACTAGAGGAGCCCAAGAGTTTGCCGTCTTCTACGATGACCTTCCCTCGTAACATGGTCAGCACTGGGTAACCACTGCATTCGAAACCCTCCCAAATAGAGTAGTCAGAATCGGCGTGCAAATCGGCCAAAGTCAACTTCTTTTTGATGTCAGGGTCAAATACGACGATGTCGGCATCGCTACCCGCAGCGATGGCGCCCTTCTGAGGATACATACCCAGTATCTTAGCTGCGTTGGAAGAGGTGATGTCAGCAAACCGGCCCAGAGAGATACGACCCGTGGAGACCAACTTGGTGAAAGTCACCGGCATGCGAGTCTCGATGCCGTTGTGGCCGCCACAGACGGTTTTAATGGTGTCACCGGCCAGCTTGACCTCTTTATAGGTAGTCCATTCGTCTGTAGCTGTGGTGCACATAGGGCCGTCAACCAAGCCTTGCTGCAGAGCGTCCCGATCATCGGAGTATTTGATAGCCGGGTAGGTATGAATCGCCAGGCCATCCGGTTTTTTATAGTCCTCGCAAGTGAACTCCAGGTAGTTGTGAAGGGCCTCGCCGTAGACCGGGAGCTGCTTGGCGCGAGCCTCGGCTACGGCCAGCACTCCTTCTTTGGCGGTCGTATGGACGAAGTAGATGCCGGTTTCCGTAATCTCTGCCAGGCGAATCACCTTCCGAAATGCGATGTCCTCAGAGAGATTGTTATGCACCAGATGGAGGTTACTGCCGTGGTCGTTACCCTCCCGAACCAACTTATCTTCCATGTAGTTGACGATGTCGTCTTCTTCAGCATGGACGGCCATGATGCCGCCATGCTTGGCGACCTCTTGGAAGACGGCCCAGAGATGGCCAGTAGGTATCTTGGCGAAAAAGGTGGTGAACACCTTGAAACTAGCCAGGCCAGACTGGATGGCCTCCCCAATCTCTCCGATAGTCTGCGGTGAAACCGCCCCCGCAAGGATGTAATGAAAAGTGAAATCAATGTAAGAATGTCCCGTGAATGTTTGCCGGCGCTTCTCGATCTGGGCCATGATGGGATCGACGGGCGGCACTGCGCCTGGAGTCAAGGGGAGATTACCGGCAAAGTCTACGTAGGTAGTGACGCCGCCGAAAGCCGCGGCCCGGCTTGCAGATTCAGGGGGTTGTGTGAACACCTCGCTCTTGCCTCCGGCCCAGTAGTCAGGCACCGGAACGTTGATATGGGTGTGAGGTTCGATGCCCCCGGGAAGAACGATCTTGCCGGTAGCGTCTATGACCCTGGCTCCTTCGCAATCAAGCGTGCCAGGAGCGGCTACAGCGACGATTTTCTCGCCTTCGATACCCACATCCATCACTGAAGCGCCCCCCGGCACGACCACCGTCCCTCCCTTTATGATTACGTTCATGATCTGCCCTCCCATTAGTTAGTCTAAACGGCATTCTCGCTGGCCCAGCGCCCCTAAATGATCCTCAGTCCTGGAACGCAGGTGATCGACGCATTATGAGGCCGACCACAGATGCGGACAACACTGTCGCAACTAGACACAACAATCCTACTGCCGGAAAGCCGCCCAGTGACAGCATAAGCCCCCCCGCCGAGGCACCCACAAAACTACCGAATTGATTGCTCGTGGACAGCATCCCGCTTGCGGTACCTCTAGATTGGCCCGCCAGGTGCATTATAAGTGTCAGCTGGACCGGCATTGAAACCGACACCAACACCGATGCAACGAAGGCCATCGCGACGACTATCCAGGCAGACGCGCCCAAAGCAAATAGGAGTCCCGTCACGGCGCCACCGGCCAGGCTTATGGCGGCCAAGCACTCCAATCGGCGGGCCCGCCCAGAGATGAACCCTCCAGCGATGCTACCGATCACCGCTCCCACGCCCAACAGTGCAAGTCCTGGAGCCGTGCTTGCCTCGTCCCAAGCGTAACTCTCGATCATGTAAGCAGCGAAGTATGTCATCAGCCCGAACAGCGCCATCTGCTGAGAGGCATTAGCTATGAGCACGTACCACGGTGCTGACTGGCGGCCTAAGACCATGAAACGGTTTAGGAGATCTATGCTCTGGCCCAGGCGCCGTTGGCCCGAAGGTAGACACAAGTACAGCGGCACCCAAAGGGCCAGCGACAGACCACC
>CEVK01107213.1_pt1 | contig 11075 bp, 12 predicted proteins | sample 531501 | NCBI WGS metagenome assembly CEVK01 (sample SAMEA2623794, study PRJEB7988) | marine metagenome | biome: marine biome (ENVO:00000447); feature: mesopelagic zone (ENVO:00000213); material: "saline water (ENVO:00002010), including plankton (ENVO:xxxxxxxx)" | depth 740 m | reverse complement strand
CCCGTCGCTTCCCGAGCATTTCTGCCTGTCTGATGTGGGTGCCGGGCCAGAACTTTCAAGAGGGCCTAGTAGAAACTTGGTGCAGGCTGCCGGACTGAAAGCAAGGTAATCTGGCGATTGCCCCGCGTGACCTTGCCCAGAACAGTGCGGCATCCCAAATAGCGGTCAATGCCACCCGATACCATTACCTCTGACCAGCGTCAGGATGCTGACAGCTGGAAAACGCTGAAGCGCTTCTTCCCGTACCTCTGGCCTAAAGGGCACCCGGACTTGAGGCGGCGGATCGCGATCGCCATGGGCTTCGTGTTGCTGGCGAAAGCAACCACCTTGGCCCTGCCCTATGCGTATAAGAAAGCCGTGGACGCGATGACCACCCCGGCGAACGAGGCTGCGATGGTCGCGATCGCTTTTGTAGTCGCCTATGCTGCAGGACGGCTCGCGAGTGTGGTGTTCGATAACACCCGCAACATCGTTTTCGAACGTGTCGGGCAGGAAGCGACGCGGCATCTGGCGGAGGACACTTTCGCCAAGCTCCACAATCTCTCGCTAAGGTTCCACCTATCCCGGCGCACGGGCGAAGTTACCAAGACGATCGAACGTGGAACGAAGAGCATCGATTCCATGCTCTATTTTCTGCTGTTCAATATCGCGCCGACGGTCATCGAACTGACTGCCGTTGCCATAATATTCTATTTCAACTTCGGTTGGGAACTGGTCGCAGCGACGGGAGCGACGGTCGTTACCTATATCGCTGTCACGAGGTGGATCACCGAATGGCGCACCAAGCTGCGCAGGCAAATGAATGACCTCGACGGGCAAGCCCTCTCGCGCGCGGTCGACAGCCTTTTGAATTATGAGACCGTTAAATATTTTGGCGCCGAGAAGCGCGAGCGCGAGCGGTACGGCCGGGCGGCCCGTTCCTATGCCGAGGCCGCGATCAAGAGCGAAAATTCGCTCGGCATGCTTAACATGGTGCAGGCATTCATCATGAACCTGCTGATGGGCGGCGCAATGGCTTATACCGTCTGGGGTTGGAGCAAAGGACAGCTGACGACGGGCGATCTAGTCTTCGTAAACACGTACCTCACTCAACTCTTCCGTCCGCTCGACATGCTGGGCTGGGTCTATCGCACGATTCGACAAGGCATCATCGATATGGCCGCGATGTTCAACCTGATCGATACTCCCGTCGAAGTGGCCGACAAGCCGGGAGCCCCCGCACTCTTAGTCAAAAGGCCTACCATCACTTTCGACCACGTGCATTTCGGTTACGAACCGGAGAGGACCATCCTTCATGGCCTTACCTTCGAAGTCCCTGCAGGCAGCAATATTGCAATCGTGGGCCCCTCGGGAGCCGGCAAAAGCACCATAGCGCGCCTGCTGTTCCGTTTCTACGACCCCCAGCGTGGCCGCATCCTGATCAACGGACAGGACATCTCCGGTGTGACGCAAGAAAGCTTGCGGTCGCACATCGGCATTGTTCCGCAGGACAGCGTGTTGTTCAATGACACCATTGGCTACAACATTGCCTATGGCCGTGAAGGCGCAAAGCCTGATGCAATCGTTGCGGCTGCTGACGCGGCTGCAATCCTGCCGTTTATCGAACGACTGCCCGACGGTTTCGACACGGAAGTCGGCGAACGGGGCCTCAAGTTGTCGGGTGGAGAGAAGCAGCGCGTCGCTATTGCCCGCACGATAGTGAAAGACCCACCGATACTTTTGCTGGACGAAGCCACTAGCGCCTTGGATAGCAGGACAGAGCAGGACATCTTGCGGACGCTGAAACGCGTAAGTGAGCATCGAACCACGCTGGCTATCGCTCACCGCCTCTCGACCATCGCTGACGCGGACCGTATCCTCGTACTGGACCACGGTCGGCTCGCGGAGATCGGCACACATGCGGAACTTCTTCGGAGAGGCGAACTCTACGCGGAGATGTGGGCCCGTCAACAAGCGGAAAACAGCGAAGAGGAAAGCGCACTCGCCTAAACACCTCTGCTATCGGTAAGGTGTGAGGGTTGTGCTGCAATGCACAATTGCTAAAGAGAGTCAGAGTTTTTTGGCGCGGGGCGCGCCTTCCCTTCAAAGCTGGACAACAAACATGCCTGACATCGGCGCGATCAAACGCGACTGGTTTTCCAACATCCGCGCAGACATTCTTGCTGGAATAGTCGTTGCGCTTGCCCTGATTCCCGAAGCGATCGGCTTCTCGATCATCGCAGGGGTCGATCCACGCGTTGGTCTTTATGCTTCTGTCGCCATCGCGATGGTTATCGCCTTCACTGGTGGCCGCCCAGGCATGATCAGCGCCGCAACGGCGGCAGTGGCCGTCGTCGTTGTACCTTTGGTGCGTGAATACGGGGTGGAATACCTTTTCGCTGCGACGATCCTGATGGGTGTATTCCAAGGCATAGCCGCACTGCTGCGGCTCGACCTTCTCATGCAGTTCGTCTCTCGTTCGGTGATAACCGGTTTCGTCAACGCTCTGGCAATTCTCATCTTCACCGCGCAGCTGCCGCAATTGACCAATGTCGGGTGGGAAACCTACGCGATGGTCGCTGCTGCTCTGGCGATTATCTACCTATTCCCCCGATTGACCACGGCAGTTCCCAGCCCCCTGGTGGCGATCATCGTCCTGACTGCCCTAAGCATCTGGATGGACGCTCCGGTTTACACCGTGGCGGATATGGGTGAATTGCCTGAGGGGCTGCCCTATTTCATCCTTCCGGACGTACCGCTTACGTGGGAAACACTGGCAATCATCGCTCCCTATTCGGCGACCATGGCTGCCGTTGGCCTGCTGGAATCATTGCTGACTGCGCAAATCGTGGACGATATGACCCACACTGGCTCTAACAAGCGTCGGGAAAGTGCAGGCCAGGGCGTGGCCAACATCGTCGCCGCGTTCTTCGGCGGGATGGGCGGATGCGCCATGATCGGCCAGTCGGTCATCAATGTCACGAGCGGCGGTCGCGGCCGCCTGTCGACCTTTACCGCCGGCTTGGCATTGCTGATCCTGTTGGCCGTTCTCGGCAATCTTGTGGGTCAGGTGCCCATGCCTGCTCTTGTCGGGATCATGATCATGGTATCGATCGGTACATTCTCGTGGAATTCGATACCGAACCTTTCCAAGCATCCTTGGCAGTCCAGCGTAGTGATGCTGACGACGGTCGTCGTAGTTGTCGCTACCCATAACCTGGCACTGGGCGTATTGGCGGGTGTGATCCTTTCGGGTGTGTTCTTCACTCACAAGGTCATGACCATGTTCGAGGTGGTTCGCGAGCGCGAAGGTAACACTGCTATCTATAGGGCCAAGGGTCAGATTTTCTACGCCAGCGTAGAGCGCTTCGAAGCGGCTTTCGGCCCGGAAAGCTCCCAGCCCGATCCCGCCGACCATGTCGTTGTCGACGTGCGCAAGGCGCATTTCTGGGACATCTCTGCAGTAGGCGCGCTGGACAAGGTCGTGGAGCGCATGCGCCGCAACGGCCGCAGCGTTCAGGTTCGCGGATTGAACAGGGCGAGTAGCGACCTCGTCGACAAGTTCGCTTTGACCGACAAGACCGGCGTCGAAACGGGGCTTGCGCCCCACCCCTGATCAGAGACTTATCTCTAGACCTTCCAGTATGGCCATAGCCTCGTCGGCGCGTGCCGCAGGCACGAACGCATGGTCGTGGTGGAAAGCTGCGACCATGTTGCAGGCAATTCCTGGCTCGGCCAATGCTGTCGCTATTATTGCGGTGAGGCCGACTTCCTCCAGACCGGTATGGATCATCAAAGAGATCCTGCCAAAATCGGGACCCTCGAGACCAAGTTCATCGGCTGTACGAACGGGAACAATCGCCGTGATGCCTTCGTCCTCGCGGAAGGTTCCGATTGCTGAGCCCAACAACTGGGGAGCGTTGGCGGGATTGATTATGACAAACCGCCAATATTGCTTGTCCAGACGAGGCTTTAGCGAGGTGCCCATTGAACTTGCGTGGTCCACAATTCATCCAGAGACTAGATCTGTCTCGATCCTGTCTAGGAACGCTTCAGTCGACCAGTCCACCTGATCCATCTCGATGTCGGGCTCGTAGATTACTCCCCATCCGCGCGGTCGCCCGACATATACCTTGCTCGGTATTACCAGCTGCCCGGGGCCAGCGGGAAGCGGGACGGATCGCACTTCCATGTAGGTTGAATCGGCAGAAGTCGGTGCGCCGATGATTTTGGTGTTATCGAAAAGGGTGAAGAAGTCATTCGCGTCGAGACATGCACTGGCGCAAAGACCCCAGTTGATCACATATACCGGTGCCGTAAAATCGGTTTTTACCGATACGTCCTGCCCCGGATTTGCACTAACCTTATCCTCCGTTTCTCTCCAAAGAGGCTCGCCTGCATCACGCGCAGCTTTCATCTCTGTCGTTGCTTTAGACAACCAGTCGGCGATTTCGAGCTCGCCATTTTCGCGAAACTCAATTGTGGCCTCGTCCAGATAGGCGATCGTGTCCGGGCTGACGCGCCAATCGATAGCTTCGCTTCTGGGAACACGAGACTTGAGGGCGCTTTCACCCCATAATATCGAAGCCAGTCTGCGCGGCTATTCCGACGATCCACCATTGTTGCCACGCATATCCAAGACGATGGCTCTTGCCTCCAGTAGCTCATCTCTCCTGCTCTCGACGGCCGAGTAGAGCGCGGCATATTCCGCCCGCATCCCTTCGTCGGGATCGAAATCCCCTAAGCCGATGACGAAAATCCCATCGCGAGGTTCACTGATAAGAGTTGGTTCTGCAGCAGGGAACACGCTTTCCCCGTAGAAGTCGCGCTCCTCCGCGTCGGGAACAGTCCAGTCCAAAATTCGGGTTAGCTCTTCTCCATCCGACAACGCAAAAGTGCATTCGCGCGGATGGATGCTCGTGGTCTCGCCTATGGAGTAGAACAGTTGGGAAGGCCGGACCCACCACTGCCCTTGCTCATTCGGGCGGAAATTTCGGAACTGCAGGCGACCCCTCAGGAAATCCTTGATCGGGACACCATCACATGCAGTAATCTGGCTGCCATTCAGGAGGTCACTTCGATCCGGCGTACTGGCGAGCAGGCGGTCGCCGCGCCACAGCGCAACAAACCCCGGCCAGTATCGCGGAGCATCTGATGGAACTGGCGCTGAGACTGCGAAAGCCTGCGCATGGCCATCGGACAGAATTGAATTGAAACGGGCCAAGGACAAAGCGTAGCCTGACCTGTCGGTGGCTTTCTCAGCGGCAGCCAGCCCGGCCGACCTCGCATCGCCTAGCTGCTGGAGAAAGTCGGAATTGGCGAGGTCGTAAACGCCCGGATGGTTTTCTATGAATTCGCGATAGGCCGCGAGAACATCAGTGCGTGCGGCCTCTGACCAATCACTTTCAGTCCAGTCCGCATATTCTGCCTGCGCACTATCCTGTGCGCTTGCCGGTATAGAGCCTGTGGCTGCCAGTAATGCAGCTGCAACGATTACCTTCATTATTGCCCTCCGACCCTCGAACACCACGGCAAGACAGAAGAATCATCCAGCCAGGTGACTTCGTCAGAGAATATACTTGCTCAGGTCCGTATCGCCAGCAAGATCGTCAAGGCGCTCGCGAACGTATGCCGCATCTATGGTGATGGTCTCACCTTTATGCTCTTCCGCTTCGAAGCTGATGTCCTCCAGCAAGCGTTCCATTACCGTCTGCAGACGCCGTGCGCCGATGTTCTCGACGCTTTCGTTTACGCGGGCAGCGATTTTCGCCACTTCGGTGATGGCTTCGTCGGTTATGTCGAGAGTTACGTCTTCTGTACCGATCAGAGCCTTGTACTGCTGCGGAAGATTGGCGCGCGTCTCGGTAAGGATGCGGACGAAATCCTCTTCCGTCAGGGCGCGCAATTCGACCCGGATTGGCAAACGCCCCTGCAATTCGGGCAGCATGTCGGAAGGCTTCGAAACGTGAAACGCGCCACTGGCGATGAAGAGGACGTGGTCGGTTTTCATCGGACCATACTTGGTCGCCACGGTCGTCCCCTCGATCAGCGGAAGCAAGTCACGCTGCACGCCTTCGCGGCTGACCGACCCGCCCCGAACGTCGCTGACAGCGATCTTGTCGATCTCGTCCAAGAATACGATGCCGTTGGTTTCCGCATTTTCCAGCGCGACGCGGTTCACGTCATCCTGGTCCATGCGCTTCTCGGCTTCTTCTTCTACCAAGCGATCCCATGCATCGGGGACCTTGAGTTTGCGGCGTTTGAGGTTTGACTTGCCCATCGCCTTGCCGAGCATATCGGAGAGGTCGATCATGCCGACATTGCCGGGCATTCCGGGAATTTCCATGTTCGACTGTGGCTGGTCCTTGACCTCGATCTCGACCTCGGTGTCGTTCATCGCGTTCTGGACGATCCGCTCGCGGAAAGCTTCTCGCGTTGCCTCACTGGCGTTTTCGCCAACGAGAGCATTAAGCAATCGCTCCATCGCCGCTTGGCTCGCTGCCTCGCGAACTGCCTCACGGCGGCGATCTTTCTCCAAACGGATCGCTTCTTCGGCCAGATCACGGGCGATCTGTTCGACATCGCGGCCGACATAGCCGACCTCGGTGAACTTGGTCGCCTCGACCTTCACAAAGGGAGCTTCGGCAAGCTTGGCGAGCCGCCGACTGATCTCGGTCTTGCCGCAACCGGTGGGCCCGATCATGAGGATGTTCTTCGGCGTTACCTCGTCGCGCAGATTGCGGTCGAGCCGCTGACGACGCCAGCGATTGCGCAGGGCGACCGCGACAGCACGCTTGGCTTCCTTCTGGCCGATGATGTGTTCATCGAGAGCGGCGACGATCGCCTTGGGGGTCAGATTTTCGATCAAGCTATCTTGTCCAATTTCACGCATATGAGGGGTGGCAATGTAGGATTGGCCCAGAGGGAATCCATCAGACCTCTTCGACGGTGACATTGCCATTGGTGAAGACGCAGATGTCCGCTGCGACCTGCATGGCCTTGCGGGCGATCACTTCGGCATCGTCTTCATATTCCGCGATCGCCTTGGCTGCGGCGAGCGCGTAGTTGCCGCCCGAACCGATGGCGGTGATGCCCCCTTCGGGTTCCAGCACGTCGCCATTGCCGGTGAGGACGAGGAGGTTCTCCTTGTCCGCCACGATCATCAGCGCTTCCAGATTGCGAAGGTACTTATCGGTGCGCCAGTCCTTGGTCAGTTCGACCGCGGCACGCAGCAGCTGTCCGCTATATTGTTCGAGCTTCTTTTCCAGCCGTTCGAACAGGGTGAAGGCATCGGCCGTGGCCCCCGCAAAGCCGGCGACGACCTTGCCGCCTTCGCCGATCCGGCGCACCTTCCGGGCATTGGGTTTCATCACGGTGTTGCCCATGGAAACCTGACCGTCGCCAGCGACGACGATGCGGTTACCCTTGCGGACGCCGATGATGGTTGTTCCGTGCCACTGAACGAGGCCGTGGCGATTGTCCTGATCACTCATGCCGCGCGATATGGGGTGCGCGGCAGAGGGGTCAAGGCGAGGCGGTCAAGCCGCGTATCAGCGGCCCGGACCGCCCGGTCCCTGACCGCCGAGGCCCGGCTGACCGACGGTGCCGATATTTCCGAACAGATCTTCAAGGAATCCGCGCTCGCGGCCCAGGGTCGGCGTTTCCGCGCCATCGGGCGTGAGATAGACCACTTCGTCGATACCGGTACGGTCCGCCGAAAGGACATCACCATCGGGGCCGAACTTCACGGCAAGCACCTGATGCGCTTCGACCCGGGGACGTACGAACGGTTTGCGGCCCGTGGTGGACGACACGTAATACCAGGTCGGATCGCCGAACTGGCTGGTGAAGGTCGGGCGGCCCAGCGTCATTTCGACGCTGCGCTGATTGTCGATTCCCGGCTGGACCGAATTCAGCAGTACCGAATCGATGACATAGCCGCGGTTCTCCCGGATCGACGAGCAGGCCCCAAGGGAGAGGCCGGCTGCAACCAGTGCGGACGTGGCAAGGATTTTCGTGACCCTCATGGGAACTGCTTTACTCCGTTTCCGAGGCGCTTGGCCTGCTGGCCCGCGCGCCCTATATGCGCGAGCGAGGCCCTAAACCGCCGCGCGCGTCCATGCAACTTGGCTTTGCGTGCAACAGGGGATGGGCCCTGCCCCCGGCGGTTTGAATTGCCGCTGAACGATTTCGCGAAACGAGTACCGATCCATGTCTTTCCTCACCCGCCTCTTCGGCACGCAGCCAGACCCGCGCGACCAATGGCGCCCGCTCTGGCACACGATCGTGGAACAGGCGCGCGAACCCGACTGGTATCGCATGTGCGGGGTGGCCGATACGCTGGAAGGCCGGTTCGACATGGTCACGCTGGTCCTCAGCCTGGTTCTCCTGCGCATGGAAGCAGACGAGGATCTGGCCCCGCACACGGCACTGGTAACCGAACTCTTCGTCGAGGATATGGAAGGCCAGCTGCGCGAAGCCGGCATCGGCGATCCTACCGTGGGCAAGAAGATCGGCAATCTGATGAGCAGCATGGGCGGGCGCCTCGGCAGCTATCGCACTGCTCTGGCCGATGAAGATCGCGCCGCGCTGGCCGAAGCGCTCAGGCGCAACGTTACCATGGCGCAGGAAGACGAAAGCTATGCGCTGGCCGAACGGATGATCCGGCTGCACAAAAGACTGGGGCGGACGACTGCCGACCAGCTGCGAGCCCGGGAGATTGCAGCATGAGCAAGGACAGCAACGAACTGGCGCGGCTGATAAAGCCGCGCGCCCTTCCCGCAGGATCGATGATTATCGAAGCGGACGAGGCCGAGCGTGCGGCATTGGCGCGCCGGTTCGGCGTCAGCGAGATTCACAAGCTGACCGCCAGCGTCGAGTTCGGCGAGAAGGACGGGGCGGTTCTGGCCGACGGCACTTTGTCCGCAAAGGTCGAGCAACCCTGCGCCGTCACCCGCGAAGATTTCGCCTACGACATCTCGGAAAGCTTCTCGCTCCGCTTTGTCCCCGCCGGGACCATGGGCGATTACGAAGAGGACGAGGAGTTCGAGCTGACCGAGGAAGATCTCGACGAGATCGAATATGAGGGCGAAACCTTCGACCTTGGCGAAGCGATTGCGCAGGAACTCGGCCTTTCCATCGATCCCTATCGCGAAGGCCCGGGCGCAGATGAGCGGCGCGCCGAAGCTGGCATCGAAAGCGACGAGGAGCGCACCCCCACCGGGCCACTCGCCGAAGCGCTATCGGCGTTGAAGAAAGACTAATCCGTGGAGGTCATATCGCTTCATCCCTTTGGCGAGGCCAGCAATATGAACGACCTTGCCGCCGCGCTCGCGGCCGATGGACTACCCCATGACGACCTTTCGGAGCCGGGGCGCCAGTTCTACATCATCCGCCGCGCGGACCGCCAGCTTGGCTATATCGGGATCGAGGGGACCGGAAGCGATCGCCTCCTGCGACCCTTCGTCATCCCGGCAGAACATCGATCTGCCGGAGTGGGCACAGAAGCCCTCGCTGCTCTGGAGGGCCATGCCCGGGATGCCGGCACCAAACGGCTTCACCTTCTGACAACCACGGCCGCGGAGTTCTTTCGCCGGAGTGGCTACCAGCCCGCGAGCCGGGAGGACGCTCCAAACGACGTTGCCAATTCAAGAGAATTCACGACGCTTTGCCCGGCGAGTGCAGGGTATCTCGTGAAGGAATTGTGATCCGTTCGAAACGACGGTGATCGGAGCTGCACGAGCGCAGTCCGAGTAATGCATAAGTGCCGATTACTTCCGTCTTGATGCGAGCTCGGATCACCTGAGCAGTGCCTGCACGCCAGCCCTGCCGCTATACATTCGGACTTCGAAAGAGCCCCGTCCGCCAACGACGAAACAGTTGCGGGCACCGAAGAGTATGAGCGGGCCGTCTGGCCAAGTCCCCGAGGTGTTTCGGTTAACAGTTCATTGCTCCGGGTTTGCCAAGTGGCAGCCCGCGGAACTTTGGCAGTGCGATGCACATTGTAGTGAATATTAACTATTATGGGTTAGTCGAGAACCATCTTGGAGACTGACTATGCGGAAATCTTGTCTTATTCTGATTGCGGCTCTGATGGGCACTTCGGCGCACGCCAAAGCGAGTGATCTAGGCGGATTTTCGGTGTCTGCTGTCGTCCCCGAGCGCTGCGACATTGCTTCCGACGCACTTTCGATCGATCCGGCTTCAGGCGAAGCGCGCGGGACACTGACGGAATTCTGCAATTCGTCACGCGGCTACCATATCCTTGCAAGCCATCGTTCGCTTGCCGCCAATGAGAAAGTCGAAATCGACTTCAACGGGCAGTCCGTTTTGCTCAGCGCTTCGGGTCAATCCCCCATCGCATTCCGGTCCGGCCCCCGCAGGAGCCGGGAACCTATCGCCGTGCGATCGGAAAACCTGAATAGCGACATGGCGATAAGCCTGTCGCTTGCCCTCTACTGATCAGAGCGGCGACACCGTGACCGTTACCCGGTCGGAATAGCTTCCGGCGCGAGCCGTTGCCGGACCTGCCTGAACGCTGAGGCGGTGAATAATGCCAAGGGGCGGCGCGACGCTGGGTATGGTGAATTCGCTTCCCGTCGCGAGGTTTACGAGCATATTATCCATCCGCAGATCGTAGGGGATCTGGTCGAGACCAGCCTCATGCGCCAGAACGCCGGCATTTTCCGAAGCGAAGCTCACACTATAGGGGGAAGTGCTCCACACCCGCACACCGAAGGGATCGGACTGGTTGGGTCTTTCCTTGCCGATGGTCCCGAGATTGATCGAACGGATTGTTTCCGTCCCCGTCGCCCCGACCAGTCGCATGCTGACCGAAGACGGTATCTGCATGTTGATGGTCAGCACATGCCGATCGAGTACCTCACCGGCGGCGTCGAGAAGCGTGAGCAGGAACTGTTCGCTGCGAAAGCCCGCCTCAATCCCCCAGCGTGTAGGAACCGTGACGATGAACGGCACCGCGCGGCCGTTCGCGCCACCGGGAATGCCGTTCACCAGAAAATCGCTCTCCGCAGTGGCGGCAGATGCTTCCGTCGGCAGGATGTCGATCGAGTTCGAGCCTGACCGCAAGCTGTAGG
>CEVK01107273.1_pt1 | contig 11206 bp, 10 predicted proteins | sample 531501 | NCBI WGS metagenome assembly CEVK01 (sample SAMEA2623794, study PRJEB7988) | marine metagenome | biome: marine biome (ENVO:00000447); feature: mesopelagic zone (ENVO:00000213); material: "saline water (ENVO:00002010), including plankton (ENVO:xxxxxxxx)" | depth 740 m | reverse complement strand
TGCCTATTGGTTTCGAGTGTTATTGCGTTATTATCTGTTCTTCTTTATGATGACCTACGGTTTTGTAAAGGTCTTTAAAACACAGTTTGCCGACATACAACTTTCTAAGCTTTTACAACCTATTGGAGAATTGTCGCCCATGGGCTTGGCATGGACCTATATGGGGCATTCCGTAGCCTACAATGTTTTTGTAGGACTGGCGGAAATAATTGGAGGCTTGCTACTGCTGTCCCGACGAACGCAAACCTTGGGCGCTTTTATAGTCATTGGGGTGATGGGACATGTTGCCATGATGAATTTCACCTATGATATTCCGGTCAAATTATTCTCGGTGCATTTGGTGTTTTTTGCGTTCTTACTGCTGTTAACAGACATCGAACGTTTTACGCACGTTTTCTTTCTAAATAAGGCTACGACTGCAATTTCCGAACCGATACCCTCTACAGACACTACCTACACCTGGGTGATTCGTGGTTTGAAATTGTTTACACTGCTTATCGTGATAGGAATGTTTACGTTTCAATCCACAACCGTGATGAACACACGTTCCACGGGCAAGATAGCAGCCCCTTTTTATGGCATTTGGGAAGTCCGTACGATGGTCAAGAACAACGATACGCTACCCCCATTGAAAGGCGATGAATATCGTTGGAACTATGTGATTTTAGAGCATAAGAGACGTGCATTGACGATTACTATGAGTGATGTGCGCAAACAATACTATACACGCTTGGATACCGTCCAGAGGCGTTTTGGTTGGCATGCTTCGGAAAAGGATTCCATTCCGTTTAATTTTTCCTATCAATTTCTGGGTTCAGATGCTTTACAACTTGAAGGTGTTTTGGAAACTGATACGCTTTCGGTGCTTTTAGTTCGAAAGAACATCGAAGATTTCGAACTTATGAGTCGGAAATTCCACTGGATCAACGAAAATCCACACAATCGGTAGACAGCTTCTATCGAAAAAACTCCCTTTAAAGTTTACGTAGTTACCCTTATGCTTACTATTTGAAAATCAGCTATCTTTGAGCAGCTAGCAACCTATCTCATGAATGGTCTGTACAGATTCTACAAGGAACTGCAACGCCGAAATGTCATCAAAGCGGGAATTTCGTATTTGGTGGTGTCTTGGGTATTGTTGCAAGTGGTGGCGCTCATAGGAGATATTTTAAACGCCCCTTCGTGGTTGGGCCGCACCTTATTAATTACATTGATCATCCTCCTGCCACTTTGGTTGATCGTTTCTTGGTATTATGAATTAACACCGGAAGGTCTCAAAAAAACCGTAAACGTTTCCAAAGAAACGTCTATTGCCAAAAAGACCAGTCAGAAGCTCAATCAGTTTATCATCATATTTCTAACACTTGCGGTGATCCTTCTTGTGGTAGATCGATTTTTTATTTCAGAACGAATTCGGTCGGAAATGATTGCAGAATATACGCCACCAAGTACCACGCATGCCATCGCCGTGTTGCCTTTTTCAGATCTTTCCCCGGAAGGAGACCACGCTTATTTTGCAGACGGATTGAGCGAAGAATTGCTGAATTTGCTTTCCAGAATTCGGGAGCTAAAAGTAACCTCTCGAACCTCCTCCTTTTCGTTTAAAAATTCTGAACTTCCGGTTCCGGACATCGCAAAGGCGCTGGGAGTTGATTATATTCTCGAAGGAAGTATTAGAAAGAATGAAAATCAATTACGGATCACCGCGCAGCTGATCAACGCCTCCACCGACGAACATATTTGGTCTCAGAATTTCGATCGAACTTTTGAGAACATCTTTAGTATTCAGGATGAAGTAGCCTCGGCGGTAGTGAACACTCTGGAGGTTGAATTGCTGGGCGCTCACCCGGTAACCCAAAAAACAAATCCAGAGGTATACCGACTTTATCTTAAGGCAGGACAGGCCTACCTGAAAGATAGTAATGAGGATATTTTATTGGCTGAAGAACTGCTAACGCAAGCTCTAGCTATAGATAGCACCTATACTCCTGCTAAAATTTTGTTGGTAAAAACGCATCAGTTGCAAGCGAATTATGGCATTACTGATTTTCATCTCGGGAACCAACGGGCCATTAAAATTATTGAAAAAGTAATTGAAGCAAACCCTAAACATGCAGAAGCTATCGCCATAAGAGGAGATTTGGCGTTAGCCTACGAATGGAATTTTAGTAAAGCAGAACGACTTATTGAAAAAGCCTTGCAGCTCGAGCCCGGCAATCCCGAAGTTATTGGCTATGCCGCCACCTTAGAACTTTCTTTGGCAAACATCGAAAAATCGATTACCCTACATGAATATGCCACTACCTTGGACCCCTTGAATCCGCGGGTGTATTTTGGATTGGGATTGGCACATTTTTGTGCTAACAACTTGGAGGCCGCAGAAGTGGCATTTCGAAAATCAGAAGAAATTAGGGAAGATGGCTGGGCGTTGCAATATTATATCAGTAAGGTCTTGATGTTGAAGGGCAATTACAAGGAGGCGCTTACGGTGCTAGAAAAGGAAAGAGATGAACGCTGGAGGCTATTAGGATTGGTGAGTATTTATCACGCCATGGGAGACGATGCAAAATCGTTGCGAGCCCTAAAAAACCTCAGTGAAAAGTATGGGGATGAGATGGCATATCAAATTGCGCAAGCCTATGCATTTCGGGAAGAAAGAAAAAACGCATTTAACTGGCTAGAACGTGCCTATGATGTACATGATCTTGGTTTAAATGAAATTCTAAGTGAACCCGATTTTAAATCGCTCTATGTAGACTCTAGATGGGAGGTGTTTATTAAAAAGCTTGGTTTCTATAAGGAGCGATCCAAATAAGATCTCTTCCGAAGAAAAATATTACTCTACATTTGTAGAATATAAAAATTTATTCTACGTTTGTAGAAGAAAAAGATGCTATGAATACGCTCTCTACTGCCGAAGAACAATTGATGCAATACCTCTGGAAGGAGAAGCAAGCTTTCATGAAGAACTTAATAGAAGCCTACCCAGAACCCAAACCTGCCACAACAACAGTGGCTACGCTGCTAAAACGCATGGGAGAGAAAGGGTATGTAGGGTACACACAGAAAGGGCGTTCTCGTGAATATTTTCCGAAAGTAAAGAAGAAAGACTATTTTTCAAATCATGTTCAGGGATTGATTCAGCGTTTTTTTAACAATAGCGCTACGCAGTTTGCTTCTTTCTTTACCGAAGAAACCGCTCTTACACAAGAAGAACTCAAAGCCTTACGAAGTCTTATCGACGAAAAAATTGAAAGCAACAACGCATGATGCTATATAGTTTCAAATCGATTGTATGTTTGGGCATTCTTTATATGCTCTATCTTATCATTTGGGAGCGCACTGCGTTTCACCATTTTAAGCGAGGATACCTCTTAGCTGCTTTGGTCATTTCTTTGGTCATTCCAAGCCTTACTTTTAACGAATATATTGAAATAGCGGCTCAGCCCTTAGTTGCATCGGTATCGCATCAATCGGTTCCGGTAATCGCTTCAGAAACTACGTCCAGTTTTTCCTGGGGCTCTATAGGGCTCATTCTGTATTTCTTGGGAGTCAGTGTATTTTTTGTTCGCTTCGGAAGTCACCTACTTCAGCTTTGGAGGAAAATCAAAAGACATCCGCACACCCAGGCCAATGGAATTATTAGAGTACAATTGAACACCTCTGAAGCACCGCACACATTTTTGCAGTATATCTTTCTTCCGAAGGAATACAAAACACAACAAGTTCCGAAGGAAGTCATACATCACGAGGAAGCACATGCCAAACAATGGCACTCGCTGGATATCTTGTTCATCGAATTACTACAAGTGTTCTTTTGGTTTCACCCCTTGCTGTACTTTTTTAAACGTTCCATGAAGTTAAATCATGAATTTTTAGCCGATAATACCGTATTGAAACAAGGAGCAAGTATGAGCCGCTATCAAGAACTATTGTTGACCTTCTCAAGCGAAACAAGAACTCCGGCATTAACGCATTCCATCCATAACTCATCTACTTTCTTGAATGTATTCTTCTCAAAAAACTCATTCGGGCAGGTCAAAAAACGATTTATACTTATGAAAACATCACCTTTATCGAAAACATCAAAGTGGCTTAGAATTCTCTTTTTTGTACCCATCTTAGCTATATTGGTCTGGGGCTTTAGTACTAAGAAACAAGTAATGGTTGCTGCTAATTCACAAGAGCAGAGCATCGCTCCCGCTACAGAAAAAATTATGCTCTATGTGCATAAAAAAGAGGTTACCGTAAATGGAGAAAAAATTGATGCGGCAAATTTTGCCAAAACGGTGGATGCCATCACCAAAAATTGGTCCAAAGCATCCATGAATTCCTTTGAATGGGATATCTTCTACGACAATGCGGATAAGGGAATTCTTAAAACGTTAGAAGCGCAGTTTCTTCAAACCAAATTATATAAGGTAACGCAAAGAGGGTTAAAATCTACACCACCCCCTCCACCTCCACCCCCTCCGGCACCCGACTCCAACAAGGCCCCAACGCCTCCACCGGCTCCTGAAACAGACAATCCGCCGGCACCTAATCGCGTATACTATACGGTTCCGGAACCACCACCGCCGCCAAATCCAGATCCTGTTGAATATGTAAAAGAATTGGCCAAACGAGGTGCTACCTTCTATTCGGGACCCCATGAGAACTCCCTAGAGCAAATGTTAGAGCTCGCACGAAAGTCGGATACCCTCCAACTTGATCTCAGTGAGTACCCTATCGTTCGACTGGCAGGATGCTAATGGTGATTTCATTCGCAAAACCACAAAATCAGCACCCCGAAATTCGGGGTGTTTTTATGTAACAATCTCATCATATCTGCGTTATATAGGCTCACGAATCTAAATACCGCAGCTATGTTACAACGCTTCTTTATCTTCTGTTCGGGAGCAGATACTGATATTCTCGAACAATGTTCTGCCGGAGAACGCACTAAATACGCCGGAATCGGGGCTACTGTCTTTTTTACCGCTGTCATGGCCACCATCGCTGCGGCCTATGCGCTTTATACCGTCTTTGATACTTATTTTGCCGCTGTTTTCTTCGGAATCATTTGGGGCTTGCTCATCTTCAACTTAGATCGATTTATTGTTTCTACCATTAAGAAACGAGATAGTTTTTTCGATGAATTGATTCAAGCCTCTCCGCGAATCGCATTGGCGGTCATTATTGCGATCGTCATTTCGAAGCCTCTAGAACTGAAGATTTTTGAGAAAGAGATCAATCAGGTACTCTTAGAAGAAAAAAATGCCATGACCTTAGAAAACAAGGATCAATTGGCGCTACAGTACACGCCCACTCTTACGGCTATTGATGCTGAAATTGAAAGCCTTGAAGAAGCCGTAACTACAAAAGAAGCGGAGGTAAATGCCCTGTATGACACCTACATTGCGGAAGCCGAAGGACGTGCGGGAACAGAACTCTTAGGCAAAGGACCGGTGTATCAGGAAAAACGCGACAAGCATGATGCAGAACTTGCTACACTACAAACCCTTCGAGAAACCAACAATGGTAAAATAGCAGCCTTAGAGGAACAAAAACAAACGCTTTCGAACGAGTATCATCAAAAGGTGGAAGCAACACAACCTGTGATCGATGGATTCGACGGACTCATGGCGCGTGTTAATGCGTTGAATGAATTACCATGGTTGCCTTCTCTTTTTATCTTCTTACTATTCTTGGCTATTGAAACCTCACCCATTCTGGCAAAATTGCTCTCGCCAAAAGGTGCCTACGATCTCAAACTTGCTGAACAAGAAGGCGCGGTGAAATCATGGGTATCGCAACAAGAAACGCAACGTGAAATATTGGTGACCACAGATCGTGATGTGAACAATCGCGTCTATGCAGACATCGCCGAAGAACAAGAGCTTTACGATTACAAGCGAAAGAAAGCCAGAGAGTTAATGCAACTGCAAGCCGATGCTTTTTATAAAAAGCAAAAATCGGTGTTATAGGCATTTTTTTCTTTTGTTGAATTAGCTATCTTCACTTTCAGAATAAAGAGTATCAACACGTGAAGAACCCACAGCTCCACCCGTACCTCAACATGCAGTGTTCCTTGCATGATGTGTTCCCTACACTTACTTTTGATCGTGTGGAAGCTCCGGATATGTCGGTGGGCAGTACTTTTTTCGGTACGGATCCTGTTCATGAAAATCTGGAAACTGCGCAACACCGTCTTGACCTGTTCCAACAACAACATTCTAATGGTCTTATTGCAAATGGATATTTGGAAGCTCGCTCTTTCTACAATACCGATCGCTACCAACGAAGCACTTCGAACGGAAAAGAATATCGGAACATCCATTTGGGAACCGACTTCTGGGTGCCGGCTCGTACGCCTTTACATAGCCCCTTACCCGGTAAAGTGGTGATTTCACACAACAATGATATTCATAAAGATTACGGTCCACTAGTGGTGTTAGAGCATCGATGGAATGAGCATTTGTTCTATACCCTATACGGACATTTATCGGAAGACTCTCTGGCAAATGCGCCCATTGGGAAGCAGATCGAAAAGGGAACTCAGATTGGCTGGATTGGTGCTGCTGCTGAAAACGGGGATTGGGTGCCGCATTTACATTTCCAAATTCTCACCCATTTGTTAGGAAATACGGAAAATTATCCGGGTACTGCCTACCCTTCCGAACTGGATCATTGGATGGAATTATGTCCAAACCCTGACCTACTATTCAAGGAACACCTCCCACAAGGCCCGGCGGTTAGACTGGCCCCATCTTGGTCTTGATTGCCCTGGCAAAAACACGAGCTGCTTCAGGATGATTCCGAAGCCAAATTTCCGGCTCAATCAATTCTAATTCTGAGATTATCGGCGCCCCTTTTTCGTCCCACATAATATCCACTCTTCCATACACGGGGGTAGGCTCACAACGTCGAAAGGCATCTTCAGCCAATTCAATTTCATTCGGTGAAGGCACGTAGGGATGCACCGTTCCACCAAAATCATCCTGCACTCTAAAATCTCCCGCCTGGGCTTTTTTCAGAATTGCATGTGTGAATTTCCCTCCAAAGACCATTAAAGAAGCTTCCCCATGTTCTGTTATGGTAGTCTGAAAGGGTTGCACAAGCATATCACGCTCATAAAGCAATTGCGTGAATTCTTGTTCAAAATGATCAATAGCTTCGTTTTGCAGTTGATACGTTAAGTAGGCCGCAGCGCCTACAGCAGGTTTCACGATCAAACGGTCCCAATGTCGGGAACTAGCGATCTCATTGAGGGATCTTCTCGTTCCTTTTTTGGCAAAGAAGGTAGGAACCGTCGACAATCCTTTTTCTTTCAGATCGTATAAATAATTCTTATCCAAATTCCATATTATGGTCTCAAGAGCATTAATTAAATAAGTTTTAGATGCTACCCGCTGTAACCACGCTAGAAATTCGTCATAACGTTCGTAATAATCCCAAGTGGTGCGGATAACAGCAGCATCAGACAATGACCAATCGTATTCCATGTCATCCCAAGCAGTGCGAGCTACCATATAGCCTTCCGCTTCCAACGCACGCTTCAACAACTCGTATTCTTTCAGAATATTGGCGACGTAAGGGGTGATCTTAGTAGGGTTTACATAACGTTTATCGGTTACTAATGTAATGAGCGCCATAAGCAGTGGTTCAGAAAAACAAAAAGAAACTTATCTTTAGAGGTATAAAAATACAGCATGAAATCATTTTATATCAACCTTTGTTTTCTTTTTTCAGCTTTTATGGTATCCTTCGGGCAAACCTATTCCGAAGATAAAAAAGCAATCCTCGACGTCATGAAAGCACAAGAAAAAGCGTGGAGTAATCACGATCTCGAAGGTTTTATGGAGGGCTATTGGAAGAGTGATTCACTCACTTTTTATGGAGCAAGCGGACTTACAAAAGGATGGCAAGCAACACTGGACAATTACAAAAAAGGCTATCCCACACCCGCCGATTCGGGAACGCTCACCTTTACCGTGAATAACGTTACACAAATTGACACCACCAGTTATTGGGTGATGGGTGCCTACCACCTAGAGCGACCCAAGGGTAATGCCGAAGGTGTGTTTATGATCATCTTTAAGAAAATTGACGGCGCCTGGAAAATTGTAGGCGATATGTCATGCGGTTAAAATTTTCGATTGGGATCGAAAGCCGTTGCGGAAATCGGCGGCTTTTTGCCTGATAGCAAAGCTGCGATCACTTTACCCGTGGCAGGTGCCATACTCCAACCCATCATCGCATGTCCGGTAGCAATAGCCAAATTCTTACATTGGGAAGAAAATCCGATATAGGGCAAACCATCGGGCGTTACGGGACGTAAGCCACAGGCGGCCTGGGCTTGTTCTTCTTCTAACACTGAAATATTCTCGTAATAGTTGGGGACGGCATTCGCAATTGCGGACACACGTTCCGGGCGTATTTTTTTGTTTATTCCGGAAAGCTCCATGGTTCCCGCAAATCGAGTGGCATGCTCCATGGGGGTTACGGCAACTTTAGTTTCTGATAAAATTGCCGGCAAGGAAATGGGTAGCTTTCGCGAAACATCAATACGATATCCCTTTCCTGCTTGCAATAATAATGTATGGCCAAATTGTTTAACCAAAGAACCGCTCCAGCTTCCGGCGGCCAACACAAACTGATCACCCTCGTAAGCTGTCGTTGCCGTTTGAGCGGCCTGTATTGCAGTTCCTTTCATCTTAAAACTAACAACGGCTTGCTTGGGAATTATCGTAACTCCTTGGTTTTTTAGATGCGCCTTTAATTGTTGCATCACGAGATAGGGCGTGCTGTGCCAATCACAATGGTAATGAACGCCTCCGATAACGGCTTCAGAAATTGATGGCTCCAGCGTTTTAAGCTCTCTTCTTGACAGTAATTGCGCTCCCAAGGATTCGCGATTGACCAATTGCGCCAATCGCTGTTCTTTCTCCAAGGCCTTTTCGGTCAAACAAAGAGTAAGCAGCCCTTTGTGTTCTAAGTGAAACTGAAATGAGGGCAGCGTTCGCATCTCCTGATATAATTGCACACTGAGTACTGAAATATCTTTAATTGCTTGTACTGCTTTTTCAGATTTGGTGAGGGTGCAACTTTTCTGAAACGCACGTGCCCAAAGAAGAAATTCTTTTTCAAGTCGGGGTTTAATGTACAGCGGACTCGTACTTCGGAACATCCATTTTAAGCCTTGTTGCACCATGCCGGGAGAAGCCAGCGGTATTAAATGACTGGGAGAGATAAAGCCGGCATTTACGTAGGACGCTCCTTCATTCATGTCTGATTGATCCAAGAGCGTCACCTGATAACCTTCTTGCTCTAAATAAAAGGCCGTGCATAAGCCAACAATCCCTCCTCCTATGACGACGACTTTTCTTGACATGCCTACAAATTAGCGAGTTCTTCCTTTACTTTCTTCGGTAAACTGTCCACAATCAATTGATAGGAATGATCGATAAGCTCGTACAATAATTTGGTGGGAATGGGACCTTCCAAGGTGACGGTGTTCCAATGTTGTTTGTTCATGTGATATCCTGGAATGATGAGTCCGTCGTATTCTGCTCGCAATTCCAAAGAACGTTCAGGATCGCATTTGAGGTTTGCGGTAAGGGGTTGTCGTTCCAGACTTGCCAAGGCAAACATTTTGTTCATCACTTTAAACACCAAGGTGTCATTATCAAAAGGGAATGATTCGGTCACTCCTTTTTTCTGTAAACAATAATCTCGAAACGTTTCAATATGCATGACTATTCAATTTTATACCCTAAAACCGGCTGTTCGTTCATGTAGATCAATAAAAAACGAGCTCCCAAACTTAAAGGTACTTCAAAGCTTAATACGTTGTCCTGTGTTTCGAAAGAAATTTCTTGATAAGCATTCCCCATTCGATAAGCCAAGGTATTTGGTGCTTCGGTGGAAATTGAGAAAGAAACACTTCCAAGGAAATTTTCAGATCGAAGAATACCCTGTTTCGGAGTGTGAATGTCTTCAAATAAAAAAAGATCTTGCAACACGAGCGGTCGGTTGCTAAACGTTTCAAACGAAATAGGCGCTTCCAGCAGTTGATCTTCTTCTAATTCGGGATAATGGCTATTGATAAATACTTCTGCCGGGGTTTGAAAATATAAGTAACTGGGGGCTGGTATAAATTGACCGTCAAATTTCCCGGCACCCCAAGTAGTATCAAATAAATAATAGGTGCCCTCTATCAGCGCAATGTTCCACATGTGGTTGGTGTTGAAGGACCGACCGATATCGTCAAAATGTGTTTTGGTATCCCCTCTTACCAAATAACTGGAAATACCCACTTCCTCGCAGAGTTTTTCAAAAAGCATGGCGTAGCCTTCACAAACTGCAATCCCGTCTTTAATAGTTCGCTCGATAACCTTTTTACGTGTTTTCTCTTCCTTGACATTCCGTTCGCGGTAATTCTTAAAATTGAAATTGAATTTTTTATATTCATCAGGATCGTAGGCGACATTCGCAATGATCCAAGTGTAGATTGCACGTACTTTTTCTGCTTCCGAAGTAAAATCCCGATTAATAAATCGCGCCAAGCCTTCCGTCCCATCAAAAGAAGAAGGGTATAATTGTATCGTGGCATCTACGCGCTCGAAATCTTGTGCCAGCAACGAAGCACTTCCAAAGTAAAACAGCAAGGCAACAATCTTAAGCGTTTTCACGGTTCTCATGTGTTAATAAAGAGGTGCTATGGGAAGGAAGTTGCGAATAATCTACTTTCCAATGAATCGTCGCGGCAAGATTCTCGAGCAATTGCATGGTTTCAAACGCCTGTTGGTGCGCTTCCTCTAATAAGCCGCTTCCCGGAATTTTATCAACGATATACTGTTTTGCTTCGGAATTGATATCGGTGAGATCAGAAGCGGTAAAGGGATTGGCCCATCCTTCTTTCTTATCATAATATTTGAAATCGGTTTCAATAGAAAGCAGTTCGGGTTGGGGAAAGTGACTCACGATAATCGTTCGGTTCTTTTCATCTGCCTCTAACTGAAGTGAGGTAAGATCGAACCCCACATGCGCTTTGGCTTCAATAAGCACTAGTGCTTTTTTCTTTCCCAGCAGGCGATTGACCCACTTGTGCTTCATACTTTCATAATGATACAATTCTGAAAAATCCCCTTCCACCGTAATCAATTTACAGACAGAACGTATCTGTCGCATCAACACCACCGATTGCCGATGAGCACGTTGTTTC
>CEVK01107649.1_pt1 | contig 11357 bp, 9 predicted proteins | sample 531501 | NCBI WGS metagenome assembly CEVK01 (sample SAMEA2623794, study PRJEB7988) | marine metagenome | biome: marine biome (ENVO:00000447); feature: mesopelagic zone (ENVO:00000213); material: "saline water (ENVO:00002010), including plankton (ENVO:xxxxxxxx)" | depth 740 m | reverse complement strand
TCGAAGAGTGCTACCGATTTTTTGAGTCCGATATCATCTAGCACTGGGTGCGTAATAACTTTTGAAAACGACAGTATCAACTTTTGGGGATCTCTTATGAGAAGGACATTCTGCCAATTCAGCAAAAAACGCGGATTTTCTGATAGGATATGATGGGCCATTCCCTTCACGAACACATGTTGCTCTTTCGCTTTTTTTTCGATGGAATCAATAACATCTTTTTCTCGTGCTCCCAGAACGTTCACAATTTCATCCTGCATCGGATGTTCATTGGCAAGGGTAGCGCGTTGCAGATAATTTCCGTAGAAAGGTTCATCCAACACAACAAAATCAGTTCGTTGCGCAAAGGAGTACATTAGCGCCGTAGAAATATTTCTAGGACCCGAAAGTAAGTTGATCACTTTCATCTCCTAAAAATACTGTAAAAGTTTCAGAAAAAAAGAATTATTCTACCGTTACCGACTTCGCTAAATTTCGTGGTTGATCCACATTTTTACCCAGCAATACCGCGATGTGGTACGACAAAAGTTGAAGCGGAATAGTGGTAACCAAAGGCGTGAGTGTTTCCGGAGTTTTTGGAACCTCCATGATATAATCCGCCAGTTCTTTTACAGTGGTATCTCCTTCCGTAACGACAGCAATGATCTTTCCCTTTCGGGCTTTGATCTCTTCGATATTACTCACTACTTTTTCGTAATGGTTGCTATTCACCGCGATTACCACCACAGGCATCTGCTCATCGATTAGTGCGATGGGACCGTGTTTCATTTCGGCAGCAGGGTATCCTTCCGCATGGATATAAGAAATTTCTTTGAGCTTAAGAGCCCCTTCTAATGCCACCGGAAAATTATATCCTCTTCCTAAGTAAAGGAAATTGGAAGCATCCTTAAAAATAGCCGCAATCTCTTGAATCTTATCATCAGATCGCAACGCTTCTTCTACGTGGCCCGGAATTCTACTGAGCTCATTAAGATGCAACATATAGTCACGCTGTGACAAGGTTCCTTTTTCTTTAGCAAGACGCAGGGCGATCATCATCAAAACGGTAATCTGCGTCGTAAACGCTTTGGTAGAGGCAACTCCAATTTCTGGGCCCGCGTGGGTATAGGTACCGCTGTGTGTTTCTCTGGAAATTGTAGACCCAACGACGTTGCAAACACCATATACAAAGGCGCCTTTTTCTTTAGCAAGTTTAATAGCAGCAAGCGTATCGGCCGTTTCTCCACTTTGTGAGATGGCAATAACGACGTCTTTTTCGGTAATGATAGGGTTTCGATAGCGGAATTCTGAAGCATATTCTACTTCCACCGGAATGCGCGCCAAATCTTCAAACATATATTCGGCTACTAACCCGGCATGCCAAGAAGTACCGCAGGCAACAATAATAATACGATCGGCATGCGTAAATTTCTGAATATAGTCTTCGAGACCACCCAGCTTCACAATACCTTGTTCGGCTAGAAGTCGGCCTCTATAGGTGTCTTTGATCACAGACGGCTGCTCATAGATTTCTTTCAGCATAAAATGCTCATAGCCTCCTTTTTCGATCTGTTCAAGATTCAATTTTAGTTCTTGAATGTAGGGATCTACCAAACTATCGTCTTTGATCTTTCTAACCTTTACTTCTTTATTGCGACGTACAATAGCCATTTCTTCGTCTTCCAAATAAATGGCGTTGTTTGTGAATTCAATAAATGGCGTGGCATCACTCGCCACAAAGAATTCATTGTCCCCTATACCTATGGCCAACGGACTTCCCAGCTTGGCGACCACGATCTCATCGGGTTTCTTACGATCAAAAACAGCAATCGCATAGGCGCCTACTACTTGGTTCAGCGCAATTTGAACTGCCTTACCGAGTTTTACTTTGTGTTGTTTCTTAATCTCTTCTATCAAATTAACCAAGACCTCTGTATCGGTATCACTCTTGAAAGTGTACCCGCGATTGCTTAGTTCTTTTTTAATAGCAGCGTAGTTCTCAATAATACCATTATGGATAATTACAAGATCTCCACTATTTGAGTAATGTGGATGCGAATTGATATCATTAGGAACTCCATGTGTGGCCCAACGTGTGTGACCAATACCCAACGTTCCTTTCGTTGAAATTTCTTTTGAAACCTTTTTTTCAAGATCAGCGACCTTCCCCTGTGTTTTAGACAATTGAATATCACTTCCATCATACAAGGCAACGCCGGCACTATCATATCCGCGATATTCCAATCGTTTTAAACCATTGAGAATAATGGGATAGGCTTCCCGGTTACCAATATATCCTACAATTCCACACACTATCTTTTGAGTTTATTGGGGTTTGGTATAAAATATTTCGAGTCGCAAACGCTTATCAAGGTTCGGACTTAAATTTCCGTGCAGGACAGTACCTTCATGCGAGATAATAGTCCCTTGGGGAACACTATTGAGACCTGGCGCTTGTGACAGTTGAACTTCACTAAAATCGGTAAATAATACGTTTTGAGTAACCACCAGTCCTAACGCCACATTTGTAGAGTCGTTGCGAATAACATCATTGAGGTGATTGGTGATTCTAATCTTGTAAAAGTCACCAATATTATCACTTCCGCGCTCCAATTTACCTAAATGAGTGGTTAATGCTTCGAAAGCTGCTTCTCCTGCCGTAAAATCGAAGGAGTAGTCGACTAACACATCCCCATTATCAACATTAAAAATTTGAATGCGATCCGGCTCCGACGCTCCTCCTGCTATTTTTTCCTGATCCACATAAAATTTAAGATTCGCATCATTAATTAGCCAATTCTCTGTGCGTATATCTTCAACATCCCTAATTCCATTTCCGTCAGCATCTCCCTCTAGTACTTCAATATAGGTGATGATCCCATCGCCACCTCCGCGTAAATACAAGGTCTCTTCTCCTTCAGAAATATTTGGATTCGCCAACGCCGTTTGCAGGTCGTTAGGCAAAGGCTCATTTTCAAAAGTATTCACTGTAATCCCTGAAAAAGGCATCTCGTAAGAACCATTCACGCGAATGATATTTCCGTCATCATCGGTAAGTCGGTTACCGGCATCATCTCTTTCTTCCGTGTTACTCGAAAAATAAATAGTAACGTTAATATTATCGGGGTTGAACAAAAAGAGATTACCATCGGCCGCTTCTTCCACATCCATATAAATTCCGCGGAAATAATTTTTGAAGTTTTCGTTGGTCAATAATACCTCTTCCCCTTCTTGGTCAATAATATTTTCTTTGAAATAATCAGGATTGAACTCCACCAATAAGCCAGGCTCATAATTAATCGTGTCGGTTGCTGTGAAAATTTCTATCGCCTCGTTGGAGGGAACAAAATCTTCCAAACGCCCTAACTCATCGTTTAAGAATCGTTCAAACAAGGGTGTTTGATTTGAATAGTAGGGTTGAGGATCTTCAAAGTTGGATCCTGGATCCAAATCACGAAGCAGGTAATTAGAACGGTAGAAGGTGATATTCATCGGTTGGCTTCCGTATACAGAATCGAGGGTAAAACTGGTCTCACCATCACCGTCAGTAGTGGATTGATTGAAGAACGGAATGTGTAAATAGACCTTAGATATCTCAAATTCATCTCCCGGATCTCCCGTATCTGCGTTTGGTCCATCATTTGGAAAATCAGGATTTTGCAATCCCTGAGGCAATAAAACTTGCCCTAATAAATTGACGCGCATGGTCCCATAATTGGGGTCATTATAAATACCCAATTGATTTGTGGGAAGTCCATTAGTTCTTATCGGGGGGAGTTTTCGGCTATAGGAAACCACATCAAAAACCGTATCGGGAATTTCGATGTTTTGGTCAATAACCTCTGAACCTAATGTGTTGAAGTCTTCTTCGCATGAGGCCATCACAATGAGTACTCCTAAGATTGCCAGCAAAGAGGGCAATAACTTCTTAATCTTCATATGCAATTTCTTGTGATAAATTAATCCAATACTTTCGATTGGTAAAAGTCTAAATAAGCCTGTTCAAACTCTTCATTATTAAGAAACTTTAACACAGGTTTATCAGTGCTTTCGAGGTATTCTGAAAGTGCTTCAGGCATATCTTCGGAACCCACTACCACCGCATCTGAATGTTCTGCGGCGAGTTGCATCAAGTTCTCATAGGTAGGTTTCTCCAGCAATGCGATTTCAGCTTTATCGATACCATCGAAAGTGATTTTTTCAATCAATTGCTTATCTAACGTATCTTCAAAGCCTTGATTGTATATAGAAGTCACTATTTTACTTTTATCAAACAATGGTTCGTTCCCATAGTACTTGCGCAAATAGAGTGGCAGTAATGAGGCCAACCATCCGTGTACATGAATAATATCTGGAGCCCAATTCAGTTTTTTTACGGTTTCGATGACTCCTTTAGCAAAGAAAATGGCCCGCTCATCGTTATCAGGAAATAAGGTTCCATCCTCATCCGCAAAGGTCGCTTTACGTTTGAAATATTCGTCATTATCAATAAAGTAGACCTGCATACGCTCTTTGGGTATTGAGGCTACCTTAATAATAAGCGGCATATCCATATCATTGATTACCAAATTCATCCCGGAAAGACGAATTACTTCGTGAAGTTGATGGCGGCGTTCATTGATATTTCCATACCGTGGCATAAAAATTCGAATTTGACCTCCATTGTTGTTTACCATTCGGGGAGCTTCAAACGACATTGAAGAAATCTCGGTCTCCGGAAGATAAGGGATCACTTCGGAAGACACATACAAGACTCTTTTATCTTTCATAGATTTTGGACTTTTCGGATACTGCTTTTAAAACAAGCGCAAAAGTACGAAAATTTATGCATATTGCCTGTAATATCTTAATTTTGCTGCCTTTTAATTCCAATCCCAATGGTATACCACCATACTGAAGACATACAAAAAGCCCTGCTACCTTATCGCAAGAAAAATCGATCCATTGGTTTGGTTCCTACGATGGGCGCTTTACATCAAGGGCATCTCGAACTCATTGCGCAATCGCAAGTCGAAAATGCGATTACCGTCGTCACTATTTTTGTGAATCCTACACAATTTGATAATGCCGGTGATCTAAAAAAGTATCCGCGTAGTTTATCGAAAGACGTGGCTATGATTGAAACCGTACCCGGCAATTTCATTGTCTTCAACCCTTCTCCAGAACATCTCTATGAAGGCAATGTGAGTTCAAAATCCTATGACTTTGGCGGCCTCGAAACTGAAATGGAAGGCACTCACCGCACCGGACATTTTGATGGCGTAGGTACAGTACTCAACTTATTTTTTAGGGCGCTGAAACCCACCCGGGCCTATTTCGGAGAAAAAGATTTTCAACAACTCCAAATCGTTAAAAAGTTAGTAGAAATAGAAGCACTCCCTGTAGAAATTGTAGGATGTTCCATTGTTCGCGAAACAAGTGGTTTGGCGATGAGTTCTCGAAATAAACGCCTTAACGAGGCTCAATTAGAGAAAGCCACTCTTTTGCATAAAACCCTTGTAGGCGCTTCAGAACAATTTGAAACCCATTCCATCGAGGCGATTAAAAAATGGGCTGTGGCCCAATTCGAAAAGAATCCTGATGTACGTTTAGAATATTTTGAAATCGCAGAAACTAACACCCTGAAAACCGCTTCAGAAAAGAAAAAAAACACCTCCTATCGGGCATTTCTCGCTGCTTTTGTAGGACCTGTTCGACTTATCGACAATATGGCTCTAAATTAATACCTTTGCACTATGCAAATTCACGTCGTTAAATCAAAGATCCATCGCGTTAGAGTAACGGGTGCCGATCTCAACTATATTGGAAGTATCACCATCGATGAAGATCTGATGGATGCCGCAAATATCATTGATGGGGAAAAAGTACAGATCGTTAACAACAACAACGGTGAACGTCTTGAAACCTATGCCATTCCAGGACCACGCGGTAGCGGAGAAATCACATTGAACGGCGCTGCAGCTCGCAAGGTCGCTCCCGGTGATATCTTAATTCTTATTACCTATGCCATAATGGATATTGAGGAAGCAAAAGCATTTCAACCGGCATTGGTATTTCCAAACGAAGAGAATAACCTACTCACCTAAATTTGAAGCGATCAATATCCAAATTCCTAAAAATTGCCCTGCCTTTGGCTTTGGGTATTTTCCTTATTTTTTGGTCGTATTCAAGATTTACTCCCGAACAACTCACTGAGATTAAAATCCATTTTCAAGCAGCCGACTATACCTTTGTTGTCTTAGCGGTGGTGCTCAGTATTTTAAGCCATATTTTTCGGGCGGTACGTTGGAATTTAATGCTTGCACCTTTGGGGTATCAACCCAAACTTCTCAACAACTTCATGGCTATTTCCATCGCTTACCTCATGAATATCTTTATTCCGAAGAGTGGTGAAGTATCGAGAGGAATTGTTATCAATAAATACGAAGATGTTCCTTTTGACAAAGCATTCGGAACGATTATTTCCGAACGGGTTATCGACCTGGTTTTCCTTTTAGGCTTTACCTTACTTGCTTTATGGCTGCAATATGATATCCTTTATGAATATCTTACCAACTTGATCCCCGTGACTAAATTGTTATATGTGCTGGCGGCCATACTTGCCTTCGGAATTATGTTCATCGTTTTTCTGAAATATTCACGTTCGGCACTACAACAGAAGATCAAAGGATTTCTAAGCGGACTGAGAGATGGGGTTTTCAGTATCTTTAAAATGAAAAAGAAGGGCTTGTTCCTATTACAAACCTGCATCATTTGGGGGCTTTACTTACTTTCTTTCTACGTCGCATTATTTGCCTTGGAAGCTACGTCCGGAATTGCATTGGGCACTATTATCATCACATTTGTTGTGGGTAGCTTCTCGTTTGCCTTTACCAACAGCGGTTTTGGATCGTATCCCTTTTTTGTAGCAGGAATTTTAGCCGTTTTTGGCGTTGCCGAAACCGTTGGAACCGCTTTCGGATGGATCGTTTGGACCTCCAATATCGTAACGCTCATCGTCTTTGGCGGCCTCTCCTTTCTCTTCCTTCCATTGTACAACCAGAAGTCGGTATAATTCTTAGTATAACGAAAAGTCAGTCCTTCTAAAAATTAGTATCTTTCGGCAACTAACTTTGAGGCCTTATGAAGCATTTTCTTCTCTCTCTTATAGCATTTTTATGTGTTTCGGCGCTAAGCGCACAGTCGCGAATTATCTACGAGACTTTTTATTCTGCCAAAATGGATCAGGACCGAAAGCTGAAGATACAACTGCCACGCGATTACGAAGCCAATACCGAAAAAGTATATCCTATCGTGGTCGTCTTGGACGGTAATTATTTGTTTGAACCTGTAGCTGGAAACGTTGACTACTTCAGCTATTGGGAAGATATGCCCGAATCATTGGTAGTAGGCATTATGCAGGGTGATCAGCGTTATGACGATTGCGATTATGATGACACCACTTTTTTTCCTTCCGATACCGGATCGAAATTCTTTGAGTTTATCGGTATGGAACTCATTCAATATCTCGATGAGAATTACAGAACCGCACAATTTGTCATCGGAGTAGGACATGATTTTACAGCGAATTTTCTGAATTATTATCTCTTCAAAGACCCTCCGTTGCTAAATGGTTACATTAATTTGAGTCCGGATCTGGCACCATTAATGGATGAACGCCTTCCGGAACGCATTCCTGCTATTGAATCAAAAACCTTTTACTATCTCGCAACCGGCACCGACGATGTAAAAGATCTTCAAGAAATTTCCAAAGGGCTGCACGAACGATTAAACCCGTTAGAATCTGAAAATTTCAGTTACTATTTCGATAATTTTGAAGGAGCTACGCATTATTCGCTAGTCAGTCACGGAATTCCAAATGCCCTTGAGAAGATCTTTTCGGTCTATCGCCCCATCAGTAAAAGCGAATTCAACGATGTGGTAATGAAATTGGAAACACCGGTCAACGAATATCTCAAAGAGAAGTACAAAACCATTGAAGAGCTCTTCGGACTCTCGAACCCCATTCGCATCAACGATTTTATTGCGGTAGCTACCGCTGCTGAAAAAAAGAGCCAGTGGGAGGCGCTACGGGATATTGCTACCATGGCACAACGGCAATACCCCGACACTGTGTTGGGAGATTATTATTTGGCTCGCTTTTATGAGGAAACCGGAGAACCTAAAAAAGCAATGCGAACGTATCAAGGCGGTTTTGACAAAGAAGAGGTAGAATTTATCACTGTCGATCTTATGTTGGACCGCGCCGACCGTATCAAGGAAGATTTTGGCTTTTAATAACTGAACACTACTCCCCAAACAACGCTATGGCGAAAACAAAAACGGCTTTTTTCTGTCAAAACTGTGGGACGCAATTCTCTAAATGGCAAGGACAATGCAGTTCGTGTAAGGAATGGAATACCATTGCTGAAGAAGTCGTACAAAAAACATCAGGTTCTTCTTGGAAGACTTCAGATAATACTTCAAAACGAAGCCCACAACCACAACGTATCCAAGAAATTTCTGCTCATACCGAAACCCGTTTTAATACACAAAATGATGAGTTGAACCGTGTACTGGGCGGCGGTCTTGTGCCCGGCTCGCTCACGTTGCTTGGTGGAGAACCGGGAATTGGCAAAAGCACCCTAATGTTGCAAGTGGCGTTACAATGGAAACGAAAGACGCTTTATGTTTCCGGAGAAGAAAGTGCACAACAAATCAAACTTCGCGCAGAGCGCATTGAACCGGAAGCCACCCATTGTTATATTCTCACAGAAACACAAACCCAACAGATCTTTCAGCAATTAGAAAAAGTAGCACCCGATTTGGTGATCATCGACTCCATTCAGACGCTTCATACGGATGCTATCGATAGCAGCCCGGGAAGTATTTCTCAAATTCGGGAGACCACCGCAGAGCTTATCAAATTTGCCAAAGAAACCCATACGCCGGTGGTGTTAATTGGTCATATCACCAAAGACGGCCAAATTGCAGGTCCAAAGATTCTAGAACACATGGTAGACACTGTTCTTCAATTTGAAGGAGATCGCAATCATGTGTATCGTATTCTGCGTGCGCATAAGAATCGCTTCGGAAGCACTCACGAACTAGGAATCTATGAAATGCTTGGAAACGGACTACGAGAAGTATCAAACCCTTCAGAAATATTACTCTCTAAAAACGAAGAAGACCTCAGCGGAACGGCAGTCGCTGCCACGCTTGAGGGCATGCGGCCTTTGATGATCGAAATTCAAGCTTTGGTTAGTTCCGCAGTGTATGGAACTCCACAGCGAAGTGCCACCGGCTACAACAGCAAACGCCTGAATATGCTTCTTGCAGTGTTAGAAAAACGTGCCGGATTTAAATTGGGTGCCAAGGATGTATTTCTGAACATCACCGGTGGAATTACCGTAGACGACCCCGCCCTTGATTTGGCCGTGGTAGGGGCTGTTCTTTCTTCCAACATTGACATTGCCATCGATAAACAGCTCTGCTTCGCTGCCGAAATCGGACTCGCCGGAGAGGTTCGCCCCGTAACCCGCATCGAACAACGAATCTCGGAAGCAGAGAAGCTTGGGTTTCGATCGATTATCATTTCAAAATATTGCAAGCTCTCTAAAAACCACCCCGACATTCAAGTGATTAAAGTGGGAAAGGTGCATGACGTTGTGCGTCACCTTTTTGGTTAAAGATATTGGTATGATTTCTGCTATATGCTTCATGCTATGAAGAGAATAATTTTTTACCTGCTTGTCTCATCTTCGATGGTAAGCTGTAAGCAAATACAACAAGCAACCGACGTCATTACACAACCTACCCCAAGAGAAGTCTATGCTAGAGATTTCGATAAAGAGGATATCGCTTACCAACGATGGCTTAATGCATACGAAATCGCTCAAAAAGACAGCTTGCAAGCACCCCTTCCTTTTTCTCTTTCGGGACAACTACAAACCCCAAATTATCGTGCTTTTTCCTATGAAGTTCCTATAAAGCAAGGTGAGCGATTGTATGCTACGGTAGCTTCAGAACCTGATAGCCTACAATTCTTTTTGGAAGCTTTTCAAAAAAACACGAATGATCCTGTTGCCCGTTCTGAGGAAAATGGTACTATTTTGACATACCTCGCGGAACGTACCGATACTTTGCAAATTGTGGTACAACCAGAGTTGTATGCCAACGGAAACTTTCAACTACAACTCTACACTCAGCCCAGCTATGCCTTTCCCGTATCCGGAGCCGGTAATAAGAATGTACAAAGTTTTTGGGGCGCAGCACGTGATGGTGGCAGACGCTCACATCAAGGGATCGATATCTTTGCAGCCAGAGGTACTCCCGTGGTCGCAGCTATTGAGGGCCGCGTGAGTTCTACCGGAGAACGCGGACTGGGAGGTAAGCAAGTTTGGCTGCGGGATGGTTTATTTGGAGCATCCCTCTATTACGCGCATTTGGACAGCATTGCCGTACGAACCGGTACACGCGTCAAAGTGGGAGATACCTTAGGGTTTGTAGGAAATACCGGCAACGCCCGCACCACCGCACCCCATTTACATTTTGGCATCTATCAGGGCTACTCTGGAGCGGTAGATCCTTACCCATTTGTCGCGCAGCAAGAGATTCCGCAGGGCACGATTATCGAAGTTCCAAGTACCGCGCTAATACGCAGAAACAATGCCGAACTGCGCACTGGCCCTAGCACCAAATTCACTCAAATCGCAGGCGTACAACAAAAAGACACTGTGGCTGTTTATGGGCAAGCAGGGAATTGGTATCATATCCAATTACAAGATAGCCTCAAAGGGTTTATGCATCGTTCGCTCTTAGAGTTGCTTCCGTAGAATTAACTTTTCGTTAAGCGCAAGTAGGGTACAGACACGTTATCTTTAGGTTCCAACTAAAGTTTTGCAACCATGTCTGTATTTTCCAAAATCAAAAAAACCTTTCAATTAATGAAGTCGGTAGACCTTGACGCCTTAGGCAAATTATCTCAAAAGGTAGATCTTTCCGAAGTGATGAGCGCCGTAGGAGAACTTGATGATCGACAATTGAAAGGATTGATGAAAATGTTGAAAAGTCAAGGAAAGAAAGGACAGCATCAACTTCCCCCTATTGATGGTGATTTCTATGATTTGAGTAGGAAACTGACACCCAGACAACGTGATATTCAGTTAAAGGTGCGTCAATTTATGGAGAAAGAGGTAAAACCCATTGCTAATTATTACTGGAATCGTGCTGAATTTCCCCATGAGATCATTCCGAAGATGGCCGAATTGGATATCTGCGGAATTGCCTACGATGGGATTGGCCCTGACGAACAAACCTTTTTGATGGAAGGGATCATTGCGATGGAACTCGCACGCATTGACGTTTCCATTTCTACATTTTTTGGGGTACACAGTGGC
>CEVK01060448.1_pt1 | contig 11404 bp, 4 predicted proteins | sample 531501 | NCBI WGS metagenome assembly CEVK01 (sample SAMEA2623794, study PRJEB7988) | marine metagenome | biome: marine biome (ENVO:00000447); feature: mesopelagic zone (ENVO:00000213); material: "saline water (ENVO:00002010), including plankton (ENVO:xxxxxxxx)" | depth 740 m | reverse complement strand
AAGGCCGTGGAAGAGTCGGGCTACAACGTAGAAGCCTTCAACGATACTGGAGGCCAGGAAAGAGAGTTGGAACGACTCTCGAAGATCAAAGATATTCGTGAATTGCGAAACCGCCTGGTATTGGCTGGCATCGGCGCTATACTACTCTTCTTGGGAACTTTTGACGTGCTGCCGTGGGTCGATGACCTCATGTCCCGTGCCTACTATCCCTTCTTGTTGTGGGGACTAGCAACGCCGGTGCAGTTTTGGGCCGGGTCCAATTTCTACACTTCCGGCTTGGGAGCGCTCAGACACCGCACGTCCAATATGCATACGCTGATCGCCATGGGCACTACCGTGGCCTACTGCTACAGCGCAGCGGTAGTCCTCATTGATCAATTTTCGACTGCAACTCTGGCCGATCATGGCATCGAAGCCAAACTATACTTCGACACCGCAGCCATCATAGTGGCCTTGATTCTACTGGGCCGGTTCTTGGAGGCAGGGGCACGGGGAAGGACTTCCGAAGCTATTCGTCGGCTTATCGGCCTTAGGCCTACCTCCGCTCGAGTAGTGCGTGATGGCGAAGAGATAGATATCCCCGTGGATCAGGTCGTTATTGGAGACACGCTACTGGTCCGTCCCGGGGACAAGATTCCGGTGGATGGTCTGGTGACTGACGGCTATTCGGCGGTTGATGAGGCGATGCTAACCGGTGAAAGTATGCCGGTAGAGAAGAGCCCAGGCCAACGGGTGTATGGGGCCACTATCAATTCCAATGGGGCTTTGTATTTCGAGGCCACTCAGGTAGGCGGTGAGACCGTACTAGCCAAGATTATCCGTTTAGTCGAAGACGCCCAGGGTTCCAAAGCTCCTATCCAACGTTTGGCCGATCATGTGGCGTCCTATTTTGTGCCCGCCGTTATTATCGTTTCTCTGGCCGCGTTCGCGTTCTGGATGCTGTTGGGACCGCCTCCGGCGCTGACGTTCTCCACCCTTGTGCTGGTTTCGACCCTTATCATCGCCTGCCCGTGTGCTCTTGGACTTGCCACTCCCACAGCGATAATCGTGGGTACTGGCAAGGGAGCAGAGAAAGGAGTGTTGATCAAACAGGCGCGAGCCCTAGAAGTCGCTCACAAGGTCGATATAGTGGTCTTGGACAAGACAGGCACGCTTACGACGGGAAAGCCGGTTGTGACTGACCTATTAGTTTCTGCGGTATCAGGGTCTTCGGAACAGGAATTGCTATTTTTAGCAGCGTCGGCAGAACGGGGCTCCGAACATCCTTTGGGTGAAGCAATCGTCTTAGAGGCGCAGACACGTGGCCTGGGCCTGGAGATAGCTACTGATTTCCAAGCCATACCTGGACGGGGAATCTTGGCACGGGTTAAGGGACGCCTGGTTCGGTTTGGCAATCAGGCTTTGATGGAAGATTCCGGCTTGGCTTTGAATGGTTTGGTGGATCAGGCTTCTGACCTGGCGGCCAAAGGTAAAACACCCATGTTCTTGGCTTGTGACGAACAGGTAATGGGCTTGGTCGCCGTGGCTGACACAGTAAAACCAGAAGCATCTCAAGCATTGGCGAAGCTCCGTCGCATGAACCTGGAAGTTGTGATGCTCACCGGCGATAACGCCCAGACCGCTTCCGCTATAGCCAGCGAATTGGGAGTGGACCGAGTTGAGGCCGAGGTTTTGCCCCAGGACAAAGCGGCCGTCATCAAGAGACTACAATCCGAAGGTCAGAAGGTGGCGATGGTTGGCGACGGCATAAATGACGCGCCAGCGTTGGCCCAATCTGACGTCGGTATGGCCATGGGAACCGGGACAGACGTTGCTATAGAATCAGCGGATATAACCTTGATGCGAAGTGACGTGAATGGCGTCGCGACTGCGCTGGACCTGAGCAGGCAGACCATCCGGACTATCAAGCAGAACCTATTCTGGGCGTTCTTTTATAATACGATGCTGATACCTGTGGCGGCGGGGGCGTTGTATCCGATCTTCCAAGGTATTGGCGGAGTGCCGGGCAGCTTGGAATTTTTCTTTGGCGAGCAGGGTTTCCTTAACCCCGCTCTAGCAGCGCTGGCCATGTCTTTCAGCTCAGTAACTGTGATTGCGAATTCATTGAGATTGCGTAGGGCTAAAGTCTGACCGTATTCTTTTGAAACTAGATCTGATAAACGATGGGTAATTTTAGGAGACGATGATGGCTACAGCTATAGACCCGATTTGTAAGATGGATGTGGACACCCAAAACCCACCTGGAGGGCAGAGTGAATTCCAGGGCACTACTTATTACTTCTGTGCGCCTGGTTGCAAGGTAGCTTTCGACAAGGAACCGGAGAAGTATATTTTAGGGGAAGAATCAGACGTCCACGATGACCATCATGACCATGGCCATGACCATGGTACTGGAGGACACAGCCACGGGCACCACATGCCGGAGAGCGAAGCTAAGGCCGCGCCTGCTGCTAGTAAGCCGGGGTTCTTTGCCCGGTTGTTTGGCAAGAAATAACCAGGTAATTAAAAACACCTTTAGGCTGCGTAGGCCCCGTTAGACAGATTTAAGGTGACATGGGTTTCGCCAGAGGGGAAATAACCGAGGAATACCAATGTACCGCCTTCTAAGCTAGTGCTATGAGTCGTTGAAGACGACTTTTATGTGTGTGGGTCGATTGATTTCTGCGAACGATTTTATTCTTTTTGATAGCTCTAGGCGATGGCCCCATGACAACGTTTGTACTTTTTGCCGCTACCGCAGGGGCATGAAGCATTACGGCCCACCTTGCCTGGTGCGGCCGCCGGCGGCGAAGGTCGTGTACCCGCGTTAACCGCCTTCATTGGGCTTTCTTTGGGCGTGGTGGCGGCCTGTCGGTAGTTGACTCCCTGAGAAGGCTGCGCATTAAGGGTGGCGTGGAACACGGTGTGAATCACCTCGTTCTCAATCGCCACTTGGAGATTGCCGAACATTTTGTTGCCTTCAGACCGGTAGACCACCAACGGGTCACGCTGTCCGTAGGCTTGCAGCCCTACTCCTGTACGCAGGTTCTCCATGGCCGTCAGGTGCTGCACCCAGTGCGTGTCAATGGCCCGCAGCAATAGTAACCGCTCGATGGTCCGAGCGTCTTCTTCGCCAATGTCCTGTTCTCTGACAGAATATATCGTCTCGGCGAAGTCATCAAATATCTCCAGTATCTGGTCCCGGCTCCATTCGTAAACTTGGTCTTCGGTAGCCAATTCTGGGGGTAACGGACAAATCTGGCGTAGTTCATCGATAAGCCCCGCGGGATTCCAATCGTCGATGTGACGACCAGGCAGGTGATGGTTTGTTGATTCCTGGAAGGTCCGCTTCAGCATATCCACGAATTTTTGACGCAGAGACTCGCCGCTCAGCGCTTCAAAGCGATCTTCGTAGATCACTCCACGTTGCTTGTTGAGCACGTCGTCATAGTCCAACAAGTGCTTGCGCATGTCGAAGTGGTAGCCTTCCACTTTGACCTGCGCGCCGCCTATGGACTTGGTGATGATCTTGTTTTCGACAGGTGTTTCTTCGTCCAGTCCAGCCCAGCCCATGACTGACTTGATCCTCTCTCCGCCGAATCGCTGCATCAGTTCGTCTTCCAGAGAAACGTAGAACTGTGAACTGCCCGGGTCTCCCTGGCGGCCAGCACGGCCCCGCAACTGGTTATCGATACGGCGGGCGTCGTGGTGCTCGGTTCCCAGAACATAGAGCCCGCCTAGTCCAATTATCTTATCGTGTTCTTCTTGCCAGCCTAAACGGGCGGTGTCGCTGCCACCGAGCACTATATCGGTGCCGCGTCCGGCCATGTTGGTGGACACTGTTACGGCATCTAGGCGGCCTGCCTGGGCGACGATGGTGGCTTCGTGCTCGTGATTCTTGGCGTTTAACACTTGGTGGGGAACGCCTCGTTTCCTAAGGCGCTCACTCAGGTACTCGGAATCTTCTACCGAGGTAGTGCCGATCAGGACCGGCTGATGGGTCCCATGCAGAGCAGCGATATCTTCCACGACTACGTTCCACTTACCATCTTCGGTCTGGAAGACCAGATCCGAGTTGTCTTCTCGGCCCAAAGGCATGTTGGTGGGGACAGCCACCACCTCTAGTCCGTAGATCTTGTAAAACTCGTCCTGCTCGGTGAGAGCGGTACCGGTCATTCCGGCCAGCTTCTGATAGAGGCGGAAATAGTTTTGGAGAGTGATGGTTGCGTAAGTGATGCTCTCCCGCTGAATCTTGACTCCCTCTTTGGCCTCGACAGCTTGATGAAGACCATCAGACCAGCGACGGCCCGGTTGGAGGCGGCCAGTGAAGTCATCTACGATGACTACTTCGCCGTCCTGAACAACGTAGTCCTTGTCTTTAATCTTGGAGATTTCCGCCGTGAGGGCGTTCTCCATATAGTGGACTTGGTGGTAGTTCTCCGGGTCGTAAAGGTTGGTAGTGTTGGTCCATTTCTCCATCTTGGAGATGCCTTCAACGGTCAGAGATATCGCCTGGGTTCGCTCGTCTATAGTGAAGTCAGTCTCACCATCCAAACGGGTCACCAGCTTGGCGAAGCTCTGGTAGAGCTGTACCGGCTCTTCCGCCGGGCCGCTGATGATCAGAGGGGTTCGGGCTTCGTCGATGAGGATGTTATCGACTTCATCCACGATGGCGTAGTTCAACTCTCGCTGCACGCGGTTGGCCTTGTCCAAGGCCATATTGTCCCGGAGATAATCGAAACCGAATTCGTTGTTAGTGCCATAGGTAATGTCTGCCCGGTAGGCTTCGGACCGCGTGACCGGCCGGAGATTTTCCATACCGGCCGGGGTGTCGGTGACATCAGGGTCGTATTGGAAGCTGACGTCGTGCTGCAGGCACCCGACAGTTAAGCCCAAGGCGTGGTAGATTTGCCCCATCCAGACAGGGTCGCGCCGAGCCAGATAGTCGTTGACGGTTACTACGTGGACACCTCGGCCTTCTAATGCGTTGATATAAACGGCCAGGGTGGCGACTAAGGTTTTTCCTTCTCCGGTTTTCATCTCGGCGATCTGGCCCGTATGCAGGACCAATCCGCCGATAAGTTGTACGTCGTAATGGCGTTGTTTCAGTGTACGCCGGGCCGCCTCTCGCACTGTGGCAAAGGCTTCAGACACCATATCGTCCAGGCTTTCTCCGTCGGCCAGCCTAGATCGGAATTCCTCGGTCATACCGTGGAGTTCGCCGTCGGTCATCTTTTGAAATTCGACCTCCAACTCGTTGATATCGTTGACGAGCGGAGCGAGCTTCTTTAGTGCTTTTTCGTTTGGGTCGCCAAGCACTTTTTGGAGAACAGAGACCATGGATGAATAGACCTCTTAGATTGCAGCCGGTATGCTTGATTTATCGCCTGATCAGCTTCTCAAACTGATTCGGACGGCCGGAGACCAGTTATATTGTATCCAAAGGCTACCGGTGATGCACGCCTTGTCTCGGCTTAGAAAAAGACTGATTGATTGCTGAAATCAACCCGATGGATCAAACAGCCAGGCTTTTTAAGTTAGAGACTCCAGATTGCCGCATCCAGTCTTGGAGTTCCGCCAAGATGCGCCATGGTGCGGACAGCCCAACAAGGTTGGCGCTGCCTATCTGTACGGCTGATGCGCCTGCTAGCATATATTCAGCGGCGTGTTCGCCTGAGAAGATTCCTCCGACACCGATAATCGGAACGTCCACCAGTTTTGCAACCTGGTAGACAAGAGCCAGTGAGATTGGCCGCAAGCCCATGCCTGAGAGACCACCGGTGATGTTGCCTAGCAAGGGCTGGCGGGTTTGGGTGTCGATGCGCATGGCAGGCATAGTGTTGCAGATGGTGAGAGCATCGGCTCCACTTTCAACCGCCGCCTGCGCGATCTCGGTGATGGATGGCACGTTGGGGGCAAGCTTGGCCAGTACGGGTAGGTCGGTATTAGCCTTAACGGCTGCCACTGCCTGGGATGTGAGGGTGGCGCTGTGGCCAAACATCGCCCCGTCTTCTACATTTGGGCAGCTCAGGTTTAGTTCTATGCCCTGGAACCCGGCTCCGGCGTTGGTCATGGCGGCCATCTCGCCGAATTGTTCGACGGAATCAGAGGCGAAGCTGAGTATGCAAGTGGCGTTCCAGCGGTTCCAGTTGGGCGTAACGTCACGCACGGCAGCTTCGATGCCGGGGTTGGTGAGGCCGATGGCGTTGAGGAATAGGTGGTCGCCAGCGTCCCAGGCTTCCCGATACGATGACGGGAACCATCTCGGCTCAGGATTGCCTTCCCGTGGCAGACGGGTAAACGTTTTTTGAACCACTGCCCCTAGTTCGCCCAAGTTCATGTCTTCGGTGATCCCTCTGCCGTAACCGTCGTAGCCGAAGGTTCCAGAGGCAATCATCATCGGGTTGGCCAACCGTAGATGATGCGGGTTGTTCGGGGCCAGATCTACGGATAGGTCTAGTCCTTGAACAGACTCAGGTCTAGTCGTCCTTGTCACCATCTGTGGCAGCGCGTGGTTCGTCGGTCCCCTCACCATCCTCTTCTCCAATGTCCGGGCTGGCGCCGTCCTCGTCTTCTTCGTCATCCAGATCGTCTGACGGAGTTTCGTCATCCGTCTCTTCTACCAGGGAGAATTCCGGGGGACGGAGATCCGACTCCGGTTCGTCTTCTTTACCATCGGTGAAGACGTTAGGATCGGCTGAACCGTTTTCTCCATCGCCATCCTGGTCGAACGGTCCGTTGGGCGTGCCCTCTCCATCGTTTGAACTTCCCAACCATCCGCCGGGGGACATTGCTGAGATTTCCTGTATGGGTTGGGGCTTCAGGAGCTCTTCCATTCCAGGTATCTCGACCCGAGCCGGGATGAGTCTGCCGATGATCACGTTCTCCTTGAGACCTTGCAGCCAGTCCTGGGCGCCGCTCACTGCTGCTTGAGTCAGAACCCTAGTGGTCTCCTGGAATGAGGCTGCAGAAAGGAAACTGTCAGTCAGCAGAGATGCACGGGTAATCCCTAGCAAGATTGGTTTAGCGGTGGTCGGTTCTCCTCCTTCGGCGAGAACCTTGGCGTTCTGGTCTTGGAACTGGAACTTGTCAACCATCTGACCAGGGATGAAATCAGAGTCTCCGGTCGACTCCACCTGAACGCGGCGGAGCATCTGCCGAAGGATGATTTCTATGTGTTTGTCATGGATTCCTACACCCTGAGATTGGTAGACCTGTTGCACCTGGTCAACCAGGTAGTCCTGTAGGTCAACCTTGCCCCGGATGTGCAGAATGTCATGGGGGTTCATTGGGCCGCTGATTAGCGGATCGCCTGCCATGACAGTATCACCGTCTTTGACCAGCATGTAGGAGGACGCAAGGATTAGGTGCTCGCGGATTTCCTCATCGTCCCAGACGATGGATATGATTCCAGAGTCGATTTCAACCCGGCCTCCGATGTTGGCGACCACCTGTTCGATGGGTTCGCCTTCACCAGATGCAGCAGCTTCGATGGCACCTTCAGCAGCCTTTCTGACGGCGGCCTTGGACTTCCGACCTTTAATGGCAGGCATGGTAGTGGCCAGGACTGTGCCTGGTTCCACGGTTTCGCCTTCGTCGACCAATATGAGGCCATCTTCTGGCGTCAGGTAGTCTTCTCGGAATTCTTCGCGGCTGATTATACGGAGGCGACGGCCTTCTTCGTCGGCTTCCAACTCAACCACGCCGTCGATGTCAGCCAGTATCGCTGCGCCTTTGGGAACGCGAGCCTCGAAGAGCTCTTCCACTCTGGGTAGACCGCTGGTGATGTCTAGGCCGGCTATACCACCGGTATGGAATGTACGCATGGTCAACTGAGTGCCTGGCTCGCCGATGCTCTGGGCGGCAATTATGCCCACTGCCTGGCCCATATCCACCATAACGCCAGTGGCGGGTAGGCGGCCGTAGCAGGCCTGGCAAACACCTCGATGGCATTCGCAGGTCAATGGCGACCGTACAGCAACCTCTCTTACACCAGCATCGGCTATGACTTGGCCCAAGACTAGGTCTATGAACTCATTGCGGTCAACTAGAATCTCGCCGGTATCCGGGTGAGCAACCGGCGCTGCGGCCAGTCTGCCGTTCAGTCGTTCGGCCAGGGTCTTGCCAGTCTCGTCCTCAGGACGCGGGGTAATCCAGTAGGAGTCAATGGTCCCGCAGTCATCTTCTAGGATGATCACTTCTTGGGCGATGTCAATCAGCCGGCGGGTTAGGTAACCGCTGTCAGCGGTCCTGAGCGCGGTGTCAGCTAGGCCTTTCCGTGCCCCGTGGGTGGAGATGAAGTATTCTAGGGCGGTGAGCCCTTCACGGAAACTGGACTTGATGGGCAGGTCAATGATGCGGCCCTTGGGGTTGCTCATCAGGCCGCGCATCCCAGCCATCTGTTTGATCTGAGAGATATTACCCTTTGCTCCGGATACAGCCATCACTGCGATGCCTCCGTAGTTGGGCAATTCCTCTTCTACAAGCTCTGTGGTGTCGTCAGACGCCTTGGTCCAGGCGTCAACCGTCTTCTCATAACGCTCCTCTTCAGAGATGAGGCCGGAGAGGTATTGATCCTCGAGGCCGTTGACTAGCTCAGTGGCGGCTTCGATCACTTCAGGTTTTCTGGCAGAGACTTGGATGTCGTTGATGGCGATGGTGATTCCCGACGTTGTTGCGTAGTGGAATCCTAGATCTTTGATGCCGTCTAAGACTTCGGCCGTTTCCTCGTTGCTGAGGGTTCTGTAAAGGTCGGCTGTCAGATCCTTGAGAGCGCCACGGTTCATGAGCGTATTCTGGAACCCCATCTTCTCGGGCATAATCTCATTGAAGATCATCCGGCCGAGGGTGGTCTCTACCCATTCGCCGTCATAGTTGCTTACTTCGCGGACCTTGATGGGAGCGTGCAGGTCGATGAGGTCGGACGCGTGGGCGATGCGGGCCTCGTCGAAGTCATTAAATCTATTGCCGGCTCCTGTGCTGTTTTCCCGAATCTCTGTCAGGTAGTAGCAGCCCATCACCATGTCCAGCGTGGGAGCGACTAGCGGCTCTCCTGATGCAGGGGACAGCATGTTGTGGGTGCTGAGCATGATTTCTTTGGCTTCCAGCACTGCCATACGGGACAGAGGCACGTGAACGGCCATCTGATCACCGTCAAAGTCTGCGTTGAAGGCGGAACAGACCAACGGGTGAATCTGGATGGCGTTCCCCTCAATAAGCACGGGCATGAATGCCTGGATTCCTAACCGGTGTAGGGTGGGCGCGCGGTTAATCATCACGGGGCGGTCTTTAATCACATCTTCAAGGATATCCCAGACTTCACTCCGGGCCCGTTCCACCATGCGCTTGGCATTCTTGATGTTGGGCGCTATACCCAGGATTACCAGCCGGTGCATGACAAAAGGTTTGAACAGTTCTAGGGCCATGCGTTTGGGCAAGCCACACTCGTCCATCTTGAGCTCAGGACCAACGACGATCACGGAGCGCCCACTGTAGTCTACCCGTTTGCCCAGCAGGTTTTGGCGGAAACGCCCTTGCTTGCCGCGCAGCAGGTCAGACAATGACTTCAGCTTGTGGTTATGGCTGCCCTGGATGGGGCGGCCACGGCGCCCGTTATCAATTAGTGCGTCGACGGCCTCTTGGAGCATCCGCTTTTCGTTGCGGATGATTATCTCCGGCGCTCCCAGAGACATAAGCCTCTTCAGCCGGTTGTTGCGGTTAATCACTCGTCGGTAGAGGTCGTTCAGGTCGCTGGTGGCGAATCGTCCGCCGTCCAACTGCACCATGGGGCGTAGCTCAGGAGGGAGGACCGGCAGTACAGAAAGGATCATGTCCTCTACACGGTTCCCGCTGTTCCGGAAGGATTCAACCACGCGGAGGCGTTTGATGGCCTTCTTCCTGCGTTGGCCGGAGGTGGAGTGCATCTCATTGACCAATTGATCCTTGAGGGCTTGCAGGTTGATGGTTTTCAGGATGGCCAAGATTGCCTCGGCACCCATGTTCGCTTCGAACACATCGCCGTAAGACTCTTTCAGTTCCCGGTAGCGGGTCTCGGCAATGAGCTTGTGAACCCGGAGGTCTTCTAGTTCGTCGGTGGCAGCTTTGAGCTGCTCTTCTAATTGGCCTTCTTCAGTGGCCAACTGGTCGGCGATGGCGTCGATCTCAGATTGGATGGCGACTGGATCCGTCTCTACTACCGCCGATTCCAGGGCGTCAGAGGCGTCGTCTTTTGACTCGGCCTCGGTTATTGCATCTGGGGCTTCTTCAACCTCTTTGGTCTCGCCGTCAGAGTCTTCTTCTGCCGACTCGTCTGCCGCAGTGGCTTCTCCGGTCAATCGTGCTTTCAGATCCTCGGTGCGGGCCTCGGCTTGTCGACGGGCCTTTTTAAGCTCCAAATCGAACTTGGCTTGCTCTAACTCGATGGCTTCTAGGCGCACGTCTTCGTCCACGGACACAATGATGTGCTGCGCGAAGTAGAGCACCCGTTCCAGATTCCTGGGAGACAAATCCAAGAGCAGACCCAGTCGGCTGGGAGTGGTCTTGCTGAACCAGATATGAGCTACAGGCGCAGCCAGACGGATGTGGCCCATGCGCTCGCGCCGGACTTTAGAGCGCGTGACTTCCACTCCGCAGCGGTCACAGACCACGCCGCGGTAGCGGATGCGCTTGTACTTGCCGCAGAAACACTCCCAGTCCTTGGTCGGGCCGAACAGTCGTTCACAAAACAGTCCGTCTTTTTCTGGGCGCAACGTACGGTAGTTGATGGTCTCAGGCTTGGTTACTTCACCGTGAGACCAATTGAGTATTTGTTCGGGGGACGCAATGGAGATGCGGATCGCATTGAAGTTAGTCCCTTGTGTATCCGGCCTATCTGCCATTCTGACCATTAAATCGTCTCCAAAGCCTGGAATAAATCAGTTTCATCTGCAAGGCCAGCGCTTAGGGGCGATCGGTTTTCCTCATTCAATAGTTCCACTGCTAGTCCTAGACTCTGGAGTTCTTTGAGTAGAACGTTGAACGATTCCGGCACACCCGGCTGGCCGATGGGTTCACCTTTTACAATCGCCTCGTAGGTTTTCACCCGGCCAGCTACGTCATCAGACTTAACCGTAAGCACTTCTTGCAGGTTATACGCTGCGCTGTAGGCTTCGAGCGCCCACACTTCCATCTCACCGAAGCGTTGTCCTCCGAACTGGGCCTTTCCGCCCAAAGGCTGCTGGGTAATCATGGAGTAGGGACCGGTCGAGCGCGCGTGAATTTTGTCTTCTACCAAGTGGATGAGCTTTAAGATGTAGATGTTGCCGACCGTGACCAATTGGTCGAAGTTCTCTCCAGTCCGTCCGTCACTGAGTTCGAACTTGCCGAAGGTTGGAGGGGCTATTCGCTGCTCGCGGTGAACATCGATGGCTGCTTTCCGCAACTCGCC